>Ga0315280_10001747_pt1 | contig 36550 bp, 37 predicted proteins | sample YL17G06_40_MG_FD_203697 | JGI IMG/M metagenome (GOLD analysis project Ga0315280, IMG submission 203697) | Sediment microbial communities from Yellowstone Lake, YNP, Wyoming, USA - YL17G06_40 | ecosystem: Environmental > Aquatic > Freshwater > Lake > Sediment | place: USA: Wyoming | collected... | reverse complement strand
TAGTTCTCTCCGATGTCGGTGAGGAACAGGTCGAAGCCCTCCTGAACTGTTGCCGAGTTCATGGATTTGCAGAAGGCATAGGGCGAAGCCCTTTTGATGTCCACGCCGATGATCGCTGCTTCCTGCCGCCTTTTCAGGTAATGGCCATCTTCGTTGGCATCGGCAAAGATGCGGTCGAGCTGGGTGATGGCCTTGATGTCATACGGATGGACGCCGACGATGGCCAGCGGTCGGCTCTCCATCACCGGCTGGCAACTCACCGTTTTGCCGACCTTAAACTTCATCAGGGTTTCCCGCGGGGGGAAAAGGTATTTTTTCGGTGAAAGCAGGGTCACGTCGTAATCCAGGATGAGCTGGGACGACGATTCCAGGGAGGCGAACTCGTACTTCCCCTCCATTTTCTCCCGAACCCCCACCACCTCCATGGCTTGGCTCAGGCTGTCGATGAAAGGCAGGAAGTTTTTTTTCGCCAAGGTTCGAAAGGTCATATTTCCCTCCTTTTTCAATTGGGTTTCATGGTGCACTTGAGGGCCGGAGAAAGGAAAGCCGGCCAGAGAAAAGGTCTGTTTTTTTACAGCAGCGTCATCCCCCGATCGATCCTCTTGACAATGCGCCGCCCCCCCCGGCCGCGGAAAGCGAGGCACAACTCCCCCAAGCTGGCCTCGGCCAGCAGAAAAAGGGTGTAGGCGTTGCCAATGTCCTGCAAACTATGGGCATCCGAGGAGATGATCCTGGGAATGCGGGGAGAAACATTTGCCAAGCCTGCCTGTTCCCGGAACTCGTTCCGGTGGCTCATTTCCAGGGCCAGGAGCTCCATCTCCTCCGGAACCAAGCCCAACTGGCTGATCAAGCTGAAAGATTCTTTGTCGAAATGAGAGGGAATAGTCACCCCTCCGCTTCCTTCCACCCGACGTTTTACCTCCTCCAGGGAGAGGTCGATGGAGTTCAGGAGCAGCCGCTCCTCAAACTTTAGAATGTTTCCCTCCTCGTCCACGATGGGTTGATCCCCGAAGACCTCCGGGTCGTTGCCCACATCCGGAAGGTGTCGGTAGACTCCCTCATCCCAGGCAGCCATCGAAGGCCAGTCCGGAAAGAGGGTTAGAAGGTGAATTTCCTCCCGGGTCTGTACCTCCATCCCTGGAATGACCCTCAAACCCCGGCTCTCTCCCAGGCGCATCACCGGCAGGACATTCTTGGCGGTGTTGTGGTCGGTGATGGCGATGATGTCCAGGCGCTCGGTCTTAGCCCGCTCCACGATTTTCCGGGGAGAGAGGTCCAAGCTGGCGCAAGGGGATAGGCAAGTATGAATATGCAAGTCGGCGCGATATTCTCTCAACATCTTGGAAATAGCCGCTCTGGCCCCCGGCCATGACAGAGACCTATGAGATTGCCGAAAAAGTCATCCTTCCAGCAACCTCCTATTGCATTTGAATGGCGATCTCCAGAACCGTTCCCTGGCCAACCACCGATATGATATGGAAGGCATCGGAATTCTTCCGGATATTCGGCAGGCCCATGCCAGCGCCGAAGCCCATCTCCCGGATCTCCTCAGAGGCTGTGGAGTACCCCTCCTTCATGGCCAGGTTGATGTCTTCGATGCCCCTCCCCTCATCTTCCACTTTGATGCGCAGCACCTCGGGCGTCAGCGACAGGGTCAGCGTGCCCTGTCTGGCAAAGCAGACCACGTTCATCTCCGCTTCGTAAGTGGCGATGGTCGCCCGCCGGATAACCTTAGGGGCGATGCCCGCCTCCTGTAAAATTTTCTTCACTTTACTGGACACTTCCCCCGCATTGGTAAAATCCCCCCCGGCGATGGAAAAGGACTGCTCGAAGTGGGGCTCAGCGCCCATCAACCGCGCAGCTCCCTTCCTCGACTTCCGAGCAACCCCGTAACCCCCGCTGGTAGAGACGGCCGCAGGCCTCGTACATGGGCAGCTCTGTGAGAAGCAGGGGGATCTTTTTGGCCATGGCTAAGGCGATGGCCTCTCGATCAGGCTCCTTCCCCCGGACGAAAACCAGGGCCTTGATGTTGGCCATCTCGGCCGTGCGAATCACCTGAAGGTTTGTCAGGCCGGTTAAGAGCAGGGACTCCTCTTTGGTAAAAGCCAATACGTCGCTCATCAAGTCGCATCCACAAGCCATCCTGATATCCGTCTGAAGGTCCAGGGGAGCGACAATTACCTGGGCGTTGAGGATTTCTTTAACTTCCTGCAGGGTCATCACCTTCACTCCTCTGCTCGCAAGATTCAGTCTACTACCCAAGCGCCCCGAGCTTCGGGCTCTCGAAGAACCTTCAAAGATCAATAAAACCTTAGCACGGCGATTTCCATCCTGTCAAACCCGGTGTTCCGGACCAATTTTTCAAGCTTTTCCCGCCTGGGCCTGTCTGCATCGCGGCAGCGATTCTCCTTCCTTTCCCCTTGAATCCCTCCCGCCGGGGGAGAGGGGAGGAGTCTCCGGGGTCTAAAAGGGAATTTTAGCAAAGCGGCTCGCGTACGAGAATGGCTTACATCAGGGCCAGGATGGATTGCCTGGCCAAATTCAGGTAATGGGAGGGGGTAATGCCCATCTGAAGGGTGCCAAAGACAGCAATGATGAGGGCAATGGCCATGGCCGGAGACAGAATTAAGCCGGCGAATTCTTTCTCGGGGTTACGCATGTACATCATCACCGTCACCCGCAAGTAGAAGTAAACAGACAGGGCGCTGTTCAGGACCCCGATGATCGCCAAGCCAATGTACCCTGCCTTGACCGCTGCGCTGAAGATATAAAATTTCCCTACAAACCCCGCTGTGGGGGGAATTCCCGCCAGCGAGAACATGAAGATGGCCATGGCCGCCGCCAGAAGCGGGTGCTTGGAGGCCATTCCGCTGTAGTCGCTGATGTTCAGGTTCTCCTCCCCCTTCCGGCCGTAGAGAATGACCACCCCAAAAGCTCCCAGATTCATGAATGCATAAGCCAAGAGGTAATAAAGAACGCTCGCCGTGCCCAGCTCACTGGCAGCCACCATCGCTACCAGAATGTAACCGGCGTGAGCGATGCTGGAGTATGCCAGCATGCGCTTGATGTTTCTTTGGGCAATGGCCACCACGTTCCCCAGGGTCATGGTCAAAACGGCCAAAACCCAAAGGACCCACACATAGTCCGTTTGCAGGGAGGACAGGGAGTACAAAAAGACGCGCAGGAAGGCGGCGAACCCGGCAGCCTTGGGCCCCACGGACATGAAGGCGGTGACGGAGGTTGGGGCGCCTTCGTAAACGTCGGGGGTCCACATGTGGAAGGGCACCAACGCCACTTTGAACCCGAACCCAACGATCAACAACCCCATGCCGATGAGCAGCAGGGGGTCGGTTAGCAGGTTGATCTTCCGGGCGAATTCGTAGATGCCCTTCAGCTCTGTCGTTCCTGTGGCCCCGTAAACCAGGGCAATGCCGTAGAGTAAGAATCCTGCCGAGAAAGCGCCCAGGAGAAAATACTTCAGGGATGACTCGTTGGACCTCGGCTGCGTCCGGAAGAACCCGGCTAGGACGTAGATGGAGAGGGAGAAAGTCTCCAGACCCAGAAAGACAATGATCAGGTCCGCGGCCGAGGCCATGAACATCATGCCCACGGCCGCGAACAAAACCAAGATGTAGTACTCGCCCTGCTCGAAACCTTCCTCCTGCAGGTAACGGATGGACATGAGTACAGTCAGGGCCGCGGTCAGGAGGAAGATGATCTTGAAGAAGAGGGAATAATTGTCTACCACCACCATGCCGTGAAAAGCGTATTCCGACCCTCCCCAGAGGCGGAGGCAGAAAACGAAGGCCACGGCGATTCCCGCCAAACTGAGGTAGGGGATGGCCCTTTTGGCTCCCTGGTTGGCCAGGACGTTCAGGATGAGAAGTCCCATGGCCGTGAGACTCAAGATGAGTTCTGGCCCGATACTGCTCCAATTGATCGCTGGGATGACAACGTTCATGAAAATCCCTCCAGAGGATCCAGGCAACTTATTTTTTGCCGACTTCTGCCGAAGCCGCCTGGGCCAGGCGCCCCCCTTCCTCACCCTGAAGCTTCAAACCGGCCTGGTACTTGGCATTTACCTGAACGAGATAGCTTTTGACCGATGTTTCCATCCGGCTGAGGAATGTCTGGGGGTAGATCCCAATCCAGAAGATGAAGACCGTGGCGCAACAGAGAACGAGGATCTCTCGCGCCGAGAGGTCCTTAAGGACCTTGTTCTCCGGCTTGGTCAGCTCCCCGAACATCACCCGCTGGTACATCCAGAGCATGTAGGCCGCGGCCAGGATAATCCCGGTAGCCGCCACCACGGCATAGACACCGGTGGCTTTGAAGGTTCCCACCAGGATCAAAAATTCCCCCACAAATCCGTTCAACCCTGGAAGCCCGATGGACGAGAGGGTGACCACCATGAAGAAGGCCGCGAAGATGGGCATCTGTTTCCATAGCCCCCCGAAGTCTTCGATCATCCGGGTGTGCCGGCGCTCGTAGATCATGCCCACGAGCAGGAACAGAGCGCCCGTGGAGAACCCGTGGTTGACCATCTGCAGGACCCCGCCCTCAATCCCCTGCACGTTCAGGGCGAAGATCCCGAGCATGACGAATCCCAGGTGGGAGACCGAGGAGAAAGCAATCAAGCGCTTCAGGTCCTTCTGCACCAGGCAGACCAGGGCTCCGTAAATGATGCCGATGATGGCCAGGATAGAGACCAGGGGAACCAACTGGTAAGAAGCATTGGGGAAGAGAGGAATGCTGAAGCGGAGGAAGCCGTAGGTTCCCATCTTGAGCAGTACCGCAGCCAGGAGGACAGACCCCACGGTAGGGGCTTCCGTATGGGCATCGGGCAGCCAAGTGTGGAAGGGGAACATGGGCACCTTGATGGCGAAGGCCAGACCAAAAGCCAAAAACAACCAGAACTGCAAGGGGAACGGGACCTGCAGCTTGTAAAGCTCCAGCAAATCGAAGGTGTAGATTCCGCTGGCAGCCCCATGGTGGAAGTAGAGGACCAAGATGGCCACGAGCATCAGCACGCTTCCCACCATGGTGTAGATGAAGAATTTGACGGCAGCGTAGATGCGGCGCTTGGGGTTTCCCCAGACCCCGATCAAGAGGTACATGGGGATGAGCATCACTTCCCAGAAGACATAGAACAAGAAAAGGTCCAGGGCCACAAAAACCCCGATCATCCCCGTCTCCAAGAAAAAGAGGCAGATCATGAATCCCTTGACTTTTTCCTGGATGTCCGCCCAGCAAGCCATGACCGAGACCAGGGTGAGGAAGGTGGTCAGCAAAACCAGAAAAAGGCTAATCCCGTCGATCCCCAGAAAATAATGGATGCCGTACTCCGGAATCCAGGGTGCTTTCTCCACGAATTGCATGGCCGCCGTGTCCAGCCTGAAGTTGAAGAACAGAGGGAGGGAGAAGATAAACTCCAGCAAGGCTACGGCCAGAGTGACCCAACGGATGGTTTCCTTTCTTTCTTTGTTGAGGAAGAGAAGGGTGGCCACTCCCAGGAGGGGGAAGAAAATGATCAGGGTGAGTAGAGGGAATTCCGTCTGACTCATCAACCAAGCTCCTTTTTAAGAGAATCTGCCATTGGCCATCAGCGAAAGAAGTAATACCCAATAATCAAGACGATACCCACCAGGATGGAAAGGGCATAGTTCTGAACATAACCCGTTTGCAGCCTTTTGCAGACCTCGCTCCCGCCCCGGGCGATGGCGGCGACCCCGTTGACTGTGCCATCCACCAGGATGTCGTCAAAAATATTCCAAAGGAAGACAGAGAACCGGATGGCCGGGCCGATGAACAAGAAATGATAGATTTCGTCCATCCAGTACTTGTTGGCGATCAATTGGTAAGGGCCCTTGTAACTCTCGGCCAGGCGGTCCGGCAGGCTGGGGTCTTTGATGTACATCTTGTGGGCGAAGAGGATTCCCAGGCCGGCAATGACCAGGGAGACGACCATCATGGCGATCTCGAAGCCCGCAGAGTGGTGCCCAGCCTCCGCCGCCTTGAGGGCCATGGAAGTAGCCGGCGTGGCGAAGGCCGGCGAGAGGAACTCGTTGAATCGATTCCAGCCTTCGACGATGGGAAACCCGACGAAGCCTCCGATGGTCGAGAGGATGGCTAAGAAAATCAGGGGCCCGGTCATCATTCCCGGAGACTCATGAAGGTGGGGGGCCACTTCAGGATCCACGCGGGACTTGCCGTGGAAAGTCAGGAACACGACCCGAAACATGTAGGTCGCGGTCATGAAGGCAGCGATCGCTCCCACCAGCCAGAAGGTGTAGCCTCCTTGGGTAAGGGCTTTCCAGAGGATCTCATCCTTGGAGAAAAACCCGGCAAAGGGAAAGATCCCCGAGATGGCCAGGGTGGCGATCAGAAAAGTCCAATAGGTCCTGGGCATATGCGGCTTCAGGTTGCCCATCTTGCGCATGTCCAGTTCCCCGGCCAAGCCATGCATCACACTGCCCGCACCCAAAAAGAGCAGGGCCTTGAAGAAAGCATGGGTCATGAGATGAAAGATCCCGGCGGCGAAAGCACCCACGCCGCAGGCCAGGAACATGTATCCTATCTGGCTGATGGTCGAATAGGCCAGAACACGCTTAATGTCGTTCTGGGCCAAACCGATGGAAGCGGCGAAGATAGCCGTAGCCACGCCAATCACGGCCACCACGAAGAGGGAAGTCGGGGCCATGATGAAGAGCACGCTGCAGCGAGCCACCATATAGACGCCAGCCGTGACCATGGTGGCGGCGTGGATCAAGGCGCTGACCGGAGTCGGCCCTTCCATGGCATCCGGGAGCCAAGTATAGAGGGGAATCTGGGCCGACTTCCCCGTGGCCCCCATGAAAAGAAGTAAGGTAATCAGGGTGAGGAGGCCGCTGCCCACGGAAAATTTCTCCGGGGCCGCGGCAAAGACGGCCTGGAAGTCGATGGTTTGAAAGGTCACAAAGATGAGGATGATGGCCAGCAAGAACCCGTAATCCCCGATGCGGTTGACGATGAAGGCCTTTTTGCCAGCGTCGGAGGCAGATTTCTTCTCATACCAGAAACCGATCAGGAAGTAGGAGCAGAGGCCAACGCCCTCCCAGCCCACGAACATCAGCAGGAAATTGTTGGCCGATACGAGGAGGAGCATGAAGAAGACGAAAAGATTGAGATAAGTGAAATATCGGGAGAAGTCCCGGTCTTCATGCATGTACCCGTGGGAGTAAATGTGAATGATGAAGGAGACCCCGGAGACAACCAGCATCATCACCATGGAGAGAGGGTCGACCAGGAAGCCCACGTTCGCCTGGAACTCACCCGAAGGGATCCAGCTGTAGAGAACTTTCTCCAGAGAACGGCTGGTCGGCTCCAGCTTGAGCAGGTCAGCGAAGACCAGGAGGGAAACGAGGAAGGAAAGCCCGATGGCTGTGCAGGCGATGAAACCAACAATCCCCTTGGGCATCCGCCTCCCGAATAATAGATTGATGGCGAATCCAATAGCCGGGAACAACGGAATCAAACCCACATAGTCCAGCATCCTCAACTCCTTAATGACCGTGTCAGGGGTTAGGGTCAGGGTCAGTTTCTAAAATGTATACTGATACTCTCACTGACACTGATCACTGCTTTTTTCACCATTTCATCAAATTGATCTCGTCCACATTAACCGTCTCTTGGGTGCGGAATACGGCTATAATAATGGCCAGGCCCACAGCGGCCTCGGCCGCAGCCACAGTCATGACGAAGAACACAAAAATCTGGCCATCCATGGAGTTCAAAAAGCGAGAAAAAGCCACAAAGGCCAGGTTGGCCGCGTTGAGCATGAGCTCGATGGACATGAAAATGATGATGGCGTTCCGCCGCAGGATGAATCCCACCACCCCCACGCTGAATAGGATGGCGCTCAAAATTAGATAACTGGAAAGAGAGACCATTTTCACTCCTTGTTCAGACCTGGCGCTTGGCCAGGACAATGGCTCCGATGATGGCCACCAGCAGGAGGACCGAGGTGATCTCGAAGGGCAGAAGGAATTCGGTGAACAGCAACCTCCCGACCACCTCTGTGTTTCCCAGGGCAGCGATTTTCTCCGGCGGGTAATTCCCTTTGCTCCCCTCCAGGAGGGCGGAGTTGAAGATCATTCCGATCAGCCCCAGCAAGACAATCCCCAGGACCACGCCCAGGAACTTTGACAGCTTGTGCTTGGCGACCAGCCTTTTCTCCTTCTCTAAGTTTAAGAGCATAATCACGAAGAGGAAGAGGACCATGATGGCCCCAGCGTAGACCAGGATCTGGATAATGGCGATGAATTGGGCGTTGAGCATGAGGTAAATCCCGGCCAGGCAGAAAAAATTGATAATCAGGAAGATGGCGCTGGCCACGGGGTTGCGTTGCCCAATGACCAGGATGGCGGTGATCACGCTGAGGACTGCCAGCAGGATGAAGAAACCAGTTTCGACCATGGGCGGAGGGCCTCCCTATTTTTGATAGGCATTCAAAAGTTTCTGCCGGTCGAAGAGCAAGTCCTGCCGCGTATAATCGGCGATCTCGTAGTTCCCCCGCAGGAGGATGGCCCCGTAAGGGCAGGCTTCCTGACAAAACCCGCAGAAGATACAACGCAGCAGGTCAATCTCGTAGACCTTCGGGTAGCGCACGTGGTTCTCGTCTTCCGCCGGCTCTACCCGGATGCACTTCGCCGGGCAGACTGCAGCGCAGAGTTCGCAGGCCACGCAGATGATCTTCCCATCTCCGTCCCGCTGCAACTCGTGCAGGCCGCGGAAGCGGGGATACATGACCATCTTCTCCTCTGGATACTGCAGGGTCACCGGGCGGGTGAAGAAGGTGCGAAACGTTAATGCCAATCCTTTGAGCAACGGTCTGATCATTGTTCTCCTCGATCTTACGTCAAAACTCAAATCCGAAATCCGAATATCGAAATCCTAAACAAATCCAAAATTCAAATATCAAAATTTCCGAAACATCCTTCAGTTCCCAGTTTTGAATTTGATGAACCCGTAAAAAGTCCGTAAATTCGTTTTTCTGTCATTCCCGTGAAAACGGGAATCCAGTAAAATCAAGAAGTTCTGGACTCCTGCTTTCGCAGGAGTGACGGTTTTGAGACTTTTTACGAGACCATCAATTTTGCTCATTGGAATTTGTTTTGAATTTCGGATTTCGGGCTTCGAATTTCCGAACGTTCATTTATTCAAGAACCTACCCTTGTTCCAACTTCTCTCAGGTCATCACTGAGATTACTACTGCCGTGATCATAATGTTCAGCAGGGCGAAGGGAAAGAGGACTTTCCAGCCAAACTTCATCAACTGATCGTAGCGAAATCGGGGGTAGGTCGCCCGCACCCAGATGAAAAAGAAGATGAAGATGAATACTTTAATCAGGAACCAGGCCACCGGTGGCAGCAGGGGCCCATGCCAGCCCCCGAAGAAAAGGGTCACCACCAATGAACTCACCACCAGGATGTGGGCATACTCCGCCAAATAATAAAGGGCGAACTTCATCGAGCTGTACTCGGTCTGGTACCCGGCCACCAGTTCGTTCTCGCATTCCGTCAGGTCGAAAGGGGTGCGGCCACACTCGGCCATGGCGGAGATCAGATAGATGAGGAAGCCCAGGGGCTGGTAGACAATAAACCACATTTTGGATTGGGCCTCTACGATCTTCACGGTGGACAAAGACCCGGCGATCATCAGCACCCCGACGATCGAAAGGCCCAAGGAGAGTTCGTAGCTGATCATCTGGGCCGAAGAGCGGATACTCCCCAGCAGGGAATATTTATTGTTAGAAGACCAGCCTCCCATCACTAACCCGTAAACGCCCAGGGAAGAGATGGCGAAGAGGTACAACAACCCCACGTTCACATCGGCCACTACCAGGTCCACCTTTTGCCCCAGGATGGTGACGTTATCCCCGAAGGGGATGACGGCGTAGCTCATCAGGGCCGTGGTGACCATGATCGTGGGAGCAAAAATGTAAATGATCCGGTTGGCGTGGGGAACGATGATGTCTTCTTTGAAGAAGAGCTTGATGCCGTCGGCAATGGGCTGCAACAAACCATAGGGACCGACGCGGTTCGGCCCGTAACGCACCTGCATATGACCGAGGACTTTTCGCTCCATCAGGGTCATGTAGGCCACGATCAGGAGCATGCTCGTGAATACCACCAGCACCTTGACGACAGAGATGAGAACGTAAGCTAACATACCCTTCCCTTTTTTTGCAGAGTTTGGCCCCTAAGACTTCTCTACTTTTACGCGGGTAATTCCCAAGTCCCAGTCCGTCAACTGATGTCCCCCGCCCGAAAAGAAATGATAAGGGACAAACAAGACGCCCGGGGCCACTTTCTCCGAGAGGGAAACCCGGACGTTGATCTTCCCTCGTTTTGACGTAAGAACCACCTTCTGGTTGTCCGCGAGGCCGAGGGCGCCGGCATCCCCGGGATGAATTTCCGCGTAGCTCTCCCCCAGCAACCGGGAGAGTCCCGGGCTCATAGTCGATAAGGAGCCGGAATGAATCCTTGTGGGCCCGGTGATCAGGGACCAGGGAAACTCTGTCCCAGCGGGGACTTCCTCGAATTCCGCCGGGATGAACTTCCCCTTTCCCCGGGGAAAATCTTTCTCATAAAGGATCGGCGTTCCCGCATGGTCCGGCGACAGACTGGGCCACTGCGCCCCCGAGGAGTCCAGCCGGGCGTAATCCATCCCCCCATAAAGCGGCACCAGGCTGCGGACCTCCTGCATCACTTCCTTGGCCGAAGCCCTGCCCAATGATGCCCCCCACGTCTCGGCAATCTCCTCAAAGATCCACAGGTCCGGCCGGGCCTGTCCGAGCGGCAGCAGGGCAGCCCGCACTCGCTGGACTCTCCGCTCGCCGTTGGTGAACGTTCCTTCCTTTTCCGCAAAGGTGGCCGCCGGCAGGACCACTTGCGCCAGGGAAGCGGTCTCGGTCAGGAATAAATCCTGGACAACCAGGAAATCCACTGCGGCCAGGGCTTTCTTCGTGCGAGCCGAATCGGGGTAGGTGACCAATGGATTCTCGCCGACGATGTAAAGACCCCTGATCTTTCCCTCCTCAGCCGCCTGGAGAATGGAAAGGGCCCCCATTCCCGGCTGGGGGGGGATGGACATCTTCCAGGCCTTCTCGAATCGGCCCCGCTCGGCCAGGTCCTGCAAGTTAGCATACCCCGGGAGCAGGCCAGGAGTCACCCCCATGTCCAACGCCCCCTGAGCATTGTTCTTCTCTCCCAAAATAAAGATCCCAGAACTTTCCTTGCCGATCTGCCCTGCTAAAAGTGCCAGGTTCCCGGCTGCATGCGCCAAAGCGGCGTCCCTTCTTCCCGAGGCCGAGCCGGTGGAGATCAGGATCACTCCTTTGGGGGCTTTGGCATACAAACGTGCGGCCTCGGCGATGGACTCGGCGGCCACGCCCGTCAGAGCTTCGACCTTCTCCGGTTGATAATTTTCTAAGGACCGCTTCAGGGCTTCTATCCCCTCCGTGCGGGAGTTGATGAACTCCTTATTGGCCAGGCCCTCCTGGAGAATCACCTGCATCATTCCGTTGACCAGGGCAACCTCGGTTCCGGGTTTGACCAAAAGGTTCAGCGCCGAGAACTTTTTCAAGTAAATGTTGCGGCTGTTCACCACGATCAGCTTGGCCTTCCTGCGCTTGCAGGCCAGGACCACCTCGGACTTGATCACCGGATGGGTCTCGGATAGGTCTGAGCGCAGGGCCACGATGACGTCCGCCTTGCGGATCTCGTTGATGGAATTGGTGGCGGCGGCATATCCCAGGGACTCCCGCAGGGCCAGATGGGCAGCGTAACTGTACCCGCCGGAGTGATCCAGGTGGTTCGTCCCCAGCACCCCCCGCATGAACTTCTGGAAAAGGTAAAGTTCCTCATTGGTCAGCCGTGAAGAACACAGGCCGGCCAGGTCCGCCCCGCCCTTTTCTTCTTTGATCGCTTTGAAGCGCTGGGCCACGAGGCCGATCGCTTCCTCCCAGGAGGCTTTGACAAAGGAACCCTCTTTCTTGATCAACGGGGAGGTCAGCCGCTCAGGGCTATGAACATACTCCCAACCAAAGCGCCCTTTTACGCAGAGGTTGCCCTGGTTGACACCCAGATCCTCATCGGCCCGGACGCGCAGAATCCGGTTGTCCCTCGTCCCCACCGTGAGAGTACAGCCCACCCCGCAGTAAGCGCAGGTGGTGTTGGTTTCTTTCAGGTCCCAGACTCGGGCCTTGTGGAGGAAGATGCGGTCGTTCAGGGCTCCCACCGGGCAGACGGAGACGCATTGACCGCAGAACTCGCAATTCAGGGGCCGGTCAAAGTCCGTGCCGATCTTCGTCTTAAAGCCCCGGTTCAAAAAGGAGAGCTCGTTGGCTCCCACCACCTCGTCGCAGATCCGGACGCACATGCCGCAGAGGATGCAGCGGTTCGTATTGCGTTCGATGAAAGCGGAAACGTGGTCCGGGGGAAGGTTGGCCTTTTCACCTTTATAAGGATTGGAGTTCACCCCGTATTCATAGACCAGGTTCTGCAGCTGGCATTGTCCCCCGGCATCGCACACCGGACATTCCAGGGGATGGGACATGAGGACCAATTGCAGCTGGATCTTTCGGGCCTTGATGACCTCGGGGGTGTTGGTCAAGATCTCCATGCCGTTGCGCACGGGATTGAAGCAGGCGGGCATCAGGCCCCTCCGGCCCTTCTGCTGAACGACGCAAAGGCGGCAGGCCCCGAAAGGGTTGAGGCGCTTGTTGTTGCAGAGGGTGGGAATTTTTATCCCCGCCTTCTCGGCGGCCTGCAAGATCATCGTGCCCCGCGGAACAATGACCTGGACTCCATCGATCGTCAACGTAACCATCGCTTCCTCATTCTTTTATTCTTCAACGCAGAGAGCGCAGAGGACGCCGAGATGTTTATATTGTGGCTGGCCATGCACTGCTTTAGAAAAATTTCTCTGCCTTCTCCGCGTGCTCTGCGGTGAATCGTTTATTCGATCGCCCAGAACCTGCAGGCCCGGATACAGGACTTGCACTTCGTACAGAGGTCTCTGTTGATCTGGGCCGGCTGTTTCTTCTCCCAGGTGATAGCCTTACTCGGACAGGCCTTGAAGCAAAGCCCGCACATCTTGCACTTTTCCGGGTTCACCTCAAAATGAATCAAGGGCGTGCACACCAAGGCTGAGCAATGCTTGTCCTTGATGTGCTCCTCGTACTCATGCCGGAAATGGCGGATGGTCGAGAGCACCGGGTTGGCGGCTGTTTGCCCAAGCCCACAATGGGAGGTCATCATGACGTGGCGGCCCATATCCTCCAGGAACTCTACATCCCCTTCCACACCCTTCCCGCCCACAATATCTTCCAGCTTCTTCAGCATGACCTTCAGGCCGACGCGGCAGGGGATGCACTTCCCGCAGGATTCCTCCACGCAAAAATTGGTGAAGAAGCGGGCGGAATCCACCATGCAGGTGGATTCGTCGCAAATGACGATCCCCCCCGAGCCCATGATCGCTCCCGTGGCCGCCAGGGATTCGTAGTCCACGGGAGTGTCCAAAAGGTTTTCCGGGACGAACCCACCCGACGGACCCCCGAGCTGGGCAGCCTTGAGCTTCTTTCCGCCCGTGATCCCTTCCCCGATGTCATAAACGATCGAGCGCAGGGTAATTCCCATGGGCACCTCGACCAGCCCGATGTTGTTCACGGCTCCGGCCAGGGAGAACACTTTGGTTCCCTTACTTTTCTCCGTCCCCAGGCTGTTGAACCACTTGGCTCCGTTGAGGATGATCCGGGGCACGTTGGCAAAAGTCTCCACGTTGTTCAAAACCGTGGGTTGACCCCAGAGGCCTGCTTCCGCAGAACGCGGGGGCTTGGCCCTGGGCATTCCCCTCCTCCCTTCCAGAGAGAACATCAAGGCCGTGGATTCCCCGCAGACGAAGGCTCCCGCCCCCGGGTAAACGAAAGCGTCGAAGTCGAACCCCGTCCCGAAGATGTCCTTTCCCAGGAGGCCATAGTTTCTGGCCTGCTCGATGGCCTGGTTCAATCGCTTGATGGCCAGGGGATACTCGGCCCGGACGTAAAGATAGCCTTCGTGGGAATCGATGGCCCGGGCACAAATGGCCATGCCTTCCAGGACGGCATGGGGGTCAGCCTCCAGCACGCTCCGGTCCATAAATGCCCCGGGATCGCCTTCATCGCCGTTGCAGATCACGTACTTGGGGAAGCGGTCATACTTTCTGGCCTCCTCCCACTTCTCGCCTGTGGGAAACCCCGCTCCCCCCCGGCCGCGGAGCCCCGATTCTTTCATCTCGGCAATGATCTGTTCGGGGGTCATCTGGGTTATAGCCTTGTGCAGGGCCACGTATCCATCCTTGCCGATGTATTCGTCGATATTCTCCGGGTCAATTAACCCCCGGTTGCGCAGGACCCGCAGAACCTGCAAGCCGAAGAAAGGAATGTCTTTCAGCCGGGGGACGACCTCTTTGGTGACCGGCTCTTTGTAGAAGAGCTTGGGCACCGGCCTGCCCTTGAGGATGTGTTCTTCGACGAGCAGGGGCATGTCTTCGGGTTTCAGTTTCCCGTAAAAAATGCCCTCGGGATAGACCACCATAATCGGGCCTTCGGCGCAGAACCCGTTGCAGCCGGTGATCACGACCTTCACTTCTTCATCGAGGCCCCGGGCCTTGAGCTCGCTCTGCAAACGCTCCCGCACCTTCAGCGACCCGCAGGAGACACACGCGGTCCCCGCGCACATGAGCATGTGGGACCGGAAAATTTTCGCTGCCATTCCCAACCTCCCAAACTTCTAATACGTCGTCTCGCTTCCCACGGCGAGGGCATATTTTTCTACAATCTTCCCCCCGAGGACGTGCTCGCTAAAAATCTCCTGCATCTTCTCTTGGGTGAGGTCCACATATTTCACGGGTGCGGCCCCTAAGAGCTCCACCGTGATCATGGGCTCGCGGCTGCAGAGCCCAGCGCAGCCGGAGGTGGTCACGATGACGTCCTTGAGATCCCGCCGGGAGATCTCATCCAAGACGGCCGTCATGATCTTGCGGGCCCCGGAGGCGATCCCGCAGGTGCCCATGTGAATGTTGACCTTGGCCCGGTACCCCCCTTCGCGAAGGGTGACGCTGGCCTCGACCGACTCTTTTAGTTTTTTCAGGTCCTCGATGGATAATTTGGCCATCTCTCAATCCTCCCCCAGAGGCAAATGGTTCAGGGGTACTCTTTCAGAATCTCAACAGCCTTTTCCGGCTCCGGGATTCCATGGACATCCTCATCCACGCACATAACTGGTGCCAGGCCGCACGTTCCCGGACAGTTGATCACTTCCAGGGTAAATCTCCGGTCCGGGGTCGTCTCATTCACATCCACGTTAAACTCTCTGCGCAGCCGGTCCAAAATCGCCTGTCCCCCGCGCACGTAGCAAGCCGTTCCCAGGCAGACCCGGACCGTGTGCCGGCCCCGGGGGGTCATGGTGAAAAGAGAGTAGAAGGTGACCACACCATAGACCTGGCTGGGATGTAGGTTCAAACCCGCGGCGATGCGCTGCTGAACCTCCAAAGGAAGATAACCCGTAACCTCTTGCGTCTCTTTGAGAACGGGGATCAGGGTCCCCGCTTTGTGTTTATACTTCTCGATGATCTCGTTGATCCGCTTCCACTGGTCCGGGGGGATCTCGCTGGAGGGGTTTCCTGCCTGGCCTCTTTCCTCGATCATAGACTGTACCCTTCCCCCAAAAATGATTCCCTTTCTTAGCTCTCCACCTGCTGCAATCCCGAGAATATGCACTCCCGCAGGGCGCGAACGATTTGGGGCGCGTTGAGGGGCACATCGCCCAGCTCGCCCTTGATCTCCCGAGTATCCAGAGAAAATTCCGCGTCCCCCTTGCGATGCTCATAAAGAAGGTCCACTTCGGGATGACCGATGATCAGGGTAATCAAAGTGTCGCTCATATTGCCCAGGGGCTTCCGGTCAATGTGGCTGTGTTGAAACATGGCCCTCACTGTCGTGCCTTTTCCCGGCAGCGATTCCAGGGTCAATTTGCCGTTGCTCAGGCGACAGGCTTCAGCTAAGAGCGGCAACCCCAGCCCGACGCGCCGCGTAGTTTTGGTGGTGAAGAAGGGGTCCAGGGCCTGCTTGACCATCTCCTCATTCATCCCCGAGCCATCATCCGAGATCTCTATGGTCATCCGGTCTGCTTTCAGGTTCTCTTCGATTCGGATCTCCACCCGCCGCGCCCCCGCCGCCAGGGAGTTTTCCACGATATCCAGAATGTGCAGGGAGAGGTCTTCCACAGATTCAGCTCGATCATCGCCGCCCGGAAATCCCTATCTGGTAAAGTCGCCCGACCACTTCGAAGGCCGAAAGTTCGGTAAGCAGGATGGGAATGTCCTCCTTCTCGGCCTTCGCCAGGGTCTCCTTCTCGGGCTCCCTCCCCCCGATAATGACAATGCCGGCAATCTCCTTCAAGCTGGCCACGGCCACGATGTTTGGGTGGACTTGCAAGGTCACCCAGAGATCTCCAGCCTTGGCGTTGGCCATGACATCGCTCAGGAGGTCGCTGATATAGCCACCCGAAACTTCCGCCGAGAGCCCGGATAAGCCCGAACGGACCTTGAATCCAAATTTCTCAACAATCTCCCCCAGCCTCATGGCCTCAGCTTTCTTGGGCACTCACCGCGGAGCACGCCGAGAGGGCAAAGAATTCACAAATTTGAATGCCGGATAACAAATTTTAAAAACCAAAAATAAAAAAGCCATGCGGATTTTACAATTCGTATTTTGTCTTTTGGAATTTTAATCTTCACTTATTCTCCGCGGTCTCTGTGCTCTCTGCGGTGAACAGATGCCCCCTCAGCGGTCCACTTCGGCCAAGACGATGTCGATGGAACCGATGATCGCCACCACATCAGAAATCAGCCGTCCTTCCACCATCGCGGGCAATGCGCTTAAGTTCATGAAGGATGGCGGGCGTATCCGGAAGCGTGCGGGTTTATTACCCCCATCGCTGACCAAATAGAACCCTAATTCCCCCTTGGGAGACTCGATGCTGGCGTATACCTCCCCTTTGGGGACCGAGAACCCTTCACTGGCAATGTGAAAATGATGGATCAAAGCCTCGATGCTCTCCTGGACTTTCCACTTGGGAGGATAGACCACCCTGGGGTCAGCGGCGTTGATCTCCCCGGCCGGCATCCTGGCCAAAACCTGGCGGACGATCTCATTGCTCTGGCGCATCTCCATCAACCTGACGAGGTACCGATCATAAACATCGCCATTTCTCCCCCTGGGGATGATGAAGTCGTAAGAATCATATCCGCAATAGGGCATAACTTTGCGGATGTCCCAGTTCACGTTCGATGCCCGGAGGATGGGGCCACTCAACCCCCAGTTTATGGCCTCTTCAGCGGACATGGCCCCTACCCCCTGGGTGCGTTTCATCCAGATTTTATTCTTGGTCAAAAGGGTTTCATACTCATCAACATGGCCGGGGAAAGTATTGACGAAATCCCGGCATTTTGTTTCCAAGCCCTCCGGCAAATCCTGGGCTAGTCCTCCGACGCGAAAATAAGAGGGGGTCAGGCGGGCGCCGCAAACCATCTCAAACATGAACAGGACCTCATCCCGCTCCCTTAAGGCATAGAACAGGGGGGTCATCGCCCCAATGTCGTGGGCATGGGTTCCCAGCCAGAGGAGGTGGCTGGCGATCCGCTGCAGCTCGCAGAACAGGACCCGAATGGCCTGAGCCCGCGGGGGAGCCTCAATTCCCAAAAACTTCTCCACAGCAAGGACATAAGCCAGATTGTTGGACATTCCGGCGACGTAGTCCAGGCGATCGGTGAGGGTGATGCACTGGTGGTAGGTCTTGCTCTCGGCCAGTTTCTCCAGTCCCCGGTGCAGGAACCCGATGTCCGGTGTGGCCTTGACCACCACCTCACCGTCAAGCTCCAGGATGACCCGCAACACACCGTGCGTGCTGGGATGTTGGGGTCCCATATTGATGACCATTGTCTCAGTTTTCGCCATCTCCATTCCCCATGGTCATTCGCTCTCATTCAGCCTTGGAGCGGATAATCTTTGCGCAATGGGTGTCCTTCCCACTCCGGAGTGAGGAGGATCCGCCGCAGGTCAGGATGTCCGTCGAAGGTGATCCCGAACATATCGAAAGCCTCCCGTTCCATCCAGTTGGCCGCCTTCCAGACCGAGGTGACAGAGGAGAGGCAGGGGTTCTTGGTGGGTAGGTACACTTTCAACCGTAACCGCTGGCGATTTTTCATCGCGCATAAATAGTAGACAACCTCGAACCGGGGCTCGTGGGGATGACAATCCACGCCGCAAAGGTCGGTCAGGTAATCGTAGGAAAGGTCGGGGGCATCATGCAAAAAACGGCAGATTGGAAGAATGTCTTCCGCCCGGAGGAGCAAGGTAGTCTCTCCCCGAAAGGTTAAGACATCGAGAACCGATCTGGGAAATTTTTCTTTCAGTATGCTCACCTGGCTATCCAGATCCATGCCGCTTTACCTTTCCGTCAGCTTTTCATGGCTGATCTTCTCGTGAAGCTTTATGATCCCGTAGATCAGAGCCTCGGGCCGGGGAGGGCAACCGGGAATGTAGACGTCCACCGGCAGATACCGGTCAATACCCTGAACCGTGGCGTAAGTATCGAAGATTCCCCCCGAGGAAGCGCAGGCACCCATGGCGATCACCCACTTGGGTTCGGGCATCTGCTCATAGATGCGGATCACTGCCGGGAGCATCTTTTTAGTCACCGTCCCAGCCACGATCATCAGGTCGGCCTGGCGGGGGGAGGCCCGGAAGACCTCCATCCCGAAGCGGGCCAGGTCATAGCGGGCAGCTGCGGCCACGATCATCTCCAGAGCGCAGCAGGCCAGCCCGAACCCCGCGGGCCAAAGAGAGGAGCGCCGGGCCCAGTTGACCAGCTTTTCCAACGAGCTGGTCAGGATGTTGTTCCCCAGGTGAGTTTCTATTCCCATTCCAAGGCTCCTTTTTTCCAGACGTAGAGGAAACCCACAAGGAGGATTCCGATGAACACGGCCATCTCCACCAACCCGAAGACCTTCAGATCCTTGAAGACCACCGCCCAAGGATAGAGAAAAACAGCCTCGATGTCGAAAATGATGAAGAGCATGGCGATGATGTAAAATTTCACTGAAAAACGCTTCCGGGCCTGGCCAATGGGATCCATTCCACATTCGTACGGGATCATCTTCTGGGGCGTCACTTTTCGCTTGCCGAAGATCGCCGAGAGGAAGACTACTCCCAGGGAGAATCCAATGGCCACTATGAAGAAAATGAATATAGGAATGTAATCAACCAGCATGGAGTCGTTAACCTCCGGCGGCATTCTGTCACCCGGGACGGAGTCTTAATGATTCCTTTGCCTATCGGGTGTTAAGCTCTGGATGGGGTTTTAGAACAAGCCAAATTCACTTGCAAAAAATGAATGAATGAATCATCATTCATCTTCCTTCAAAGCGGAAGCTAACACAAATGAAATACCCTGTCAAGTTTTTTTTTCCCTCTTTTTGACTTTTCCGGGGATCTTTTTCAACGCCAAGCCACCCTTCCCATTTTCTCCCGAAGGGAGGCTGCAGGGTCGCCTCCATAATTTCTAATTCTTTCAGTTCAATGTACATATATCCCCGATTCTCCAAGAATTTCCCTGACCGGGATCATCATCAAAAATAGGAGCTTTCTGGCAAACCCTGAAAACCTCAAAGACTCGGAGGTCTCTTTCTCTTGCCCATCCTCACTTTTGAATTTAGCTTTTATTGTGGCCCGGGTGGTGGGGCGGGGAACGCAGGCTGAATCGGCGGGAAATGAATTTTCCTGAGCCTATTCGCTTTGATTCCGCGATGGAGGGCGGGGAAATGGAGAGAGCAGGTCAATGCACTTTTTTCCGCTCTCATTCTACGGAGAAAAAGTGAGGGGTTGGAAGAAAGGCTCATCCCGCCGATTTTCCTGCGCTCAGCGTCTCCCCGCCTGCCCTTGGCAAAGCGTCGCGAATTCATGGACGAAAATGAAAAGTGAAGGGTGACAAGCTCCTTCTTCATTGACTCCAGTCTTATTTTCATGTTATAAGATTCAAGGTTCTTGCAAAAGTTGATGAAGCTTTCTACCGAAGATAAGAAGTTGGTTCGTCAGATTCAGGGAGACCTGCCCATCTGTCCTACCCCTTTCGTGCCCCTGGCTCGACAGGCCGGCTGGGACGAAAAAGAGCTCCTCAAGCGGGTGGGTGGCTTTATGCGTCGGGGAATCATCCGGCGCTTTGGAGCCATTTTGCGCCACCAAAAGGCCGGCTACCGGGGAAATGCCATGGTCGTCTGGAATGTTCCCCAGGATAAGATCCATCAGGTCAGCCAGGCCATGGCATCCTTTCCGGCCGTCAGCCATTGCTACCTTCGCCCTTCGCTGCCCCAATGGCCTTATAACCTCTATACCATGATTCACGGTCTTCGCGACAGAGAGTGCTCCCTATGGGTCCGGAAGTTATCTCGGAAAACCGGGCTGAAAGACTATCGAATCCTCTTTTCGAAGCGAGAGCATAAAAAATCGAGCATGCGCTATTTCGAGAGAAGTTAATCATTTACCCCAGAGCCCGGGGAGAACGCCGAGAGGAGATACAATATTTAAAGGTCAGCGGTCAGCTTTCTCCCTGGCTGACCGCCGAACGCTGACGTCTGAATGCTTACGAATTTTTCTCTGCGCTCTCCGCGGTGAAGGGATAAAAAAATTATCAAGGTTTTAAGGGGGGGTCCTATGAAAAGTGTTAAATCCAAAAAACTTTTCGCCCAGGCCCTGAAAGTCATCCCCGGTGGGGTCAACAGCCCGGTACGGGCTTTTCGCGCCGTGGGTCTTGAGCCACTCTTCGTTTCCAAGGCCAGGGGCTCGAAGGTCTATGACGCGGATGGCCGGGATTACATCGATTACGTTTCCTCTTGGGGGCCGATGATTTTGGGGCATGCCCACCCGTATGTTCGCAAGGCCATGGCCCGGGCCTTATCCAACGGCTGGAGTTATGGTGCAGCTACGGAATTGGAAGTTCGCTTGGCCCAAAGGATTTCTAAGGCGATCCCTTCCATGGAATTGATTCGCATGGTCAGCTCCGGGACGGAAGCAGCGATGAGCGCTCTCCGCTTGGCTCGGGGGTTCACTGGCCGGGACAAAATGATCAAGTTCGAAGGTTGCTACCATGGCCACGGCGACAGCTTTCTGGTGAAGGCCGGTTCGGGAGCCATTACCTTTGGGGTGTCTGACAGCGCCGGGGTTCCCGAATCCTTGGCCGCGAATACCCTGGTTGCCCCCTACAATGATCTGCAGGCTGTTCAGATCTTATTCGATCAAAATCCTTCTCAAATCGCCTGTGTCATCGTTGAACCGGTGGCCGGGAATATGGGCGTCGTCCTTCCCCGGGAAGGATTCTTGAAAGGTCTGAAAGAGGTCTGCCGCCAAAACGGGGCCCTGCTCATCTTTGATGAGGTGATCACGGGGTTCCGTCTGACGTACGGGGGGGTTCAGAAAATCTTTCGCCTTACACCCGACCTCACCTGCCTGGGCAAAGTAATCGGAGGGGGAATGCCCGTGGGAGCTTACGGGGGCCGAAGGGAGATCATGGAAAAAATTGCTCCCCTGGGCCCGGTTTATCAGGCCGGCACCCTCTCCGGGAATCCCCTGGCCATGACTGCCGGGCTGGCCACCCTTGAGGTTCTCTCTCAGAAAGACATCTATAAGAAGGTTGACCAGGCGACAGAGGAACTTTGTAAGAGCCTGGAAAATCTTTTCTCCCAGAAAGGAGTCCCGGCCCGAATCAACCGAGCCGCTTCCATGTTTACCCTTTTCTTCACCGGGGATGAGGTTTTCGACTACACCTCGGCCAAGAAATCCGATACCGGTCAATACGCCAAATATTTCCAGAAGATGTTGCAAGCGGGGGTCTGGCTCCCCCCCTCCCAGTTCGAAGCCTGTTTCACTTCCCTGGCCCATACCCCAAAGGACAGGGAACGAACGTTGCAGGCCGCAGCATCCGCCCTGGAAACGTTGGCCTCAAGAGATCTCTGAAAAAGGTGGCTTTCCCCGGGCCGGAGCCGGAGATGTACATAATTTAATTGAGGAATGAAAAGGGGAAGTTCAAGAGAGATAAGGTCATTCCAAAAAAAGCTTGACAAAATTTCCCCGGGTGTGTTAACTGTTTATTGAATGAATATTCATTCAATTTTTCTCAGCGGGGGTGGCAGCGCCAGGGTCAAGATGGACTCAGGTGGACTTATGGCGGTGAAAGAAGGGACGAAGTGAATGGGCCCAGGGTTCGATGGAGAAAGACAAGAAGAAGCTTTACAAACAGGTGGCCCGTTACAGCGCCATCGGCCTGGAAATGGGGTTCTCCGTGGCCATTGGAGTGGCCATCGGATATTACCTGGATAGATATTTCGACACCGGGCCGTGGCTGACTTTGATTTTCCTTATTCTGGGCGTAGTCGCTGGCTTTCGGAGTCTTTTCTCCCTGATAAAAGACGTTGGCCAAAAAGAAGCAAAAGAATAACGCCTCCCTCTCGGCGCGGAGATGGGAAGTTCAAAAGCTCATTTCCATCGAGAAACGAAGCGCCCAGATCCTGATCCTCTTCCTCCTCGCCAGCGCATGGTTCCAAACCTGGACGATTTCATTGGGGTTAGTTCTGGGCGGAGGGGTGGCCATCCTCAATTTTCACTGGCTTTGGCGAATCATGGAAAAAGTGCTCTTCGATAAAAAATGGCTCCACGGGATTCAAGTTCTGATTAAATTTATCGCCTTGGGACTGGCAACTTTCCTCATCCTGCGATTCGCCGGTGTGAATCCGGTTGCTTTCGTCGTGGGCATCTCCACCCTGGTCTTGGCCATTCTTTTTGAGGTCCTCCGGGGGGCGCTCCGGGATCAGAGAAAAGGGGGCGCATAATGGCCGAACATGCTCCTTTTATGTGGTTTTCCTACGTGCCCTTCATCGGCAGCCTCCCCCATCAGGTTTCGGTCGCCCTTTTTGTGCTTCTGGCCTTGACTCTCCTGTCTTCCATTGCCTTCCGCAAAAAGTCCTCCAATCCTCCGGCAGAAGCCCTCGTCCCGTCGGATCGTTTCACTCTGCGGAATATTTTTGAGCTCTTCACGGAAATGATTTTGAAATTTTTGCATGACCTCATCGGCCACCGCGGCAGGGAATTCTTGCCCCTGATCGGGACGCTGGGCTTCTTCATCCTTTTCTCCAACTTACTCGGCCTGGTTCCCGGATTCCTGCCGCCGACGGACAATTTAAATACCACGGTGGCCTGCGCTCTGGTGGTATTCTTCGCCACTCACTACTACGGGATCAAGGCTCACGGCTTCAAATACATCAAGCATTTTCTCGGGCCGATCTGGTGGCTCGCTCCCCTGTTCTTTATCATCGAGATCATCAGCCACTTAGCCCGTCCGCTTTCTCTTTCCATGCGACTCTTCGGCAACATCATGGCGGACCATATGCTGCTCTCCACGGCCCTTTTGGCTCCCTCCCTGCTGGTCGTTCTCGTTCCACCCCTGGCCATGGTCTTGGGGGTCTTCGTATCGCTCATCCAGACCTTTATCTTTATTTTGCTTTCGATGATGTACATCTCCTTCGCGATCGAGGAGGCAGAACATTGATGGGAGGGAACAGATAATGGCAAAAAAAATAGTGTGGGTCTTTCTCTTGATCTTCACCCTGAGTGGCCTATTCGCTTCTTTCGCCTTGGCGGCGGAGAAAGAGCCTTTAGGTCAAGACGTCAAGAAGTTTATCGGCCTGGCCTGCGGCCTGGGAATTGCCATCGCTGCCCTGGGCGGGGCCTTAGCCCAAGGAAGGGCCATCGCTTCTGGCTTAGAAGGGATCGCCCGCAACCCCGAGGCGCAGCCCAAGATCTTTATCCCGATGATCGTGGGGCTGGCTTTGATTGAATCCTTGGTAATCTATGTCCTGGTGGTAACCTTCATCCTTTTGGGGAAGCTCTGACCCCGGATCGGCCGCGCCCGGGCCGCAAGGAAGGCTACCCAGAATCCTTCTGAGAGGGAGAAAACTCCATGGCCAATGTTCGCTATGGGATGGTCATCGATTTGAGAAAATGCATCGGCTGCCACACCTGCTCTGTGGCCTGCAAGAGCGAGAACTCCGTCCCCTTGGGGGTCTGGCGCTCCTGGGTCAAACAGATCGAAAAGGGTCGCTACCCCAATGTCCGCAAATCTTTTTTACCCTTGCTCTGCAACAATTGTGAGAACCCCATCTGCGTCACGGTCTGCCCGGTGAAAGCTTCTTACCGGCGAGAGGACGGCATTGTCTTGGTGGACCCCCACCGCTGCATCGGCTGCCGCTACTGCATGGCTGTCTGCCCGTATGATGCCCGTTACGTCAACCCCTTGGTGAATATCGTGGAGAAGTGCTACTGGTGCGATCACCTGGTGGACCGGGGATTGAAGCCGGCCTGCGTGCAAGCCTGCCCCACCCAGGCCCGCATCTTCGGGGACATCAACGACCATAATGCCGAGATCGGAAGGCTTTTGGCCACAAGCCCGGTCCAAGTGATCAAGCCGGAGATGGGGACTAACCCCAAAGTCTTCTACATCGAGGCGGACTTGGATGCTATGAAGACCGAAAGGAAAGGATAAGATGGACGTGATCGTCTTCCACAACGTCTTTCCCCAGGAGACTTTTGGGATGCTCATCGCCATATATTTCTACCTCACGGGCCTGAGCGCCGGTTCCTTCGTCCTCTCCACCCTGGCGTACGTCTTCGGGATGGAAAAGTTTAAACCGATCGGCAAGATCGGGGTCATTCTGGCAGCCCTATTTCTGATCATGGCCCCGCTGGCTTTACTCATCCACGTCGGCCAGCCATTCAGGTCCTGGCACCTCTTCGTTTACCTGAACATCACCTCGCCGATCACCTGGGGGTCTTTCCTCCTGACCCTTTATCCAATCAACGCCGTGATCTACGGCTGGTACATGTTCAGGGGAAACGCCCGCCTGACCCGGCTCTTCGGGATCATCGGCATCCCCCTGGCCATCTTTGTCCATGGCTACACCGGGTTCATCCTGGCTCTGGGCAAAGCCCGGGCTCTGTGGAACACGGCTTTGATGCCCTTCCTTTTCCTGGTCTCGGCCATGGTGTCGGGGATCGCCCTGATGATCCTCATCTCCCTCATCAAAGATAAATTCTTCTCTAAGGAGAGAGTGATCAACCGGGAGCTCATCTTCAGCTTGGGGAATTTGTTGGCGGGCATGATTCTCATCGACCTCTTCCTGGTCATGAGCGATGTGCTCGTCCTCCTCGTCTCCCATGCCGAAGCCCAGGAGGTGGCCCACCTCCTGCTCAAAGGCAAGTTCAGCATTTTTTTCATCGGGGTGGAGAACGTTCTGGGGAAGATCATCCCCGCCTTACTCTTGTTAATTCCCCGCCTGCGCTCTTTGTCCACCGTGACCATCGCTGCCATGCTGGTGGTCATTGGCATTTTCATTATGCGCTACGTGGTCGTTGTAGCCGGTGAGTTTCTGCACCTGGTGTGAGGCCCAAGGAGTTTTTCATGACTAAGATTAGCAGACGGGATTTCTTAAAGTTTGGATTCACCAGCGCCGCCGTGGCTGGCTTTGGCAGCTCCTTGCTGGGCTGCTTCAGCCCTCCTACCGGTCCAAGCCGAAAGATCATCCGCACGGCCGGGAAAGCCTTGGCCACCCCGAGCACCTGCCTCCTCTGCCCTGCAGGCTGCGGAATTCTCGGGCATGTCTCCGATGGCCGCCTGATCAAAATCGAGGGGAACCCAAACCATCCCAACAACCGGGGAAAGGTATGTTCCCGGGGCCAGGCCGCAGTCAATATCCTTTATGACCCCGACCGCCTGCTCTACCCCTTAAAGCGCTCCGGCGCCCGGGGAGAAGGTCGGTGGAAGAGGATCTCCTGGGAGGAAGTCCTGGAAGAAATCTCCCGGCGATGCAAAACGATCCGCCAGAGCGGAAAGACGGAAACGCTCTGGGTAGAGATGGGCACCCCGGGTTCCAGCGAACTTTTGCCAATGAAGTTTCTCAGGGCCTTCGGCTGGCCAACGGTCTTCGCCGACAGCAGCTTCCAGAATCCGAATAAGGCCATGGGGCTGGCCCTCACCTGGGGAACAGAGTCCACGGTCAGCGATGTGGCCAGATCCCGCTTCATCCTCAATTTCGGGGCGAACCCGTATGAAAACCACGAACAATATATCCCCCTGGCCCAGCGGATCATCGAAGGAAGGATGGCCAACGCGGCCAAACTGGTGACTTTTGACGTCCGTCTCTCCAACACCGCGGGAAAGAGCCATGAATGGTTTCCCTTGAACCCGGGGACAGATGGCATCGTCGCCCTGGCCATGGCCCAGCACATCCTCCAGCAGGGGCTGCATGATAAGGAATTCCTCAGCCGGTGGACAAACCTTCCCCTGCCCGGGCTCGTAGAGCACCTCTCTCAGTATACCCCCGAGGCAGCCGAAAAGGTCAGCGGCGTCAAAGCCGGGGAAATCCGGCGAATCGCCACGGAGTTTGCCCAGGTGAAGCCCGCTGCCACCATCAGCGGACGGGGAGTGAGCGGCCACCAGAACGGAGTTTTCAACGAGCGCTGCATCGCTCTCTTGAATGCCGTCGTGGGCAACGTCGATGTCCCGGGAGGGTGTTGTCTGCCCCGGATGATGGAACTGGATGAGTTAAGGCCAAAGAGCCCCTTCTCCTCCTCTCCTCAGGCTTTCGCCGCTCTCCGGGAAGGGAAGGCCAAAGTTGAGTTTTACTTGGCTTACATGGCCAACCCGGCCTATGCCAACCCGAACACGGCAGAGGTTCTAAAACTCCTCAAAGACGAGAAGCGGGTTCCTTTCTTGGTCGTGGCCGACACAAATCTCACCGAGACGGGCGCCTTGGCAGATCTTCTTCTGCCCATGGCCTCCTATCTGGAGAGTTGGAATTTAGAATCCCGCCCGGCCTTGGACTTCGTTCCCTTCGTCAGCCTCCGGCAACCCATCGTCCTCCCGCTGGGGAAATCCATGGCCATTGGTGACTTCTTCTTGGGGCTGGCCAGGCGGATCGGCAACGACCTGCAAAAAGCCTTCGCTTATGAAAATAGCGAGGAGTTCATCGCCAAAGCAGCCGCAAGAGTCGAGGGACTTTCCAAGTCTGGCGGAATCAACTTCTTGAAGAAAGAAGGCGTATGGTCCGACCGGGGAGCGAAGCCGGTTTACCGGTCCTTCGAGAAGAAGGGCTTTCCCACCCCATCGGGGAAGTTCGAAATATTCTCCAAACGGCTTCAGGAAAGAGGGTTGCCCGCTCTGCCTGCCTATGTGCCCATCAAGGCCCATCGGGGGTTGAAAGAGGACGAGTTGATCTTGACGGTCAACCGGGCGAACGTCATGACCCTGCACACGGCCAACTCTAAATGGCTCTCCGAGATTTTCCACCAGAATCCCCTCTGGATCAACCCCGAGACCGCCCGGGCAAGGGGTCTGCGTGAAGGAGATCACGTCAAGGTTTCCTCCGAGGTTGGCAGTCTCATTGCCCGGGTGCGCCTCAGTCAAGGCGTGCATCCGCGAGCCGTGACCCTGACCGAAGGCGTGGGACACTGGGAGTTAGGAAGGATTGCCAGAGCCAAGAAAGGCAAAAGCGCCGACCGGGATACGGAACTCCTCTGGTGGGAAAATGAAGGGAATGGGGTGAATCCCAACGCGGTGATCATGACCGATTTCGACCCGGTCGCTGGCGGATTAGCCTGGAATGACACCAAAGTGACTTTGGCAAAAGTTTAAAGGAGAGAAACCACAGAGGGTCCTGAGGGTTGGTTATGAAAATTCCTTCGATTCCCAAACTGCCCAGGCGCACCTGGGCGTTGATCATCGTCATCGTCCTGGTTCTGGCCGCGATCCCGACTTTGGGATTAATCCGGTTCACCACCACCCACCCTACTTTCTGCATGACCTGTCACATTAACCAGGGCATCCCGGAGATGTGGACACCCTCGCGCAGGCATCCTGCCTCGGTGGGCTGCACCGAATGCCACGTCAACCCCGGGCAGATCATTCCCCGCAAGTTCTCGGCCAGCGACGACCTGATGAACGATAGCTGCCTTCGCTGCCACAGCCCCATCCCCCGGGGGGAGCAAGTGGATCTGCAGACTGTCCGGATTGTGAAGATCTCGCATAAGCTTCATGCCGAGAAAAAAGCCCTGTGCATCGATTGCCATCGAAACATCCAGCACGATAAACTCTCTCCTCAGACCAACCGCCCGCGAATGGAAACCTGCTACCAATGTCACGAGGCCCATCCGCGCACCCAGGCCTGCGATAAGTGCCATCCGATCAACCTGGTTTACTCCAGTAAAGGGAAGGCTTCTTGATCTTCAATTTACATCCTTCCTCCTTTTTTGTATCATTGTAAGCGTTCTTGAACAGTGACTGGCTAATGTTAGTCTGGAGGTTTTCCATGCGCTCCATCTTCATCGGATCCACTGGCGGCGAGCCCGGGCAGACTCTGACCACCTGGGCCTTGGCCCTCAAGCTGAAAGAGCAGGGAGTAAAGGTTGGATTCTTCAAGCCCTACGGGATGCTCGCGGACCTGGGTGCCCCGGCTGAAGGAACTCTCTGCGACTCCGATGTTCTGCTCATGAAGGAAGTTTTAAACCTTCCGGAGCCCGCTGAAGCCCTTTGTCCAGTGATGCTCACGGAAGTTTTGCTGCCCGAAGCCTCGGGGGTCCATGCCGGCCGGTTGATCGAAAAGATCAAAGAGGCTTTTCAGGAAATCTCCCGCGGGAAAGAGGTCGTCCTGATCATGGGCGCCAAAGAGATCTTCTTCGACGGGGGGCTTTCCGGACCTCCGGACAGCACCCTGGTCAAACTATTCGATGCCTCGGTGGTTCTGGTGGACCGCTACCAGCGAGACAACCTGACCCTCTACTCCCTGCTCTCCTTGAACTCCTTCCTCGACGGCCGGGTGAAATCCGCCATCATCAACCATGTCTCCCCGGACAAAATGGAACATGTCAAGACCAGGGTCATCCCCTTTCTCCAGGAGAAAGGGGTGAAATCCGTTGTGGCCATCCCGGAGAACTCCATCTTGGCAGCCCTGACCGTTCTGACCATCAGCGGGTTGATCGATGGCCAGGTTCTCTGCTGCCCGGAGCACGGGGGAAATTTGATCCAGACCTTCACCATCGGGGCGAAATACCTTGAGGGGCCTCTGTCGATCTTTAAGCAGGTTTATAACAAGATCATCCTCGTCGGCCTGACCCAGACGGGTCAGGAGGGGAAGATGGTCAGCGGGATCATCCTTACCGGGGGAAAGAGCCCCGGCGAGACGATCATCAGGGTGGCCAACGAGCAGGGCATCCCCCTGATCCTGACCAGGGCAGATACTTTTCAGGCCATGGACCTCCTGGAGAAAGCCAGGCCCATGCTTGGGCTGAGGGATGAGTTCAAGGTTCGCCGCTTCCTTGAGCTCATCGAAGATGAAATGGGTGCAAACCAATGGGTAGAAGGCCTGCTTTGAGAATAAAAAATTCTTCTGACTCCTGAATTCTGACTTCTGTATTCTTTTTTTGTATTGCCTATGCCTTGGATCCAGCGCATCAACCGCATGCCTCAAAGCGAGAAAGAAGGCCTCTACCGATTGCTCATCCCCCCTTCTCTTTTCAAACGTTTTCAGATCAATCCCTTAACTTTCACGGATTATGAAGGGAACCGCATGGTTCGTTTCTACTGCCCGGAGAGGGAAGAAACGGTCCTGCTGGAAATGAAGCGCCAGCCCGGGGACCGCGACCCCATTTACTCGATCCAGCTCTCCGACACCGTGGACTTCACCCAGGTCAACTGGGACTTTTTGATCATCAACGACCCGGACAGCGAACGGTTCGAGATCGACACCGACGCCCGGGGGCGGGACACACTTTGGGGGCGGGCTTCCCGCAACCTGCCTGAAGAGGAACGGGCTCTTGCCGCCGGCCTGGCCCCGGGACAGACTCGCAAGGGATTGGGGTTAACTCGGGAGGTCATTTCCTGTCTGGAACACTTTGCCAGAATCCTGGACATCAAGACCCTCAGCCTGGAAGCCCTTTTTTACCACAATGCCTTCGTCTATGAGCGCTGCGGCTTCACTTACTTCGAAGGCTTCAAGCGCATGCAGCGCATCCATCAACTCTTCCAGCCCGGGGGCCAGCTCTTTAAAAAGCTGGACTCCTCGAACCCCTTCCGCCAGCCCGGGGCTGAGAAGACCGTCCGCGGTCGCTCCTGGGCCATCCACGATGGAGTGATCAGCGAGATCGATGACGACATCCTCGATGAGGGGTGGGTCTCTCCCAAGATGTACCTCATGATCGGTAAGCCCCGCAATGTGACCACCTTTCCAGAGGCTATATATTAACAAAATCGAAAACTACCCTCTCCCTGGAACAGGGAGAAGGCTTGTCTTGTAGAGTAAGTTCCGCTGGCCCACAGGGCGAGGGGGAGGGTGAATAATCACGACATTTGCGATGCCCTACTTAATTTCAGGGTCTACCCTTCCAAGGATGTGCGAATTCCGGGGACAGCATAATCTTTTTTTGACCGTATGTAGATGGAAGAATATGTACTTTTCTTTCTGCTCGCCCTGCATTATCCCATCCAGCATTCTTAGAAGCCTATCCCCGAAGCCCTCGTTTAAAATTCCCTGAACATAATATTAATTTTATTGATATGAGAATGGGTTTTTGTTAAGGTCTCACCATGGCCCGCTTAGCAAGAATTGTACTTCCGGGATATCTGCATCACGTTATCCAGCGAAGGAGAAAAGAAAAGATATGGATTATCATAACCTTGAATAATAAAAGGAGGCCAGCATGCTTTATGACGCCCTGCTGACAGAAGAAGAGAACGCCCTGCGGGATGAAGTCCGGAGATTCGTTCGGGATGATGTACCGGCAGACCTCCTGCGGTCCATGGATAGGGAAGAGATCACCTTCCCCCATGAGTTCATCGCCAAGCTGGCCAAGCATGGCCTTCGAGGGTTGAGGTTTCCCAAGAAATGGGGAGGGCGGGAGTTACCCTGGACAGCGGAGGTTGTGGCCGAAGAGGAAATAGGCGTCCTCGGGATGGCCTTGGCATGCGCCTTCGTGATGACCTCCATCGTGGGCGAGGCTATCAATACTTTCGGCACAGAGGATCAAAAGGAACGGTTTTTAAAACCCATAATCACTGGCACCAAGATCCCTGAAGAGGCCCTCACAGAGCCCAGGGGCGGCTCTGATTTTTTCGGGGCTACCACCCGGGCCGTGCCCGATGGGGATGCTTTTGTCCTCAACGGCCAGAAACGTTTTGTGGTGGGCGCGGAGGCAGCAGACTTTTTCATGGTCTACTGCAATACCGACCCCAAAGCCCCACCCCACGAGCGGATCTCGATGTTCATCGTTGAGAAAAGCCCGGGGGTGGAGGTGGAACATGTCTATGGCCTCTTAGGATGCCGTGGTACCGGGGTTGGACGGTTAGTCTTTCGAAATTGCCGGGTACCCAAGGAGAACCTGGTGGGGAGATTGGGGGGCGGGGCGCTGGTCTTTGACCGGATGATGATTCCGGAGCGCCTCACCTCGGCCGCAGGTTCTGTGGGAGGCGGCCGTGGGGCCTTAGAAATAGCCATCCGCTACAGCGACCGGCGGGTGGCCTTTGGCAAAAAAATCCGGAAGTTTCAGGCAGTGAACTTCATGATCGCCGATGCCATGACCAAGCTTGATGCCGCCCGGGGATTGGTGTATGGTGCCGCCAAGACCGTAGACAAAGGCATGCCCCATCGCCGGTTAGTGAGTGAAGCGAAAAAATTCGCCACCGAAGCTGCCTGGTCCATCGTCAACACAGCCATGCAGGTATTAGGGGGAATTGGCTACACGAACGTTTACCCCTTAGAACGATATTTGCGCGACTGCCGGCTGGGGCTCATCTGGACCGGCACCAGTCAGATCATGGACGCTCTCATCCAGCACGAAACTTTTGCAGAGTTTCTGGGTAACCTGAGTGATCGAAGAAATGTAGAAATGGATGCCATGGGCATCGACGCCCAGAAAGAGAAATGTTACACGGACGAAGATATGTGGCGGAACTTTTAATGGTTGCGGATTGCAGATTTTGCATTTCGGATTTTTTGTTCCATAATCCGCATTCCGCAATCTGAAATCCAAAATAACCTGAACTCTTGAATCCTAAAGCGCGCTTGCTAAAATGGCCTACCGGATAACAGAACGCTGCACCGACTGCGGTGAATGCCTGACAGTCTGCCCCCTCGAGGCTATCACCAGCGGAGGAGAGAGGCCCCGGATCGATCCGGATCTTTGCACAGAATGCGGGACGTGTTCAGACATCTGCCCCGCCAGGGCAATAGAAACTGGGTAAAGGAACAGGCAGAGGGCTTTTTCATTTCCGGCAGTTCTGACAGGTATGAAAGAACTCCAGGGGCACACCGCTCTTCTTGGACATCCACTCTAACTGATACTCGGGAGCGAAGAAGTTGCCGCAGACGTCGCAAGCTTTGAGTTTGAAGTCCCGACTCCAGATACGCCGGATGCCGTTCTCTTCGGTCATTTTGATGGCTCCAGTGGGGCAGATGAAGTGACAGGCGCCGCAGCCGATGCATACCATGGTGGGCTCGACGAAGGGAGTCCCCACCTTCCTATGGGAACCCCGGTAGGAGAGGCCGATGGCGCTTACCCCTACGGCTTCCTCGCAGGTCTTGACGCAGAGCCCACAGAGTATACACTTTAAGTTCCCCTCGTCCAGCTTGAACCGCGGCTTCTCCACCCCCATCTTCATGGCCATCTCCTGCATGACTTCGGAGTCCGGGCAGCGCGCCAGGAGAAGCTCCAAAATCATCTTGCGGGTGAGCAAAACTTTCTCGGTCCCAGTCTGAACTTTTAGTCCTTCTTCCACCGGGTAAAGGCAGGAGGTGACCAGGCGGGTGCGGTTTCCTTTCTTCACCTCCACCATACATAGACGGCATCTCCCCTCGGGCCCCAGGGACTCGTTGTAACAAAGGGTAGGGATGTCAATCCCATTCTCGCGGGCCACCTGCAAAACGGTGGCGCCCTTCTCGGCCCGGAGCGCCATTCCATCGATGGTGATGTTGACCATGGCTTTATCCAATCTCCATTTAAAAAGTATTCACCGCAGAGAGCGCTGAGAGCGCAGAGGAATTAAATTCAATTATCAAGGCAAAAAATTTTTCCGTATTGGACTTGCTCTTTGTTTTTTATCTTTAACTGAACCTCAGCGATCTCGGCGTGCTCTGCGGTAAATGTTTTTTATTTTTTTACGACGGCGTCGAATTTACAGACGTCGTAGCAGATGCCACACTTAATACACTTCGCCGGATCGATCTCATGCGGCTTCTTGGCCTCGCCGGAAATTGCCTGCTGCGGACATTCCCGGAAGCAGCGGTGGCACCCCGTGCAAAGGTCCTCCAGGATGGAGTACAGAATCAGCTCTTTGCAGACCCCTGCCGGGCAGCGCTTCTCCTTGATATGGGCTTCGTACTCATCGCGGAAGTATCGCAAGGTAGAAAGCACAGGGTTGGAAGCTGTCCCGCCCAGAGCACAGAGCGACCCCAGGGCGATGGCTTCGGCCAGCTCTTCCAGCAAGGGGATGGATGATTCCGTCCCCCGCCCTTCGCTGATGTCGGTCAGCACTTCTTTCATCCGGCGCACGCCTTCCCGGCAGGGCGTGCATTTGCCGCAGGACTCTTCTTCCAAAAACTTGGTGAAGTACTTGGCCACATCCACCATGCAGTCGGTTTCATCCATGACGATCATGCCACCCGAGCCCATCATGGAGCCGCCCTTGGTGAGTTCGTCGAAGTCCACAGGCATATCGATCAGGGACTTGGGAATACAGCCACCCGAAGGGCCTCCGGTCTGGACGGCCTTGAAATCCCGATCTTTGAGGATGCCCCCGCCGATCTTATAGACGATGTCTCGCAGGGTGATGCCCATGGGTACCTCGACCAGGCCGGTGTTCTTGACCTTCCCCACCAAGGAGAATACCTTGGTTCCTTTGCTCCCGTCCGTGCCCAAAGAGACGAACCAGTCTGCACCACGGGTGATGATCACGGGTACGGTTGCCCAGGTCTCCACGTTGTTCAGATTGGTTGGTTGATCATAGAGCCCTCGCTCCACCGTGTGAATATACTTGGCCCGGGGCTCTCCAGCCCGACCTTCCAGGGAAGCCATCAACGCCGAGGACTCGCCGCAGACGAAAGCGCCGCCGCCGCGGTTGATGCGCACGTCAAAGTCGAAGCCGGAATTGAAGATGTTCTTCCCCAAAAACCCGTACTCTCGGGCCTGCCTTAAGGCGCCGGACAAATGCTTGACAGCTAAGGGGTACTCATTGCGAACGTAGATGAACCCCTGGTTCGCGCCAATGGCGAAGGCCCCGATGATCACGCCTTCGATGACGCTGTGCGGGTCTCCTTCCATGATTGAGCGGTCCATGAAGGCCCCGGGATCTCCCTCATCGCCGTTGCAAACCACATAGCGCACTTCCCCATGGGCGTCGCGGCAGGAGCGCCACTTTCTTCCTGCCGGAAAGCCACCCCCGCCGCGGCCGCGCAGGCCGGATTTTTCGATGGTAGTGATGATCTCCTCGGAGGTCATGGAGGTCAGGACCTTGGCCAGGGCAGCGTATCCCCCGTTGGCGATGGAGTCGCGGATGTCCGTGGGGTCGATGCGCCCGTTGTTCCTGAGAGCAATGCGCATCTGGTGCTTATAAAAAGGGATCTCGTCGTGGTGGGCGATCTTCTCTCCGGTTTGCGGGTCCGCGTAGAGGAGGCGTTCCACGACTCTCCCCCCGATTAAGGTCTCCGCTACAATCTCAGCCGCATCCTTCTCGGATACGCGCTGGTAGAAAACCTCCGAGGGATGGAGGGTGACCAGGGGGCCGCGCTCGCAGAATCCGTGGCATCCAGTTTTTTTCAAGCTGACCTTTCCATTTAAGCCCTGCCTTTTCATTTCCTCGAGGAAAGCCCCCGCCACCTGCTCGCTGCCATTGGAGAGACATCCTGTTCCCCCGCAAACAGTGACTTGTAAGGCTTCGGGCTTCTGCTCGGCGAGGATGGACAGACGCAGGCCATCCAACTCTTGAGGAGTCTTAATTTTCTCCATGGGATTTTCCTTCCCCATCCGGTCGATATTCTTTGATGATCTTAGAAATCTTATCCCCACTCATCTTTCCGTAATTTTTCTGGTCCACCCGAACGAGAGGGGCCAGAGCACAAGCCCCGAGGCAGTTCACGGTCTCCAGGGTGAACTTCCTGTCTGCCGTAGTCCCACCGGCATTGACGTTGAGAGTGCGCTCAAAATTCTCCACCAGGCGCTGACCGCCGCGGAGATGGCAGGCCGTGCCCAGACAGACATGGATTTCATGCTCTCCCCGCGGCACCAGACTGAAGGACTTGTAAAACGTGGCCACCGCGTAGGCCTGGGTGATCGGGATATCCAGCCGTTCGACTACCCGCGATATGGCTTCCCGCGGCAGGTAGCGGAACTCCTGCTGGATATCCTGAAAGATGCCAATGAGCGCGCTCTTGTCGGCGTTGTACCCATCGATGATATCATCCACCTTTTTCAAATCCATCTTTTTCTCCAGACTTTTGTTTTAATTACCTCTCATCCATTTAATCACCCCCTCCCCAACCCTCCCCCCTCAAGGGGGAGGAAAAGGGTGGGGGGGCCGCATTCCGCAATCTACATTCTCCAAATTGGTTAATGAGCTTCCCCGGCGCTGGCTTTGGCCTTCAAGGCGGCATACTCCTCGTTCACCCGCGCCTGGATCTTCTCGATCAGGTCCGGGGTCAGGTGACGGAAGCGCCCCTGGCCTTGAAGATAATCGCCCACCGGCCTGATCTTGGGAAAATCGATGGTCAATTTGTACTTGCCCTTTTCCACTTCGTAAAGGGGAAAGAAACCTGTCTCCACAGCCAATCGACCGTAGCGGATGGCCTGGTCGGAAGGAATCCTCCAGCCGGTGGGACAGATGGAAAGAATATGGATGTACGACGGTCCCCGGATCGCTTTAGCTTTCCGGACCTTCTCAATGAGGTCGAAGGGGTAGCTGGAACAGGCCGTGGCCACGTAGGGAATGTCATGGGCCGCGGCGATGGCGGCCATGTTCTTCTTCCAGGTCATCTGCCCAAAGCTCACCCGGCCAGGAGGGGAGGTGGTGGTCATGGCCCCGAAGGGCGTGGAGCTGGACCGCTGGATGCCCGTGTTCATGTAAGCTTCGTTGTCGAAGCAAAAGTAGATCATATCGTGCCCTCGCTCCAGGGCGCCGGATAGGGCCTGAAGGCCGATGTCCGAAGTCCCTCCATCGCCGCCCATGGCGATGGCCTTGATTGGCTTCCAGGGAATACGGCCTTTGCGCATCAGCACCTTGAGCCCGGCTTCCAGTCCCGATCCGACGGCTGCGGCATTCTCGAAAGCCACGTGGATCCAGGGAACCGCCCAGGCCGTCGTGGGAAAGGCAGAGGAGATGATCT
>Ga0315280_10001746_pt1 | contig 36556 bp, 38 predicted proteins | sample YL17G06_40_MG_FD_203697 | JGI IMG/M metagenome (GOLD analysis project Ga0315280, IMG submission 203697) | Sediment microbial communities from Yellowstone Lake, YNP, Wyoming, USA - YL17G06_40 | ecosystem: Environmental > Aquatic > Freshwater > Lake > Sediment | place: USA: Wyoming | collected... | reverse complement strand
GTGTGATTCTGTAAGCTTGCTTGTGCCCATTCTCGCCAGCTTTATTTTTTCATCTTCATAGGTGTCAATTGCAACATTTCCTTTTCGAAAATCTTTCTTGAAAACCCAAGGTTCAACAAGCGCCAAACCATCGTTGGTAAGATGATCATAAAAGTTTCGGAGAGTTCTTACGAGGTTTCTGAAGTTCTGAACGTAACCTATGGAACTGAACAAACATGTTATCACATCAAACTTATCTTGCAGCTTAAAGTCTATCATGTTCGCAATGTCAAACTTCGCGTTTGGAACCTTTGTCCTTGCTGTGTTGATCATCTCTTCGCTTATGTCTAAGCCTGTGCAAAGAAAGTGCCGGGAAAGATACTTCAGATGCTCTCCCGTCCCGCAACCAACATCAAGAAGTGTTTTTGAGGGTTTTCTCTCGAACCGCCTTATTATGTTTTGAACGACTTCTGACTCACTCTTGTAATCATTTCTCTTTAGGTAGATCTGGTCATAGTATTTCGCAAAAGTGTGTAGATTGTGTTCGCCCATAACAAGAATTAGAGTGTTGCACATTAAAAGAGGTTGTTGTGAATATCAACATTTTGGCAAACGTGCCTTACCACTACAAATAATGGATACAATGCAGACTCAACGATAGCTGCCTGCATGCGCTGATCCACTCAGGATGTGCTTATTTTCGCAAAAATAGGGCAGAAATGGGGTTGGTGGGGTCGCTGGGATTTGAACCCAGGATCGCCAACGCCCCAGGCTGGTATCCTAAACCAAGCTAGACGACGACCCCCTTCCTTTTCATTAAAGGAGCGATTATTATTAAGATTTAGGTCAATGGTTCTTGGGTCAATTGGGTCAATACCTCCTGACTTGTTCGTATTAAAAATGCTCTGCACATACTGAAAACTCTGCTTGTGGTATTCAAACTTCAGTTTGCCATCAATAGAACCCTTGTAATGCTTGACTCTGTAGTAATTCTTGCTTAGATGTTGTAAGTGTCCTGGGCTCCCACAAATCTCACATTTGATTTTCATTTTACTTATCTCCTATTAGTCTTGACCAGCTCCTTGGGTCAATGTGAAGAATATAAGGACCACCCAGACTTTTGTTGTAATGCTATATTATGCCTTATTTTCCAGTGGGACATAAAATATGCTTTAAAATGCTTTTCAATCCATGAGTAGAAACTCGGATACTCTCTATAGACAAACAAAGAAAACCCATTCCTGACATCCTTAAACCCAAGTTGTCAAGGGATGGGACCCTCCCAGAAAAAAGGCCTAATGAAAAACTATGGAGGGTCTGACAATCATATAATCCAAACCTTTTCTAAAACGGGTAAAGTTTATATAATGCGCTAGATCCTAGTATAGAGTGTATAAAGAAAATATAAGGTGAAAAGTCTTTTGAGTGATAAGAAAAATTTATTTTTGAGAGAGATAAAGGGTGATGAAGTCAGAAGATGGAAGCCTCAGAAGCAAAGCATGGCCTTGGAGGTAATTGAGAATTTTCTGTCATCCAAGATGGAAATGGCAGAAGTAAACGTGGACATTCTGCCAGAGCCTGGACAGAAGTCAGGCTCAAAAATTAAGAGTACTAAGCAGGACAGTTTTGCCAGTTCCTTTTATGCATGGAAAAAGAAGTCTTCAACAGCACAGGTGCTCAGCCAGATGGGAATTGATGTACTTCTATTTAGAAGAGGAGAAAAAATAGCTTTGAAGAAAGAACCAAGGAGGAAATAGTGTTGTATTACATTCTTGGATACTCGTACACACACCCACACACAATCACCAATAACTATACACCAATATGGAGGTATTACTGATTAGCTCTGCAAAATGCCCTTCTATATATTCAAATTTGGACACATTCCAAAAGAAGAAGCAAAATAGGATGAGAGCGTTACTTGAGGAGCTTGCAGAGATAAGGGAAATGCCTGTAGCAAAATTCCTAAGCTATGTTGCTGTGAGGTATGGCATTAGAAGAACAACAACGTTCGAGTATTTGGATGACTGGCACGATGGAGGCTACATTACAATCCAAGACAACATCATTAAATTCGTGAAGAAGCCTGAGTGGTGGAAATAGTCTTCAGTCAATTATTGGTGTATGTTGTTGTGATTGTGGATGTTTGTATGTGTGTGGGTGTGTATAGTCATCATCAAAGAACAAAGAGCTGATAGATTTTAAAGAATGGAAAAATCAGGGTAAAGACACTTGTCAAGTTCCTACGACTCTGCTCTTTGTCTATAGAAAGAAATGGACTGCTTACAATAGATGAGATCGTTCAGGAACTTCAGTGCTGCAGAAGCAATGCCTACAACTATCATAGAGCTCTGGAGGAACTGTTTCCATCTGGATCATTTGACCTCAATGGGACAAGGAGGATGGCTCAGGTATGTTTGATGAAATAACCAATACTTGGAATCCGGTCATTGGATGTCTACACAACTGTACATATTGCTGGGCAAGGAGATTAGCAGAAACTAAGCTAAGCAACATTGAACGATACAGAGATGGATTCAGACCTAAACTCATTGATTATGAGCTGAGAAAGAAATTCAAGAAAAAGTCTGTGTTCGTCTGCGATATGGCTGACCTCTTTGGAGACTGGGTTCCTCCAGAATGGATAACGAAAGTGATAGATGCCATCAAGAACAGTCCTTCAAGCCACTTCCTCTTTTTGACTAAGAATCCTAAGAGATACCAGGAGTTCCTTAGTCTTTATCCTGAGAATCTGGTGCTTGGAGCCACAATAGAGACAAACAGGGAATATCAGTTTTCCAAGGCCCCTTCAACTACTGAAAGATACAAGTATATGGCTGATCTGCCATATAGCAAAAAGCTTGTTTCTATTGAGCCAATAATGGATTTTAATCTGGAAGTGTTTGCACAGTGGATCAAAGATATAGGTCCAGTTTTGGTTCATGTTGGATATGACAACTACAACAACTGTTTGCCTGAGCCATCCTTGTCTAAGACTAAGCAGCTGATAGACAAGTTGAATACATGTACAAGAGTAAAGACCCTAACACTAAGAGAAAGTACCTGTAATCATTAAGCAAAGACTACAAGGATTTCTCTCAACTTCCCCTTTTTTTCTACGTGAGACTCTATATCATTTCACATTCACTAACTACACTAAGTTCACTTTTCTCTTCTAGTGGCTCTTCAGTGTATTTAATCAGTGCTTTCGTTATGACATCGATCGATCTCGGTAAGTAATGATTTCCGTGTTTGAAACCCGGTTTCAGACCCCCCCATTGTGTTAAAGAAATATATGCTATTCGGGAGAGAATCACTATTCCTCATTATACCTCTTTTAACAACCAAGATATGATCGATCGACAGAGCAATGATCGGGTTAAGTCTTTGGACAGACTATCAACGTAATTGACATTTTTATACTGAGACAAGTAACATTATTGGTGAGACACTGGAGAAAACTAGATTTGACTTCGGTGCTTGAAAGGAACATTCAGATTGAGCTTCATCGACACTTCAGTTCCAAAAAGAAATATTTGAGTGAAATCATAGAGGGATGGTATGTCTCTAAGTGAAGATGTTATCTCTAAAGTTTGTGATGCTTTCAAAAAAGCTGTTGAGAATGCATCAGGCGTAACGTTGGAAGGAAGAGAAAGGGAGTTTAGACGTGTTTTAGCAAGACATCTTTTTGATGAAACGCTTGGTTGGGAAGACCACTCCAAAATTGGAGAGATTTATGACATAACATGTTTCGACGATGAGAATTTTCCAATCATTGATGTAGAAACCAAGTGGGGTATTGAACTAACATCTGAAATTAAGGAAAAATTGAGAAAACGTATTGAAGAGTTAGGGTCTGTTAAGTATGGAGTTTTTGCAAGTGAAAGAGATTTCATAATTTATGAGTACTCTGACTATAAATTGAAGGATGTTACGAAAATTAATGTGGCTGAAGCCATTGGTGTGGCTAGAGGCGATTATGGATTATCAGAAGAAGGAAAGAAACGCATTCTGAAACTTGAAATACTTAGAAGAGAACGTTTGGTATGGATTGAAGAATCAGACTATTTCGAAAAAACATACAAGGAAATATCTGTAGCAAAGGCAGAAGGAGTCAAACTACTAACAGAAAATCTCAAAGACATTGTAAGAGACTTAACAAAAGTCTTAATGAACTTTTTGGACTCCTACTCGAAACGTACCGATTACAGTGGTAAGTTTCTTCAAAATACGTTTAATGATTGGTTGAAATTGTCTATGAAAGATGAAGAATTTGAGAAAGGTGATGAGAAGCGAAAACAAAAAATAATAGAGATATTTTGTAGAGAAACTGCCTATGTACTTGTTGGGAAAATCCTGTTCATTAGAATATGTGAAGATAAAGACGTGTTTGAGCCGAGTCTCTCTGGGAAAGGACTTAGTGAATTTTTAAAGTTTTATGAAAAGAGAAAAAGAGAGAATATTTACCTTTTATCTTTCGATGAGTCTCGGGAAGAAATTAAAAAATATTACACTCACCTTCATGAGCTTGGCTTTTTTGATTGGTGGATAGTTGAAGAGGTTATGAAGGGCACCTTCTCCAATGATGAAATAAAGATTCAAGATAGTCTCGAAAAAAGTCTAGATTACTCTATTAAGAAATGCCTTAGACGACTTAACAGATTTGATTTCACAGAAGTCAATCGTGATATTCTTGGAGATGTTTATCAAGGCTATCTTCCACCTGATGAGAGAAAGCATTTAGGGGAATTTTATACACCTAAGGAAGTCGTAGAGTACATTTTGGATGCTGTAGACTATAAGTCAGATAATGAGATAAGAGGAAAGAAAATTCTAGATCCAGCATGTGGTAGTGGTAGTTTTCTTGTAGAGGCTACACAAAGACTAATAGAAAGATACAGAAAGATTCGATTTAACTTGAAAAGTCCAGATGATGCTAGACAAGTCATTGATGATTGCATAAGTTCCACTTATGGCTTGGATATTCATCCCTTTGCATGTTTCATAGCAGAAATGAACCTACTATTTCAACTTGTAGACTTATACCATATAGTAAGGCAAAAAGACAAGTACTATGAACTGCCTCGACTCCATATTTACCGTACTGATTCTTTGGTTCCTCCGAGTGAAGTTACTATTGAGATAAAAGACTTTATGGAGAATTCAAGACGGAAAATGCTCATTGAAGAAACCAAAGGAGCAAATAGAATTAAGAACGTGAAGTTTGATTTTGTTATTGGAAATCCTCCTTATGTTAGGAAAGAAAGAATTTCAACAGAATATAAGGAAAAAGTGCTAACAAAGGCTTACTCAGAAGTTTACCATGGAGACAATGACCTTTATGTCTACTTTATCGCTAGAGGAATCAACCAGTTGAAGGAAGATGGAACACTAGGATATATAGTCTCAAGTAAATTCTTAAAAACAAGGTATGGAGCAAACCTTAGAGATTTTGTACTTAATTCATGTTGCATCAAGCAATTTCTTGACTTTGGACTTATAGATGTTTTTAGAGATGTGGCTAATCTTCCAGTAATCCTGGTTCTGAGAAAAGAAGCAGAAGAGAAGTATAGGATCGCCAACAAAGTTAAAGTAGTTATAGCTAAACAAGAAAAAGGATATGCAAAAGACTTGATGAAATATGTCAAAGAAAACATTGGAAAAGAAACTTATTCTGATGATTTTATAGATGTTTTCGATGTTAAGCAATCATCATTAGGAAGAAATGTATGGAAGCTAGTTCCCGTTTATCATTCTGAAATATTCGAAAAAATAAAATGGAATTCTGATTTTCTCCTAGGAAAAATCTGTGATGTCTACTACTGCATAAAAACTGGATTAAATAAGGTTGATAAAAATGGAGTTTTAGTCGTTACGGAAAAAGAGGTAAATGAATTGAATCTAGAGAAAGTTCTATTAAGACCCGTTTTGAGAGGAGAAAACGTAAGGAAGTTCAAAATCGATTATAAGAATCAATATCTTGTATTTCCGTACATCAAAGAAGAAACAGATGGACAATATAAAGTGGTAGATATAGAAAAATATCCTAACTTATACCAACATTTAAGTCGATTTAAAGAGAGACTAGCAAAGAGAACTGATATAAGGGAAACTGGTAACAGATGGTACGAATTGCGCCCTTGCAATTATTATCACATATTTGAATCAGAGAAGATAATCACTCCCGACCTATCCAAAAGAAATAATTTTACTTATGATGATGGAAAATATTTCTGTCTGGATTCTTGTTTTGTTATAGTGATTAATGACGAATATAAAAAGGAACTCAAGGAAAAGTTCAGACCATTCTTGAAGTATTTACTTGGATTATTAAACTCTAAAGTTCTGGAGTTCTACTTTAAACAAATAAGTACCTTTGTATTAGCAAGACATTATAGGTATAAAGTAGAATACTTGGAGCCACTCCCAGTTAAAACAATCACTGATGTGAACAGAATCTTAATAGATAAGCTCACGAACAAGGTCGAACAAATTCTGCATCTTAATTACGAATCAAGTAGACTCGCTCAGAAACTGAGGGAATTTCCGAGTTCTTACTTTGAGAATTGGAGTTTTGATAAACTTTCGAGCATCATTAAGAGAAAAAATCTCTCAAGAGAATCCTACGCCATTTCTGAGAAATTGCTCAGAACAGATTATAAACAAAGAGATTTATTAGATAGTACTGAAACTTTTAAAATAATCTTGGCTACTGGTGAGTTTATAGACTTTGACTCTGAAGAAGTCGCTTCGTATGTTTTTGAAATGCTTAAAAAGATGAATAGAATCACGAGGCGTGAGCTTCTTGAATTGAAAATACCAGCACAACCATATTTAAAGAATCTTATGGATCAATATCGAAAGGACAAGGAACAAATAGTCAAAAATGAAAAGACTATTGAAGAGTTGGAGAAGCAAATAGATGATTTAGTTTACAAATTATATAACATAACCTATACTGAAAGAAGAATAATCGAAGATTATCTGAAAAAATTCTAAGGTTAATGTTCTTGTTGAAACTGCTAAGAAATGGAAACCTCACAAGAAACCGGAGAAGGAGAAGAGAACGAAGTTAGAACCTTCAAAAAGACTTGACACATGGATAGATCGGCAATAAATGATCGATCGAGGTTCTTCCGCAAGCCATAAGAGACATTCTGACGATTTCTGTCTACTGGGGAAAGTCGATTGAGAATGAAAGAGCTGGATGAGATCAAGGCCCATCTGGAGAAGATCCTTAGGATTCTGACGGATTCAAGTGTTGAAGATAGCTGGATCAGAAAGATCTATGCAGAGTATCTTGTTGCTTTTGAACTCGCAAGTCGAGGTCACGAAGTGCAGATTGGTACGGAGAGAGACGTAAGAAGTGCAGACGTATATCTTCCCGACTTAAGAAAGAGAGTTGAGGTTAAATCTGGAATATACGAAAGAGACGAATATGGTATGGAGACTGCGGCTTCCTTTGGCAACGGGGGACAAATAAAAAAGAACAAGTTCGACTACTGTGTTTTTGTTGCCTTTGATAAAAACAAAATAGATAGAATCTTCATGTTTCGAAGCGAAGAGTTGAAAGAGGTGGCCAGACCAAGACCTCAGATTGCAGCTCACAAGGAAACTAACCCATGCCTATTGCTTTTCTACAAAGAGCATGAAGACTACAAGCATTTTGCAGGAGATCATCAGAAGGAGAAATTACAAATTGAGGATGATTTGAACAAGAATCCAAGAAAATACCAGGATAGATGGTCAATAATAGGCTAGGATACAGGTCGATATCCTCCACATAAGTCAAACAAGGAACATAGAAGTACTCATTCAATATCATCGATCGATCAGCTATTCAATAACAATGATTCTTCCTTATTATTACTTAGAGAGGTCCATTGGTAACTAAGATACTTTCCCATCGATCGAGGGGAGCCTATCTTGTAATCTTTTTAAGCATTTCATTCGTAGATTAGACTGGACAGAACCCTAAGCCATACGGATCAACAACGATGCCGAGTAGAAGAGTTCACGTGAAATTTGACAAGTACTTGATAGCCCATGGCTTAGTAGGTGAGAGAAACTATCTCACTGTTCATGCCAGGATGGACAGGGACCTTCAAATTCATGGACACTGGAACCATAGATATGAAGATTTCTACCATGATGTCAACGGTGTAAGAGCTTGGATAAGAAAATGGTCCCACTTAGGTTACCAAGAAACTCTAACCGATTATGTTAGAGTGGCGCTGGGACATCTAGTCTTGGATGAGATGTGGTCCAAATATGAATATGAAAACGAATATGAACTGATAAAATCTGCTTATAGGAGTTATGTTCAAAGAGGGTTTGACAGATGCCTTTTCAGAGAAACATAGAAGGGCATCAATTCTTGCTCCTTTCTCCAAGTGCAGACTTCGATCGAGTTTTAAGTGTAACAAAATTAAGGTTATGATAGATAAAGAGGAAAGGGGTGAAAAGATGAGTATGGAATCAAGGTGTCAAGAAGGTAAATATGGCTGCAAATATAGTGGAGATTTGTATGAGATTTGCCCAACGTATTGCCTGGGATATACTGAGAATGGAGACAAGATATTCGCAAGAAAGGACTTTCCACTCTACTGTAAAGATTGCAACGATAGAGATTCCAATTTCTGCTTGCGTTACAAGGATTTGATTTGTTTCAATGAACTAGACCCATTTAACTGCAAAGCAGATTTGCTCAATGATGAACTATACGGCATTGAATTAGCGAAGAAACGTGATGAAGCCCTGAAGAATGCTTGTTTTAAACGAAATGTGCCTTATAAAGAACCTAACTAAAAGAACTGATTAAACGAAAAACACTCTCATATGCTGTCAATCAAGGATTTCCAATTGTTCTCATATTTCTCGATATCATCTAGATCTAGTACCCATTGTTGCTTCTTTTCCTCATTCTTTTTCATTTCTACAATTGATTTTCTATGAGGACTATTGTACATCCATTGCTCTATGTTCTTCTTAACAACAATCTTCATTTCTTCCAAAGGGACGATGAAGAATCTTGGCTTATCAGGTTTTGAGATATCTACGAGAACAAAATCGCTCATTATTTTCTTCTGTATTTCCTGCTCATAGTCTTTCAAGAAACTCTGCATTACTGGAAATTCTTTTCTGTCGGTGCACTTAACTTGAATGCCTTTTCCCCTATTGGTCAGAGGGTCTAGAACTACTATGTCATAACCTTTGGTATTTCTTGAGGTTATGAGAGCAATCAAGTTCATCTGAGATAGTTTGGCAGCAACCAGAAACATTCCAATGTTTCCCTTATATTGTCTTTCAGTGTTCACTTTCGAACCGTCCAACAAATATATGTTTGTCTAGGGTAGCTTGTTTGCAAAGTAATCCAACACTGTCAGAGTTATTCCATAGCCCATTTGTGCCTCATAAAACCCTGGCGGGACTCCTCTTTCATGAACACCAATTGTTGATAGACAGTGATAGTAACTCTGTAGTAGTTGGGTTGTATCTGGATCCAAATAGCCTCTAGCTCTTAGTCTGTCTAAATTGTTCCTGTAATTGTTGGTTTGCTCAAGGCCTCTCTTGTTCATCTGCCAATCAACCATTTTCTCGAATGCCGTCCTACTAGAAGTCAGCGCTTCAACAAAGTTGTTTTGAAAAATATGTTTCTCAGCATCATCCAAATGATTTACTACTTCTTTCAACCCAAGATTTAGGAGTCTACTCTTAATCTCCGTTCTTGGTATTATTGGATAGACTGCTATAGCCTCAACTTCTTTTCCTTCCAAGACACTCATAAATTGTCTTGCAAATACTCTACACTCCAACAATGCTTCCTGAACATTGTTTTCACTAAACTTCTCCTCACCAAGGGTAGCTATTTTATACCACATTGCAGGTCTACACTCAACTTCAAGTAAGACACCACCATTTAGATGCTCTACGATTATTACTGAAATGTAAAGAGGAACGCCATATCTAACTCCTTTGATTTGCTTTTGCCAAATATCTTGCAGGTCTTTTTTACTTTTTTCTACCGCGATCAAGGGCGGTAACCCAATATCCATAAGCTCCAATGACTCTCCTATTCTAGTTGCTAACCAACCGCGAGGTGCAAATGTATCAATAATCGTCTTCTCAATAGCATTGAAATCTGTCTGTGGGATGTTATACTTGCCTCTTACTGTAATTGACTCCAAGCTAATCGTAGTCTTCTTGGACATAATCCACAATTAGTTATTTGTTCCTTAAATCTTTGATTTTAGTATTGTAATCTTGTTCTATTGATGGTACCGTATTTCTACATGCTGAGAGCTCCAACATCAAAATACTTAGTATCCAAATGATGCAGGTTACACACTACAAACCATCATCGTGGATATCTATTCGATCGATCATACATATTTGGAACGAACCCCGATATTCTCTAAAGCAAAGATAGCTCGCTATACCTCGTCAGGAGAACAAAGTTTACTCTTAACCATTGTGCAAAGAATCTTGACAGTGGTCAAGAAAACTCGTTTTCACACAACCTAAACACTTAAAGGGCAGAAATTAAGAAAAACGCTAATATTAAGAACCAGTAAAGCTATTAGTTCTCCCATGACATTGAAAGTTGAAGTCCGTAAGTCTTCTAATGGACGTTTATTGATGGTTGTACATTTTGTTGAAGATTCGAATTTTTGGTTTCATTCTAATGGTACTGTTTCATATGTTCCTAGGAAGCCAGAAATTGAATTGATGAAAGAAAGTCTTGATGCAATTGATACTTTTAATATGCTTAAGAGGAGTCTAAGAAAAGAAGGACTCAAAGAAAACTAAAAAATAGCACTGTAATGAAGCTAGTATTATGAAGAGAGGAACTCGATGAAGGAAGAAAAATCTAGGAAGACTAGGAAGAGACTTACTCCTCTTGAACTAGTTGATCAAAAATTAGAAGAGTTGTCAGGAAGAATATCCAAGCTTGAAGAGAGAGTTTCTGAGATTGAGAACAAAACAAAGAGGAGTTTCGAAAATTATCAGAAGTACTTTGAGTCCTTGGGTGAAGTCATCTATTGTGACTTCATAATTCTATCCGAGAATTTCAGACTAATGTCCTTCAGTCATGCTCCGATATCCCATTGTGACAAGTTTGTTAGCTACATCCAACGAAAAGAGAGAGCTTTAAGACAAATTACGCAGATGGGAATGAAACCCGTAGTTGCTGACTCTTCATCTGAAATAGATAGTCTAGTAGAATTGTCAAAGAGATGGAACTTGTCTTTCGAGCAGATTGCTTCCTATTTGCTTGATAAATTAGGTAAAGACCTAGCAAAAGAAATTGTTGGTAAGAAATCGCTAATGAAGTACTATGGCAAAGAAGTGATACCAATCTGGGAAAAACTATTAGAAAAGTGAGACTGCAAAGCTTTCAGTGTGTCAGCGTAAAGAAGATGGAAGAAGAGAGATGTTTACCATGACTTATCTGTTAATTTCTCGATATAGAGATGTCCATTGGTATCTAAGTTACCTAATGTTGAAAATCCTTATCCTATCCTCTACTTATCCTAACTCAGATTCAACATCGGGGAAACTAATTCCACTCATTTATGGCATTGAGGTACGTTGTTGAGTGACTCTGAATAAAAGAGTGCATAAACAGAATAACTATCCAGTTCACATTAGTACTGAGGGATTGTCAATGAGTAAACGAGGCAAGAAGACTAAAGCCGAAAACATCTACTTTTTATTGCTTGGTCTGATTCTAGGTATAATTGGCAATTTCTTTGCATCTTCTATAGTGGAGTTATGCAATGCTTTAATTGTTTCTTTTTCATATATTTTCAGAATCGGGTTCTGGATAACATTTTCAATAGGTATTGCATATCCCTTGTTTTGGATTCTCGAAAAGTTTTCCGTCATTCTCACAAAGTTGGGGATGGAAGTACTCGATAAAGATGATATTGAGAAAGTAAGAAAAGCAAGAAGATATTGTATGTTCGGATTTATTGCATCTATAGTTCTATTGGTTATGACATGGATTGTGAGCAGATAGTTGTCCATTGACTACTCTGAACCCATGCTTACTTGTGAACTTTTCTTTCTAAGGACTCCCTAGAATGTTTGTGACTTCGAAAATAGAAGTAGCTATCTTCACTTAGTCTTCATAAGAAAAATGCATCTTAGATGCTCGGAGTTAGTTTGCTATTTGGAGTCTGAGAAAGGCAATTAAAGAGCAATTGACTTGCATATTATCAAGAAAGGTCAACTGAGGATTTCAGGATTGGATAGAGAGTATCTTGAGGACTACGAGCAAAAAGAGTATCATCAGCAAGAAAGATTTCTAAAGGATTTGCGGGAAGGAAGATTCTCTCTGAGTGTAGACAAATATCCTCCGGATAGTCGTTTTGTGAATATCCAAAAACCTGTGACACTTGCTTTTGGAGCTACCTTTCACGGTAATCTTTGGAGCATGATTCCTTTTTGTGGTTCTATGCTCTTGACCATTCCTCCGATCCCCCAATCTGATTTTGAAAGACTTTTCTTTAGAGCATCGCAGATTCCTGAAATAATCGAATTCATTAAAGAAACTGGCAGGCTGGAAATAGCTCTTCCATCAAGTCCTCGAGCCTATGAAGGTCTCACTTATCTTGAGCCTATTTTCAGAGAACTTAATCCGCCTGAACTAATTAGCATACCTACGGAAGTTTTTGGTGATAAAAAGACAATTCAAAAGGCCAAGGAGACGTTTTTTACTCTAGGAAGAATAAGTTTCTTTGATTTCTTGGCTGAAGAATTCCCACAAGCTCTTTCTGATATGGTCGGGAAATCTTGCCATGTTTACACTATTCTAACTTTAGGGCGCTATTCAATTGTTGAAGACATAGAAAACATGATGGTTGATGATCCTCGCCAAGCATTTTTACTCCTTGGAATATATAAGATGTTCATAGTTGAGCCGCTTACTGATATGCGGTGTGACGTCATATGCAATACAATGGAAGAAATAAAAAAGTGCCGAACGATGCCAATTGTTTATCAACCTAAGGATGTACAGCTTCCATGTGAGATTGGTCAGTTCCTTACAAGGAACCTGACATATGCCCCTAAAGGATTGCATGCATGTAGGCAGTTAATGTATGACTATGATATCTACGACTTACAGAAGGTTCATGAATCACTAAACAAGGCAATATTAGAAAATGAACCTGATATTATGAATGCTAAGGCCAAGGAACTTTCTGAAATTCTTGATAATGTATGGAACGACAAGACCGTCCCAAATAGGATTAAGAACATAGAGATCGGAGTACCTGTTTCAATAGCAGCGATAGGGGGAATAGTGGCAGGTTTACCAGGATTGTTTGCAGGAGGTTTTCTTTCAGAATTGGGCTTCAAGGTAATGGAGAAGGCCGCAGAGAAATATGCCGAGAAACTTTTCAGTACAAAAGAAGAAGGTCTTACTGAACGACTGGCCAAATTGAGGATGAAGAGTTATCAAGCTAACATCTATGATTTCAAGAAGAAATACAAGGGTAAAATTACTGGATAGTGTTTGAATCGATCAGTCCAATTATGCTAGGATTCCGAAAAAGAAGATGATAGGAAAAAGGGAGAAAATTGTGAACGAATAATTATTTTCAAATCGAATGATGGAACTTGGAAAGGGAAAATTCAAGGTGGAAAAGAATGTCTATTGTAAAGCATATATTTGAGAAGGATTCTCTGAAGGAAATATCCCTTCATGATGTAGAGAAGCTTATAGACGCAAGGACTGAAGAGTCTCTACATTGATCGATCGATTTTCTTCATTAGTTTAGCATTTGTTCAAATTGTCTGATGGTTCTAAGGTTCTGAACTCGAGACCATTGAGAGTGGGTACTATATTTCCATGGACTCAATCTATGAAATAGTATTTGTCTCGAAGTGAATAAATTATTGACTGCTTTTCTTTTTCAAAACCTGAAATCATGCCTTTCGTAAAACTGAACTTGCCAAGTGGAGATGATTGATTTTCTGGGTGTCGAGTTCTTTCTCTTTCTTCCATTTCCCTCAGATAGCTTAGGAACATTTCTGTCCTCTCAAATCTCGTGTCCAGACTTGTGTCATTGATAATATCTCTCAGTTTATTCACAAGATCTACATCAGCTACAGGTGTATCTGTCCACACTAAGTCGATATAAACAAAAGTTTTAATCAGTTTGCTCAAGTAGTAGCTTCCGCATTCTGTAATTTTGAAATATGATGCACCATCTATATTTTCTCTTGACCTTGTATCCAACATGATTAAATTCCTCTTAGCCAATCTTACTAGAGAGTCCTCCATTGCTTTAGGGCTAATCAAGATGTCATTTGCTTCTTTCATTAGTTGATTGATTTCTACGAATCCTCTTCCTATTTCAGTTATATTAGTCAAGTGCTCTTCCGCATATTTCAAGACTTTCAAATTGAGGAAATGGTCATTGGAGTATTCGGTATTAAAATCGAATACATTCATTAGATAACTAGGTTCCTCAGAATAGTATCTGTTGTCGCCCAACATAATTGATTTTAACAATTGATGGTGCGCAATGTAGTATGTTCCTGTGTTTCTATATTTTTCAAGTATTTCTTTAATTTTGGTGTTTCCTGACATGAGAAAACTACCAAATAGTTCGAGTGTTTTCCTCATGTCTCCTCCTGAAGTTCTTGCCATAAACTCTGATATTTCTGCTTTGGGTTTTGAAAATGAATCTCTGATTATCTTTAAGAAGATTTTTATGGTTTTTAGCTTTTGACCAAATTCCACATTGGTTCTAAGCAACTCCTTAAATTGATCTTCGGGCAACTCCAGTTTTTTCAGGATGTAATCCAATCTGTACACTATTAACCTTACAAAATCTGGAGGATTGATGACGTACTTTTGAATGTAGTACGCATTGAAAGCCCCTGTTAGACTCGACTTATAATATGATTCTTCTCTCAATGTCATAATAGAAATGATTCTCAACTCATTTGTCAAGCCATTGACTTCAATAAACACGTTTTCATGAAAAGTCGGGGATGATGATTTGTGCTGATCAACATTGTCGACGACCAATGACAAGATATATCCAATTGCTTTCAAGATTGCAAACAAATGTTTGACCGCATCTATATTTGGGAATACTTCATCCAGACCAAATTCATTCTTCAGGTATACCGCCAGTGTTTCATACTTTCTGTAGAATTCATTTACTATGCAATTAAGAATGAAAGGCCTTATTTCATCAACAGCGGTTGGGCCCTGTCTCCAATCCACATAGAACCATAATTTTTTCTCCTTTTCCGTTTCAGTTAGAACTATGTTGAAAAATCTGTATATGAATGTAGTCTTGCCCGACCCAATACTGCCTAACAGCAGAAGCAGTATGGGCTCACCGTATCCTTTACCTAATTTGTCAATATTCCTGTAGAAATCTCTTTGAAATACTCCTGAACTTCTCTTATCTTGAACGATTTTCTTTATCTCATGCAAATCATATGTCGTAAGCATTTTAATTTCAAATTCATTTTTCAAATATCTGTCGACTTCATCAAATTCCTCTTTGTATACATAACATTGCTTCAGCATGTCAAGTTTGTCTGGATGAGTAATCTCCTGAAACGCATAATCGATAATGGGAGTAATATATCGATACAAATCATTTCTTGGCTGTCTTATGTTTTTCATTATCACATTATCTACGGGTCTTATGAAACTCATTTCTTCAATGTCTTTTGACACGGTTTCTAGAAAGGAGTTCTTCTCTACAGCGTCTTTGCTCAGAATATTCCAGAATTCATTGAAGTGTCTTTGTATATCGTCCAGATTGTAAAAGACTATGCAATTACCTTTTTCCCATTCGTCCCCCGTTTTAATCGCTTCAAAGATGATGTATTGATCCCCATTGGTTACAACTCCATACCTCACTCCGTGTCCAATGCAATATCCTTGTGCTTGAATCAAAGCTTTCTTAATCGTTTCGTCCTTGGATATGGCTCCTCCAATTTGATGTCTTCTTCTAAAATTATAACTCACAGGAATATTGAAGTATGTACCTTTTTTCTTTGCTTCGATAACAAAGAAATTCCTGTTTCTGATTTTGAAAAGGTAGTCAACATAGCCTGAACCATTGTGCTCCTCTCTTACAAAATCCGCTTCCTGCCAATTCAGGCATTTAGTGAAGACTGGATCAATGATTTTTGATCTTGTATCCGCTTCCGAAAGTCGTGGCCACTCATTTTTCATTAAATCAGAAAAACATCTTAGAGCCTCATCGCAACTTATTCTCATAGATACGCTCTATCGGCTTCTTTTGCTCATATCATTTTCGCTTCTGGTCAAACAAGTGGCCTGCGTAAAGTTAGTCTATAAAAAGCATGTAAGTGAGACTCTTCGGTCAGTAGGTTCATAATTGGATATTTAGGGTTGGTTTCGATATCAGTTCAGTGTTTGTTCCAGTTCTCTGATTGCTTTTAGTGTTCTGTCTCTGAGTTCCTTGAATGATGGGCTCCAATAATGCCTTATGAAAATTGATTTGGGAATTCTGCCTTGTAATAGGTCTACTTCTTCTCTTATCAAATTGTGTCTCACCATAAATGTAGCATAGTATTGACGTAGTTCCTTGATTCTTGACTCCAGGCTATTCTTGGCTAGATGCTTACGTATGGTCATATAGTGAACTGGTTTGCTGTTGGCTATTTTGTTGATGAACTTTTTGCGTATTATGGTGATGTAGACATTTTTGCTGTTTCTCAGGAATTGTTTGTATTTGTAGTGCTCCAGTATTTCTAAGTCTTCATTATAGTAGTCGTTTAGTTTGTTTTGCCTAGACAGTTCTATTATCAGGTTGAATGATTCTATTCCTTCACTCACTCTCAGCCCAGACAATGATATGAAACGGAGATACAGTTTCTCATGGTCACTAAGAGCGTTATAGGCTTTGGAATACCAGTCTAAGAGATCATCGTGATTATTGTTCATAATATTAATGAAGGTTTGAAGAGAATCAGTTCTGTCCCATTTGATGCCATACTGCTTGATTTTCTCTTTGAAATCCAAGTATTTGCCTAAGTATTTTGAAAGACAAATCAAAGCTTTGAGAACGTTACTTCTTACTGATGGTGAAAGCAAAACTATCTCAGATGGATTTTCTAGACAATCAGAATACTTCTTAGCATTGTTCAATTGCATGTTAACGTATTTTGGAACATACTTCTTGGATAAGAAAACTTTGTATTCAGTCCAGTCTATAACGCCCCAGGCTGGTATCCTAAACCAAGCTAGACGACGACCCCACGTGAGTATTTATTCTATTTGGGCTTTCTAAATAGTCTTTTGTCTTTGTACTCGCATATGTATTCGGAGTCTGTTTCGATTAGCTGCATTGCCTCGTCGACGGTATTGGCTGTTTTGCAGTTGTCATTGTCGCTTTCTTTTAGAGCATCTGCGCGCGCCTTGAGGGTGCTGCCATAGTTGATTGTTGTTGCTTCTGAATAGGTTTTCTTCTTGAGGTTCAACATGAATTGAATGATTTTTCCGTTGAGGTCAGCAGTCAGGAGTGTGTATCATAATTAGATTTCAATGTCAGTACCATTGCTCTTCAGGAATGCGGTCAATTCTTCTTTACAAGGCAAAGCGGTTATCGCTCCTCGTCTTGTTACTACTAGCGCTCCTATCGCATTCGCCACAGTAGCACATTTCTCTATATCCCAATATTTGGACAACCCTACTAGTAGACCAGCGTTCCACCCGTCACCGGCTCCTGTGGTGTCAACGACTTTAACCTTGAAGGCAGGGACTTGAACTCTTTTCCCATCTTTGCTTATTACGCAGGAGCCCTTCTCTCCGAGCTTGATTCCAACAATTCCAACACCATATCTCAACGCCCTTCGAGCTGCTTCCTCAGGTTCGCTTGTTCCAAACAAAAACTCCGCTTCTTGCTCGGAAAAGACAGCAATGTCAGAGAGCTTTAATGCTCGACTGTATGTTTTCCGAAGGGTCGCGACAGAATCCCAGACATCGATCCTCAATGTTGGATCAAAAGATACTTTGACTCCATTTTTTCTGGCACAGTTTATGGCCTCAAAAATTGCCCGTCTACACGGGTTTTGCGAAAGGGCAAATCCAGATACATGAAGAACGCTTGCCTTGCCTATATAGCTAGGATCAACATCATCAGGCTCAAGCGCACTGTCCGCAGTCTCGCCAGTCCAAGGCTTCCGATAAAAGAGAAACGTCCGCTCTCCCGATTTCGGTTCGTTAGCGACAAAGGCGATGGTTGTTCGCCTACGCTTTTTAACCTTAACCTGTGAAACGTCAACCCTGTTTCGCTTGAGCTCTCCTATCAAAAATGCGCCAAACGGATCATCTCCAACGGCTGCTATTGCCCCCGCCCTCATCCCCAACCTTGAGACTCCAACCAACGTGTTCATAGGCGCACCGCCAAAGCATTTCTCGAATACTGGCACCTCTACATGTGGTCTAGGCTTTGTAGATACAAAATCGACAAGTATTTCTCCAATAGCCACCACTTGAGGATTCACCAAAACATCCCACAACATCTTCCTTTCAAAGTCAATACTGAGTCAATATTTCTTTTTTGATAGTTCAGCATAGAAAAAGGTTGCTTTTCATGAACTGCTCCAATGATTAATGCTTCTTACGTTGTAAATAGTCTAAGCTTCTTCGATTCTATGGCGTATCCTTTTTATCAGTAGAACGCAGAAGAACATTGATGCTACATGATCAAGTTTGGGAGTTTTATTCCTCAGGGCTTCTTGGGCGACTTGGCCGGATGTGCTTCTGGAAGAGAGTTTGAGGCGGTCAAAGATGTTGCGCTTCGATGCGAAGCACTGGGCTTTGATTCCATATGGGTGTACGATCACTTCATAACTTTCCCAGCAACGGCTAAAGCTTGTCTTGAAAGTTGGACTATCTTGAGTGCACTGGCTACATTGACCAAGAAGGTTGGCCTAGGACAACTTGTCACCTGCAACTCATACAGATATCCATCAGTCTTGGCGAAAATGGGCGCAACCTTGGACGTCATAAGTAACGGCAGGCTGAATCTTGGCATAGGCGCTGGCTGGTACAAGCTCGAATACGATGCTTACGGTGTACCTTACCCTAAGAATTCCGTCAGAATAGCTCAACTGCGAGAAGCTGTACAGATAATCAAGAAGATGTGGACAGAAGATGAACCGAGCTTCCACGATCAATACTACACGATAGAAAAGGCTATCAACAGCCCAAAACCAGTTCAGAAACCTCACCCTCCAATACTGATTGGCGGCGCGGGGAAGAAACTCACGCTCAGAGTAGTGGCCGAGTTGGCTGACAGATGCAATTTCGGCGGGCCAATCACCCCTCAGCGCTATAAGGAGCTACTAGAAGTTCTAGACGAGCACTGCAGAAAGGTGGGCAGAAAAATAGACCAGATTGAGAAGACACTCATCGTCGACTACACGATAATCGCGAAGAACAAGACTGCACTTCAAGAGAAGATCAGGAAATTCAAACCCAAGGCAACGTCAAAAACTCAGTTCACAGAAGGAAACCTCGTGGGCACCCCTGAACAGATCATAAGTAGAATAGAAGAGTTCATCGATGTCGGAGTCACATACATAATGATGCGATTTCCAGACATGATGAAAAAAGAACCACTCCAGGTGTTCGCTGACAAGGTTATACCAGCTTTTCGATAATCCACTGTGGCGCCGGCATTACATTTAGGGAGTCCTAGACTCACAGGCGTCTACATTGGAGGGAAGGAAAACTGTTTCAGATGAAAAAACAATCACTGTACCTGTCCATTTCAGCATCAGAAGGCCTGTAACAAATGATACACTCACTAATCTTTATTACCTATCATGCGTAAATTAGTGAGAAAAAAGGTGAAGCGCTAGATGGAGGATTTTGACGCTGATTCAGCGTACCATTTCATGGAAAAACTTGTAAAAGAGATTGGCAACCGAGAGTCAGGAACAGAGTCAGAGCGCCGTGCAGCTCAGCGAATAAAGGCGTGGTTCGAAGAATTCGGGCTCGTTAATATTAGAATGGAAGAGTTTGAGATTCAGACAAGTCGAATTCTAAAGGAGGAAGCTTCGCTTCCTGATGGCACATTGCTCGGATGCTCGGCCGTTGGCAATTCTCTGTCAACCCCGTCTGAAGGCGTTGAAGGCGAAGTAGTCGTGTTGGAGTCAACGTCATCCGAAACACTGAGAAACATTAAAGACAAGATAGTCGCTTTGAGCATTGTTCTCTACAAGAAGGATTTTCTTAAAATCGTGAAGGCCGAGCCTCTCGCATTGGTCTATCCTTCCAAAACTCCCCTGGCGCCACACATCTATCGCTCAATCAGGGCTGAATACACTGAAAAGCAAAACATTCCGGCAGTAGCCATGGCGCACGATGATGTCTTGAACACGTTGAAGGGCCCAAAAAGGCTAAAAATTATCACAAAATTGGAAAAAATCACTGCCAAAAGCCAGAACGTCCTAGGCGAAGTGCCAGGAACACTTGAAGACGAAGAAATACTCGTGGGAGGCCACTATGACACCGTTAGAGCCGTTATGGGCGCTCATGACAACGCAGGCGGAACAGCCGTTATGCTTGAGCTGGCAAGAATTTTCGCAAACGAGAAACTGAATCGCACACTCAGGGTCGCAGCATTTGGCTCTGAAGAAATTGGACTGCGAGGCTCCTACAGTCATGCTGAAAAACCGGAGAACACCAAGAACCTCAGGTTTTTCCTCGACTTGGACGTTCAAGGGATATTGCTGGGAACATTAGACGCCACCGTTTTAGGACCCAAAGACTTAAAGACGCTGCTGAATTTCACCGCCAAAGAGCTTGGAATACCTCTTAAAATAACAACCGAGCTAGGATTAGGAGGCTCAGACCACATGCCCCTAGCCTTCTACGGCGTTCCTTCAATTATGCTGGCACGCTCAGGAGGTGCGGCCCAAATAATGCACACAAGCCTTGAAGACCTGCGCTGGTGCGGCAGAGACGCCTTCGTACCTGCGGGAAAATTGAGTCAAACACTTCTAGAGCGATTGCTTAAGGCTGAAGAATTGCCTTTTGAAAAAGAAATACCCAAAGACATCGCCAAAGCATTGCAGAAGAGATTCGAAAACTTGGGAGTCAAAAAGAAGACAAAAGAAACAGCACAGCAATAACGGATTAGCTGATTGAAATAGGGTTATACTACTTCTGTTCGCATGGTTTTCTAACCATCTGGTCGTGCTACAATAGAGGCAAGACTGAACTGTTATGCTATTTTCCCAATCATGCCATAATCGACAAAATCGCAAGGTGCTAAAGAGAGCTCGCCGACGCTTAGCAATCTTCATTCGAGCAGTGTTACTTTGCCATCTCTGTAGATAGGCACCATTTTCAGGACATCCAGCTGACAAGAAAATTCTATATCTCGCATAAACCCTATTTTCATCAAGTGTTTTGCATGCTCTGCTTTCATAACATTCTTGCACAGGTTATCTTGCGCCTGCTTGAAGGCTAACAGAGCTGCTAAAGCCTTATCAGAATGGCAAACCTTGTTCCTAGGAAACCTCTCCGTTATTGCTCCTGCACATATGAAGTCTTCAAATGAAAACTGTCCTTTCTCACCCGACAAAACCAAGGACACGCCCTTTTCTTCCTTTTCAGCAATTTCTACAGTCTTCCTGGCGATTGTTCCAGAATTCAAAAATGCTCCCACAAAGACCCATTCTGCTTGCCTAGATCGAACCAGAGCTACAGTTCCGCTTGTGGTCGTCATTATCAAATTTTTCCCGCAAACCTTTTCTGATGTAAACTCTAGAGGCGAGTTTCCAAGATCAAAGTCTCTAGGCTTGTGACTTCCTCTCTCGCCAGCCAGAAGATAATCAGGATGCTGGCTGCGAAGTCTGTAAGCTTCTTTCAAAGTAACTGTTGGAATAACAGCCTTAGCGCCGTTGGCTAATGCATTCACAATGCTAGTGCTGCATCTCAGAACATCAATGACTATTATTAGGTCTCCACGTTCAACAGCTATATCTGTGTCTTTTGCGCTGAATTCAAGGCTGACCTTTGCAGGCATGTTTCCACCTCTTTAACATCGGTCTTTCTGCTTTTAGGCGCGAACATCAAATGTTACGCGTCCAACTTGAGAACAATGGTTAGACGCCTCTTGTAAAAATGGGTTTTGGACGCTAAGCTTTAAAGAAGCTGCCTTATCCTAGTTAACAATGGTAGTGACTATGACTCAAGCATTATACTTAGAGGACAGTTACCTCAAAGAGTGCGATGCTACCGTTGTTTCGGTCAAAGATGGAAAGTACGTGGTTTTGAACCAAACTATATTTTATCCTAAGGGCGGCGGTCAACCATGGGATACTGGAAAGATGATAAAAGGAAACGAGGCTTACAATGTTGTCTACGTTGGAAAATTTTCCGGAGAAATATCCCATGAGGTCGACCATGCCGGCCTAAGAGAGGGCGATAAAGTCCGTTGTGTATTAGATTGGGAACGAAGATACAAGCTCATGCGGAGCCACACAGCCGCTCACGTGTTCGCTTCACTTCTGTGCACAGGGACAGGCGCTCTCGTAACGGGAAATCAGCTTGAAGAAGACAAGATTCGATTCGATTTCAGCCTGGAGAAATTCGATCCTGAAATCCTTACGCAGTACATAGACAAGGCCAACGAATTGTTCAGGAAAGACATTTCTGTGAAATGGTATGAGCTACCTAGAGAAGAAGCCTTGAAGATTCCAGGTGTGATAAAGATGGCTGAGGCTTTTCCACCAGAAATTCCTCGCCTCCGTGTCGTTGAAGTTGTCGGCGTCGACAAGCAAGCCGATGGAGGAACACACGTCAAAGACCTGAAAGAGGTTGGACAAATAAAGGCACTAAAAACCGAAAACAAGGGTAAGAACAACAGGCGAGTCTACTTCGTACTTACTTGAGAACATCGAATCGCACCCAAGAAAAAATAAGCCACAACAAACCCCGCTAATGAAAGTCCGTAAGCTGCACAACGATCCAACTGAAATAGACCAGTGCCTTATTACCCTAGTTTTCTTGAATAGGTCAAGATCCTCGCTTTTCATGATCTCTAAACTAGTTCTTTCGGAACCTCCTTGGGCGCATAGGCACGGCAGTAATTCAGCCCATATTTGCGAATCTTCTTTTGAACACTTGGGTACAGGATGAGCTCCTCTATTTCCATTTCCTTGGCCAGCTGCGAATCAATATTGTGAATTCTTGCAACTAGATTCTGCAGACTTTTTCTGGGTGAGAAAGAAACCATGACCGCTGGGTGACAATGGACACCGCTCTTCGCCAAATTTTCTAAGGCGTTCAACTGCAAAAGGAAGCCTTCCGGCTTCGCCCCGGTCAACTTGGCAAACTCTTCTTCGCAGCACCCCTTCAAGGAAACTCGCACATGAACAAACGGATATTTTGACAACTCTTCTGCGTAGCCCTGTTCATGCCCGATCAACAAGCCGTTTGTCTCCAAAATAAAAAGCAGATTCTGACCGCTCAAACGTTCGAGAAGCTCCAACAAGTGTTTCTTGCCAATCGTAGGTTCGCCGCCGCTCACACGTAACTGCCGAAGACCTCTTTTCTCAGCCATTTCGGTCAGTATTTTGGCCACTCTCTCTGCACTGTAGAACGTTCCAACCTCATCTGGTCTGAACATGACCGAGTCTGAAACCCAGCAAAACCTGCACAGTAGCCCGCAACCAACCGCATCTGCCGTCACTATTCCACCATACCAGCGGTCAAAACGGAATCGCCAATACTTCTTCTCCTGAGTCTCTCCCGCGCTTCTCGTCACGATCTTCTCTACGGCTTCGTGCCTGACAACTGCGTCATAAAGAGTCAAGAGAACACCTTTACCCTATGCCATGTCTTCGTATTCCCTGCTAGTTAACATATGCCTTGCCAAAACTGGCTGGCGCTTCGATTTGGTTCTGCTTGTTTATGAGCGATTGAATATAGAAGAGCGGCTAGATTTTTTCGAACTTTTCTTGAACTTCTCTGTATATTTTTGGGAATCTTGGTGTGAAAAACAGGAATGGTATTACCGGGTAGCTTATGTTTGCACCTTTTCCAGCATTCTTCAGTCCTTCAACAATTTTTTCCATCCAATCATAAGGCATTGAAAATATCATTTCATCTTCGCCTATGGATGAGAAAACACGGTCACCTGCTCCGGGAATCGAAATCGCCACATCTCCATTCATAGCTGGACCTAGAGCTTCAAAACAAGTTGCAGCCTTTGCAAAAAGTTCAGCCTTAACCTTTCCTCCAAAATATGTCTTAGCTTGAACAAGTCGTCCTATCTGAGCTGGTTTGCCATAAACCAGAACAGCCTGAGGTTCTATCTGCATCTTAGTTAGGTCGCTGAAAATAAACGTCTTGTATTTTCCCTTGGGCAGAAATTCTTCATCGACCTTGCATTCAGCATCCTTTATCCATTTGGCTTTAACAAGTATTTCTTTCAGGTCTCCTTTTGCAAGTCCGTAAATGATCATTGAAGGCGGGCAGGCAAAATCTTGATACCTTACTGCTACGGTTCTTCCCGTAAACCTTGCGTAAGCTATTGCTTGACACACAGCCATCTGAACCCCATATTCAGAAGGCACGAAAGCACCTTCTGGGACTTCGTCCTTCTCGGAAAACACGACACCGACAGGCGGTGTTCTTAACCTAAGCAACTCAAAAATTTCTTTACCAGTTTCAATCCACTTCATGAACTCGTGTCATTGCTGCTAGAGTATTTAAAACATTGCCCAACTAAGCTGAAAACGCATGTCAGCCAACAAGGTCGGTTCGGGTGCCGGATCTGAAATTTCGAGATTCTTATGAATTTACGGAAGAGTCCATGGAATGTTTGTGAGCTTGGACAGTAAAAGCTTGATTTTCTCACGTCTTTTCGAAACTGCTCGATTAAAGTCAATGCAATTTAATCGAAGATTCTATCAAAAGGTATAAAAACGGAGGCAGAAATCATAGTGAATGATTGAACATGAAGAAACTAAAGCTAATGGATTACGAGATCTTGTACGAGTTAATGAAAAATGCTAGGAGAAGTGACAGACAGTTAGCCAAGATTCTAAATACTTCTCAACCCACTGTTACTAGAAAGAGAACTTTTCTTGAAAAGGAGCTAATCGAGGGTTATACTGCCATACCAAGATGGGAAGAACTTGGGTATGAAATCTTTGCAATCACGCTTGTCAAGAGTAAATCTGTCCTTGGATCTAAAGAAAAATATGAAACTGTTCGAAAAAGGGGAATGGAATGGCTGATGAAACAACCGAATATCATAATGGGCGGGGGATGCCGAGGATCGGGAGTGAACTCCTTCATGATCTCTCTTCACAAAAACTACTCAGACTACGACGAGTTCATGCACAACTACAGACTCGAATTAGGAGACACCTCAGACGAGGTTCAAACCGTTCTAGTGAATCTCGGTGGAAGAGAGCTTCTAAAACCTCTCCATCTGAAATACTTGGCGGAGACAAGAAAGCCTTCAAATTCCAAGTAAAGCTCCCCCCTTATAACAGACAAAACATCACGAGGCAATCGAGTATTGAATGCTAATTCATAAGAACCCTTCTGGCAAACTTGAGCCTTAAAAATTCGTCCGGACAAAAGATTTTCCGAAGGTCCGGACAAATCAGCACGGAGCCCCTGAAAATCCAAATTGTGAATGATGAAATGCCCGCAGATTTCAGAACTTCAGCTTATGTCATACAATGAATGTCTCATTCTGAAAAAGCCGTGAAATACACTGAATCTGGAATCGCGTTTAAAAAATTAATTAGCATGTAAAACCTTCTAGCAATGCGGACAGTGCGTGAAAACATGAAGCATGAAGTTGTCATACTAATGGGTTCAGAGCGAGACTTGGAATTTTGTCGCGAAATAGCCAAGCACCTCAAAGCTTTAGGCCTAGAACACGAATTCCGCGTTGCCTCTGCCCACAAGACCCCGGAAAAAGTTCTGCAGATTCTAAGCGAGCTTGAAAAAGAAAAGATTGTCTACATCACAGTTGCAGGAAGATCCAACGCCCTAAGCGCTTTCGTAGACGCTAACACCACAAAACCAGTCATAGCCTGCCCACCCTACTCAGAAAAATATGGCGGAGCAGACATCTACTCATCGCTTAGAGTTCCAAGCGGGGTAGCCTCGCTCATAACCATCGAGCCTGAAGGCGCTGCCCTTGCCGCTGCAAAGATCTTGGCTGTAAAAGACCATGAACTGGAAAAACGCGTAAAAGAATATCAGACTGCGAAGAAGAAAGAGATTGAAAAAGCTGATGAAACGATTAAAAAGTTAAAGTAGTGCGAGACCATGGGCAGCGTAAAAGACCTAGAAATAATCAAAAAGCCAACGCGGAAATCCTTGGGCATTGGCCGATTTCATTTTTCAGACCGATTCTCAGTTTTCGACTGGGGCGAAATGCCAGACAAGATAGAGGGTAAAGGAGCAGCCCTCTGCCTAATGGGAGCCTACTGCTTCGAAAAACTTGAAGAAAAAGGCATAAGAACCCATTACAGAGGCCTGATTGCTAAAGATAGGGAAATCGTAACCATTGAAGAGTTGGACCAACCGACAAACGTTATGGAAATAGATCTAGTCAACGTGTTTAGACCCAAAGTCTTCACCAAGGATGACAGACTGCAATATGATTACAGCATGTTTAAGCCAAGCCTCAAAAACTACTTGATCCCGCTTGAAATAATATACAGAAACGGATTGCCCGAAGGCTCTTCAATATTCAAAAGACTAGAAAAAGGCTTGATCACAATTGAAGATCTAGGTTTAGATCACTACCCAAGACTAGGGGAGAGGCTTTCAAAACCGGTGTTTGACGTAAGTACAAAGCTTGAGGAAAAGGACAGATACCTAACCTGGGAGCAGGCCCGAGAAATCGCTGGCCTAACAGTTGAAGAGGTTGAAGACGTGAAGACTTTGCTTCTGAAAGTGAACAATATGATAACGCAGATAGCGTTAAAGGCCGATTTGCAGAACGAGGACGGAAAGATAGAGTTGGCATTTGATTCTGAGAGAAGGCTTATGGTTGTTGACGTTGTAGGAACCCTAGACGAGTGTAGATTTACCTACAACGGATTACATGTAAGTAAAGAGATAGCCAGACAATTTTACAGAAAAACAGACTGGTACAAAGATGTTGAAGAAGCCAAGAAAAAAGCGGAAACGGAAGGAATCAACGATTGGAAAAAACTCTGCAAATCTAATCCCCCCCAGCTTGACCCAGCCTTGAAAAAGATAATCAGCGAAATGTACATGGCCACTTCGAATGAATTGACAGAACGCAAAATGTTTAACGTCCCAAATCTTGCAGATGTAATTGAAAAATACAGGACATATTCTCAATCTTGCTAGATGATGTTACTTCAGCTTCTTGTGACATGTTTATCGCGTGCCCTTTATATTATAAAAGCTGCAAATAAAGAAGTGATAGAGAAGAACACAGTGAGGTAGGTCAAGTTGAAAGCTTCGAATTGCCCTTTATGCGAACTGGATCTGCAAAAAGAGAAAATATACTTTGAAGACAGATCCTTCATTGTTCTAAGAACCATAGCCCTAAAAGGACATAGAGAACGGATCATGATAGTATGCAAGCGGCATGAGCACACGATACCCTACAAAGCCTATGAACATGCCCTAGACATGCTTACACAAATAGCCAGAAAAGTGTTCAGCTACACTCCCAAATTTGTAATCATGGACACAACCTTCGCCACCATAAACGACCATTGGCACCTAGTTGTCACAGACCTTGACCCTAAAAGCGAAGACTTCGACCAAATTCTAGCCACCAAATGGATCAAAGTCATAGACAACGCAGTGATGGATGAAAGCGAAGTCAGCATCACCTAAGCTGAAACACGCTTCATTGAATTCACCAAAGTTATGAAGGTATTATTCGAAACAAGATAAAGAATATGGGAAATCCTAGATGTGGCTTAAGTGACTAGTTCGTGCAGTTGACCTGTTTTCAAAGCTCTCTTCACTTCTAAGCCTATGCGGTCGCCAGTGCTCAAAGTCTTCTTGTATTTTGCGTTTGCATACTGTGAACCTAAACCCATGTGAACATTGGTTCCTCCGCCGTGTCTTAGGGCAACATCCTGTGTTACTGGAATGTGCATGTACGGGTCTCGCTCTTCAAGCGCATCGTACAGGCCGTAGTCTGTTGCGGTTTTGGCTTCTGCACCGCCTGTGTAATCCAGCTTGAAAGCAGGCTTCAGCTCATACTTGGAAACACGATCCCATGTGATCAACGTTTGCAGGCACCATGCGCCGATGATTCCTGGAGCCGAGTATTCTCGACATGCGAGTAGGAAACGGTCTGCGTAACGGTGAACATCCTTCAACAAAGATTCCCTCAGGCTTAGAATCGCGTGGGCAGTCACTTCGAAAGATGGCACCTTCTTTATCTTCTGTTGCACATCCGTTGGAAGCCTCTTTATGCCGTCAAGTATTGTCTCTCTCCGCTCGTCGATGGACAGGAACTGATTAGCCAAGCACGTTCTTGCCTCTTCCATGTTCACGTTGTAAAGCTTTGCAAACCAGTCGTCAGCGTCTCCCCATTCGCTTTTCGCATCCAATGGCGAGAAGAAGAAGTTAAAGTTCGCATGCGGCCCGAGAACAATCTGTTCAACTCGACCGTTTTCTAACGCCTTCTTGCTAAGGTTTCCAGCCTGAACTTCTCTCTCAACCTTTTCTTCCAAATCATGTGAATCTGCAGCGAAGATGAATTCTCTTTCAAAAGCCCTATGGGCGTGTTCAGCCTTCAAAATCATCGGTTCGTCTATGGGCTCTTTGAATTTTATCCCGTTCTTATGAACCTCGTATCGATAAGATTTTGGCGAGGGAATTTCAGCCTTGTCTGCAAACCAGTAATAGTCTCTTTCGATTTCACCTCTGTTTTCTATTTTCAAAAGATTCCTAGACCCGAGTATCGGAACTGCATACTCGTTTTCAATAACACTGCAATGTTCGTCTCCGCCAACATAAACTGCGAAAGCCCTATTTGTGATCTGCATACACTCCATATCAACAAGTTCATCAACATACTTGACTATGTCAGAATACTTGTCAAGGATCAGTATGACACTTCTCCAGTCGCCCTTCTTCTTTATATCTTTAGGATCGTTCACGACCCGTAAATCCCGCCTTACCAAGCCCGGCAAATCTTCTACTGTTTCTTCTGGCCTGCCTACCATGGGATTTTGAAGATAAATTCGAGCTCTGCCCGGTGTCGTATAAATTAGGCTTCTCAAACCATAGTTGCGTTGTCCCTGCCAAGCATCAAGAGCTGAATGAGAACCCAAATTTAACCCAACGGGTTCCTTGTATCTTCTTACTATTTCCTGCATCTCTTCTCTCTTTATGACCATCAGCACCACCCATTTAGACAAGGCAACCTAAACATTCACTAGTTTTTTAAACCTTTTTCACACTTAGCAGTAAAAGCATTGTTTAGCAGATTCAATCCGCATAAGAAGTTTCTGAACATGTTAGAAGGAAGACTCTCTCTTTCCAAAACTCCAAAGCGCCTTGGTGGTACCTAATTACATTTGCTTTTCAATTCCTCTAGGAACTAGTTTCCTGTTTTTCTTCACCATGGTAATAATCGATTAATTCTATTGCATGCAATCCCATAGATAAGCCTGAAAGTGAGAGAAAAACCAGGGCCCAAACAGAAGAAAACACGGCAAAAATGAATGCGACAATAATAAGAATCCCAGTCAAAAACAAGAAAAGGGAGGCTTTTCTTTTTTGTTCTTCTTCATCTTAATTAATTCCGTCCTTCATCCATAAGATTTGCAAGTATTTGATTCTATTCACAGTTTAATCACTCCGCGCTAGTCTGCAAACGTAAGAAGCCCAAAAAGTTCTAGAAGCAAAAATGAGGCGAAAGCTTTGGCTATGTGATTTTTTCCAGCTTGAGTTTCAGACAGTTCCAGCCTGATCCGCGGTTGTATATGCAGATTTGAGATTTGCAAGTCTGGAATAATCTTCTAGATTTTTCTTCTATTTTGTTTCTACATGCATCGTTATAAGAAAAGGAGAAACCTTTCATTTCTTGAAGGAGAAGGACCTATGGCTGAGTCCTGTGGTTGGTTGTTTGTTTACAATGTCCCATTACTCTATGATAAGAGAAGAGTTGCAAGGCAGCTTCAAGTGGAAACTTGGCTTGACCTCGCGCAAGTTGTGAAGGAACTAAAAATTGAAGACTTGAACATGAGCAAACAGAATGCGCAACCATCAGCAGATTACATTGTCTAGAGACCACAAGACTTCAAAACCCTTTCAAAATTCCCCTGATTTCTGCAACCCTTGTAACGCTTCAACGCCTCGAGTATTAACTTCTTATCCCTTTCGCCGATCTTGTCAGCCAGTTTTTCGGCTACACCGCTTATAAAAAGGAACTGACAGATTGATGTCACATTAGATGGTCTTCGGTTCACACTGGCTGTTTCAAAATCAACGATGAAAGGCTTGCCATCCTTATCGATGATTATGTGTTTCGGTGCGTGGCTTAGTTCCCCATGGTCTAGGCCAATTACATCCAATCGCCAACATTGCTGCAAAACATCGCGTATTACTCTTCTTACTTGCGCCTTGGTTCCCTTCTTTTCAAGCCACTTTGGAAGCAGTTCGCCGTCGACGAATTCCATCAGAAGAAAGTTTTTGCTTGCCTTCAACAGTCTCGGCCCAACATTGACCGAATTTGCTCTTTCAAGCATTTCCGCTTCATGTTCCATTCTAGAACGGTCAGCGTCCACTCTTCGAATTTTCAAGGCCGCTTTCCGGCCGCTGACGTAGGCTATTGTGACTATGCCCACGCAGCCTTTGCCCAAAACAGGTAAGTTGGAGACTTGTTTTTCTCCCCCGAATTCTAGAGCGCTGACTCCTAGCTTCTGCAGTTCTCTCAAGCGTCTCCTTAGTTCTACGTTGTTGGGTTTTGGGTAGGTCAGCACAGATGCGTAAGGCTCTTCGATCAGCTTTTCGGTCGGCACTTTGAGCGTTCTTCTCAAGTTCATCCTCTTGCTTTCCTGCTTTTTCTGCATTGAAAGTGTGCGCCGCAAATATTTAGCTTGAGAGCCACGTGGAAGTTTAAAAGTAAGCCTTACCATAGAAAACAAGAAGCCTCGAGGAAACCCTGTTATGCCCAAGTTTAGACAAATAGTCGAAATGCTCAAAGTCATGGGCAAAAAAGAGAGCATACGCAATATAGGCATAGTCGCTCACATTGATCATGGAAAAACGACGATGACCGATTCGCTGCTTGTCGAGGCAGGACTTTTGCCTCCGCAAGTCGCAGGTTCTAGGGCATTAGACTATTTGGAGGAAGAGCAGAAGCGTCGAATTACGATAAAAACTGCAAACATATCGCTTTTGCATGAAATGGGTGGCTGTTCCTACTTGATCAATTTGGTCGACACGCCGGGTCATGTAGATTTCACGGGCAAGGTGGCAAGAGCCTTGCGTGCGATAGATGGTGCCGTGGTTGTTGTTGATGCTGTGGAAGAAGTCATGGCTCAGACAGAGATTGTTACTCGCCAAGCTCTTGAAGAAAGAGTCAAGCCAGTTCTTTTCATAAACAAGGTGGATCGCCTAATAAAGGAAATGAGACTTACTCCCGAGGAAATTCAAACAAAGTTCGTTCGCATAATCAGCGACTTTAACAATTTAATTGAAATTTACGGGGAACCAGACTTTAGGGGCAAGTGGAAAGTTGACCCGGCAAGGGGAAGTGTTGCTTTCGGTTCAGCTCTCCACAAGTGGGGTTTCACCCTCAACATAAGCGACAAGAAAGGACTGAAATTTGGCGACAGCGACATCGTAGACGCGTACAAGAAAGGTAAGCATCAGGTACTTTCACGGTTGATTCCTCTTCACACGGCTATACTTGACATGGTGGTCAAGAATATTCCAAGCCCGATTGAAAGCCAAAAATACCGCGTGCCAAAGATTTGGAAGGGCGAAATCAACTCGGAAATCGGTCAAGCAATGCTAAACTGTGACGACAAAGGACCAACAGTGATGTGTATAACGATGGTTCAAATGGTTCCAAATGCTGGTTTGACCGCGACCGTTAGGCTTTTCTCAGGTTCAGCAAAAGCTGGAGACCAAGTTTACTTAGTTGGTGCAGGTAAAGAATGCAGCGTGAAGCAAGTTTCCATGTGTATGGGCGCCTTCAAAGAAGCTGTCAATCAGATTAGCGCGGGTAATATTGCTGCTTTGGATGGACTTGAATTGGCGAGGGCCGGTGAAACGCTTGTTGGCGTCAGGCACAAGGTCATGGTTCCTTTTGAGCAGATAAAATACGTTTCAGAACCCGTCATCGCCATGGCCGTAGAGCCAAAAAACCCCAAAGATTTGCCAAACCTGATCGAAGCGATGAACAGGCTTTCAATAGAAGACCCAAACCTCATAACCACAATCGACAAAGAAACCGGTCAATACCTAGTAAGCGGGATGGGCGAACTTCATTTAGAGATTGCGATGAACTTCTTAATGCAATATGTTGGAGAAATTGAGCTCAAAACATCTAGCCCAATCGCGGCTTACGGAGAAAGCATCTTGAAACAGGGCTCAGCCGTCATGGCGAAGAGTCCGAACAAGTGTAACAAGTTTTGGGTGCAAGTAGAGCCACTGGAAAATGAAGTTGTAGAACTGATGGAAAAGGGCGGGCCCGCCGAGGAAACAGGGCGATCGCAAGTCTTTAACGTATTGCAGAGAGGGGGAGGAAATGTTTTGGCCTTGGACAAGAATAAGAACATACTCATAGACTTAACCAAGAATATTCAGAGCCTCCAAGAAGTGAAAGAAAGCGTCATTGCAGGATTCTATTGGGCATGCAAGACTGGACCACTTTGTGAAGAGCCTCTGAGAGGAGTTAAAGTCAAACTAATGGATGTGCAATTTGCCGAAGATCCGATGAATCGTGAACCGGCTCAAGTGATGCGAGGTGTAAGTCGTGCCATTTTGGGCTCATGCTTGACAGCTAAACCGGTGCTTCTTGAGCCTATCTACAAGATAGAGGTGTCTGTTCCAACTCAGTGGTTTGGCGCATGTTCAAACATAATAACTCGTAGACGCGGGAAAATACAAGCTATTGAACAGAAAAGTGGCTTAACAATTATAGTTGGCTACATACCGGTCGCAGAAACTTTCGGTTTGGCCGGGGAAATGCGTTCTGCAACTGCTGGTCATGCTTTTTGGCAATCTACTTTTCTCCGTTGGGAGAAAACTCCGGAAAGGCTTGAAAGCGAATTGATCAGGCAGCTTCGCGAAAGAAGAGGATTGCCAAAGGAGATTCCCAAGCCAGAAATGTTCGTAGACGAAGTTTAGGTTCGACAGCTTATGGTTTTCGAGCTTTGAAAATTATGGTGAAAGGTATTCCTTTCCATATGTCGAAGTTTTTCAAGCTTCTTTCCTCATCACCCACATAGGGTATCTTGTCTTTTTCAGCTTCGTCCATTCTGTCAATAGGAAACGGCTCAGACTCCAAAATCCTTTCAACTACGAAACCTGTTCTTGAAAGCGAATCGAAATAGTCCTGAATCGTTCTATGACGACCACAGAACTTGGCTACTTTTCCATCAAGTCTCCAAGTCCAGACATTTTTTGTCCTATCAAAATGATTGAATATTTTCCATGCTCTCCGCTTCCCATGCCGCACAATTCTACCTCTGTCAACTATAGGGTGCACATCACAGAAAACAAGCAGTCCATTCTTTCTCAAAACCCGAAATGCCTCCTCAAAAGTCTTAGAAAGATTCTCTGCATATCCGATTCCGAACGCAGAGAGAACTATGTCAAAGCTTTCATCTCTGAACAAGCTCAAATCTTCCATGTTGCCAACGCAAAATGGAATTTTTACTCCTTCTCTGCGCGAGTTTTCCGGCATATTCTATCTGCTTCTCAGAGATGTCCAAACCAACCGAGTTGGCGCCCCATTTCTTGAGAACTATGGCATTTTGTCCTCCACCGCAACCGATCTCTAAAACGTCCTTGCCGGCTACGTTTCCAAGCAACTTTAACTCGAATTTCCCTGGAGAAACGGGCCTGTAATGCACGTCTTCAAGTGAGATTCTTGTCTTTTTCTGATAACTTCTCGAAATGATGTTCCACCCTTCTTTAGCCGACATTTTCTTTTCACTTTGATCTCCGCAAGCTTGCTATTAGTGTAATTCAACCAATAAGGATTTAAAATTACACGGAAACGTTAGACGTGAGTTTCATGAAAATTCAGTTAAGCCCTTCATGTCCATTCAACTTGGATTTCACTCTTTGTTGTGGACAGACGTTCAGGTGGGATAAGCACGGTGAGTGGTGGTATGGTGTTGTTGGAGACAGAGTTTTCAAAGTATGCCAAAATGGTGACGAATTAGAATTTGAGAATGTGGGCGCAGATTTTGTCAAAGACTATTTTGGATTGCATGATGATTTGCCTAAGATTTTCCTGCAGATTACCAAGGACAAGTATGTTGAAGCAGCTGTTCATAAGTTCAAAGGTCTGCGCATTCTTCGGCAAGACCCTTGGGAATGTCTAATCTCGTATATTTGTGCCACTTACAAGAGTATCTCGGCAATAAGGCACATGTTGTTTAATCTTTCCAGAAGATTCGGTGAAAAAGTCTGCTTTGACAGTTACAGTTTCTACACGTTTCCAACCTCAGCACGGCTTGCAAAAGCGACTGCCGTTGAATTAGCGGATTGTGGCTTGGGCTACCGTGCCAAGTACGTGTCTGAAACAGCAAGGATGGTTTATGTAAACGGTCTTGAATTTGAGGATTTGAGGAAGGCAACTTATGATGAAGCCAAGAGGAAATTGCTGGATTTTCCCGGCGTGGGCCCCAAGGTTGCTGATTGTATTTTGCTTTTTTCGCTTGGGAAACTCGAGGCTTTTCCTGTGGACGTGTGGATAAGGCGGGTTATTCTACGATATTATTCGAGGCATTTTCCCAGCGAATTTGTCAAGAGAATTTCTGGCGAGAAGTCGCTGAGTAATTCTGAATATGAGAAGTTGAATCTATTTGGCAGAAAATACTTTGGGGAGTACGCAGGTTATGCCCAAGAATACTTATATCATTATGAGCGCATGCAACTTTGACTCTAGCTTCTCCCTCTTGCAGCAATGTTCGCATGGTGCCTTCAGATTCGTTTCTGATTTATTCTTGAAATTTCATTATAATAGACCCCCAGAATCTTTCATGGATAGCCTAAATGCAGAAAACGTTTAAATTGATTTGAAAATAGCATATTAACGAGGTCTAGGCAAAAGCAGGGCCCGTAGCTCAGCTAGGTTAGAGCGCCAGGCTCATAAATGTCCAGTACATTGAGAGACCTGTTGGTCGCCAGTTCAAATCCGGCCGGGCCCACCTCTGCTGAATTTAGCATGCCCTATTACACCTTTAATCTCGTAACTAGACTTGCAATTCTTTTTCCAAGCTCTTTGCAGGATTCAATGTCCTTATCGCTTGGCGGGTCTGTGGCTGCGGCGCCATAATGCTTGTGTTCAGCTCGTCCTTGGATAATCATGCCGTGAATCAGCATCGCTTGCAGTATAGATATTAGTGTTGTTTCTGCGCCTGAAGCTGTTCCGCCCGAGCTTGTGAAGGCTGCGCCGACTTTTCCCTCAAGCTTTCCGTGTATCTTGACCGATTGGTCAATGAAAGTCTTGAGTTTACCGGACATTTGTCCATAATATGTTGGTGAACCTATTATGATCCCGTCAGAATTGCAGAGGTCTTCAAGGCTTGTCTTATCGACTTTCTTGACAGTCACCTCGATTTTCTTTACCTGCTTGGCACCTTCAGCTACGGCTAGCGCCATCTTCTCTGTGTTTCCTGTTTTAGAATCGTAGACTATTAGAATTCTTGCCATTTTAACTCACGCTCGAAGTCTTAAATGCTGTGAGTCTCCTATGTTTTAAATTTTGTGACGATTATTCCACTTTATCGCATGTCTTTAGCCGAATAGAAGATTCTTCCATAAGATATAAGTGGCGAAAACTGCATTAAAGTGGAAATGAGGGAATGGTAGTTTTTATTATAAGGGAGAAAGGAGAGAAGGGAAGAAAGAAAGTTGAACTACCATTTCCCTCATTCATTTTTCATAATGCATGCACATGTTGCTTTTAAACTTTTTCTTCGAATTTTGAATCGGATTCCCGAAAAAGACAGTTAAGAAGTGTTTTTAGTTCATTGCTTGCCTTATTTCTTGTTTGAATTTCTCGGTTTCCATGAAAAATGTGTGTATCGGCTTAGCGTTTGCTGTCAGCCACGAGTTTTTGCGCTTTATTGCTTCTTCAGGCTTTTCCCATTCATTTATTAATTCAATCTTTACGTTAGGGCAACTTCCTTGATTATTGATTCTGTTCTTCTTGCAAATTGAAAGGAATGCGCGCTGCCTTGTCCCTTTATTACGTGTTGAAGAACGTTGGTGAGACTGCTTTGTCTGGTCTTCTGAGGTTTTCTGCTGCTTCTCTGTTCAGAACCAAGCACAGTATGCTGTAGAGCGCGTAGGAAGCAACGTTTCTTGCGCCTCTGACCTTGTTTATGGCTA
>Ga0315280_10001745_pt1 | contig 36562 bp, 35 predicted proteins | sample YL17G06_40_MG_FD_203697 | JGI IMG/M metagenome (GOLD analysis project Ga0315280, IMG submission 203697) | Sediment microbial communities from Yellowstone Lake, YNP, Wyoming, USA - YL17G06_40 | ecosystem: Environmental > Aquatic > Freshwater > Lake > Sediment | place: USA: Wyoming | collected... | reverse complement strand
AACCCAACAGCGCACGCTAATCGGAATGGGCACGTAGACACCTAGTAGACGCCGGTGCTTCAGGCGCGCGCAAGAGCTTTTTTGATTGGTAATTTAGCAGCACTTGTTCAAAGTTGGTGGCCCAGCACTGAGCAGACAAGGGGCGGGCTTTACCACATTTTTCATATTCTCTCATGATCTGATCTACACAGACCATAGTTGCCGTATCGTGAAGGCTCTTGGGTATTGGGCCCCACTCCAGCTGGAAGAGATCGTAAGATTTCAATTTCGGATTCGAAGTTCCTCGCTGTTGAACGCCGACACTGGATTGGGCTGAGAAAAAGTGCCCTCTATTATCCTTCACGCGCGCTTTGAGGATTAAACGTCTTGATTGAGGCTTCACAACGTTTATTGTTCAGAAGCATTGATGTTTAAGCAGTGATTCTGTTGGAAGCGAGGGTCGAACAGGAGACTTTCGTCGTATCTGAAGAAGAGCTTGAGCGCTGTAGGATGTGCGGCAAAATGTTCAAACCCTATAAGATTAAGGCACGTGGACAAGAGCTTGACAGCACCATCTGTAAAGAGTGCCGCGAGAAATCTACTTAGTGCACACAGATATTCGGTCTGATATGCTTCTTTGCTCAGCTTCTTTTGACTCGTTTGTTCTTCAGAAAAAGCTTCTTGGCGTTGTTTGAAAAGCCAATTCTGGCGCGCTTCTCAGCTGAGATTTATGTGTGGGATAAAACTTCAGTTTGGGTCAGGGGATAAAACTTTACCCCCAAACACACACACAAAAATAGCCCCTTCTATGATGCGACAAGTTTAAGTGACACGGAGAGAATTCTAGAATGAGCAAAATGAAACTGGTAAGCGTACTAGTAGTAGCCTTGTTGTTAACTATCGTATCTGTAATACACATTGGTCCAGCAGTCGGTTCAGGAACGCAAGATAGCTCAGGTAGTTGGTCACCTGTCGCTGTCGCTGCTGGTACAACCACTATTTTCTTGGAGCCAGATCAACTGACCGTGTTTAAGAACGACACTTTCATTGTAAATGTTACACTGACCGATGTCGTTGACCTCTGCGGCTGGCAGTTCGACCTTTATTGGAACAGAACTGTACTCAGCTGCATAAACACGACAATCAATACACCGCCTGAGTGGGGAGATTTCACTCTACTGTTTGGTCCCGGTTTGCAAGCGAACTACAATGCCACACACGGATGTTACTCTAAAGCCCAAGCACGCGGAGATTATCTAGAACCCTCGTTCAATGGTTCAATGAGTCTTGCGACCCTAACGTTCAAGGCGATACATTCAGGAACAACGGCATTGACGCTTGGAGACACCATACTTGGCAACAGCTTAGCATTGCCGATAGAGCATACTGCTTTGGATGGTTCTGTGAAGGTTTTGCTTCATTCTGGAGAAACAGAACCGCCACAGACTCCTGACGAACCCAATGTTCCAAACAACAATCAGACAGGAGGAGAAGCTAATGAGACACTACCTACTAATTCGACACTACTTGAAGTGACACTACCTATTGAAGCGTTTCCTGTTAATGTGACACTACCTCAAGTTTTGATGAACATAACCATCGTACCCGCGACCAACTTCACGTATGGAGAAGTAACGAACATGACTTGGCCGTACGGGCCCGTGACAAACGCAACACTACCTATACAGTTCTTCGTCCCCCTCACCGGTGCGCCCGCATCTGGACCAGCAGGTGCATTCGTGACGATCTTAGGACATTATGCTTCGGGCGGCGAAATTCAGGTCTACCTCAACAACACGCAGGTAGCCACAGTCGCCAAGCCAAGCTCAGGAGACTGGAGCACCTCTTTTCAGATACCCAGCGTTTCACCCGGAAACTACACGATAAGAGCTGTAGACACGGGAGCAAGAATCATAAGTTTCGCTTCATTCTCCGTAACGTCTGAAGTTAGCTTGTCACCAACCCCACTCCTGCTGCTAGTCGGATTTTTTGCCCTCGCAGTGTTTTCAGGTTTAGTCATGCTCGCACTGCTCGCTGTCTACACGAGACAACGCGAAAAGTCAGTCTCAGACCGACATTGAGAAAGCATATGTTGCGGCCTGCGTAGCACTTCTTTGGTTTGGAAGTTTACGGCACACACGATATTGTATACTTATTTCTCATCAATCTATCGTCACATCGTCGTCCCGTGTTAAGAGTTTCAATGCTTCCAGAATGATCTTGTGTGAGGTCTCCAAGTGGCTTTTTAGGTACTCATCGTTTAAGAAGTATAATTCCCATTTGAAATTTGCCAGACTGTCAGAAACCACAAGCAAGGACGCAGCCTTGATTCCCCTGAATTTTGCTACGGTGAATGTAGCAGATGATTCCATCTCCACTCCTAGCACTCCTTGGGCTTGCAGTTTTTCTATTTGACTTCGCATTTCCCTGTAGATAGCGTCTGTATTCCAAACGGATCCAATAAAGGGTTTAACGCCGATTTTGCTGCAGGCTTCTTTGAGAATCTTCACGATCTTCGGATCAGGTCTTATCACCTTTATTCTCGGATAATAGTATCTTGAAGTTCCTTCACCTATTACTATCTTTGAAGGAATAACGAAGTCTCCAGGTTTCATATACGGCTGAAAGGCGCCTAGAGCAGTAGAAAACAAGACCACTTTGGCACCGCAAGCTATAAGATGCTCGACTAAAAAGGCTGTAGCCGATGCTCCAGATTCCTGGGGTACTAGACCTATTTTCTTGGTTTCGACCTTTCCTACGTATAGGGGGTCAAAACCCCAAACAACTTCGGAAGCATTGGTTAATTCAGCAAGCTTCTTAGTTTCCCCTTTAGAGGCTATCACAATTATGCTAGGGACGGGTACAAGTCGCTTAAAACAATTTAGTAGGAGCTCAGGGGATGTAATCGAGTAGTCTTTCAAACAATCTCACCATATGTGTAATTGACTGACTTGTTTACCGACGTTGTGTTTGTTCCTTGTATAAGGTTTTCCCTGAGTTGAAATCATGAAATGTGAATGGTCAATTGGTAACAATATTATCGGTTTAAGCCATATTAAATAACTTAACAGTATCGCGCTCGCCCAAGGAGCTCCTTAGGAAGAGGAAATGAGATGAAGGAGACGGTTGTTTTCCAAGAGTGACAGCTATTTTTAAATATGCGTGCGCCTTCGCTGATACAGGTTTAAGGGGTTAGTGATGCCCAAGCAGGAAAAGGGAAAGTCGCATCAGACGAGGCCTGTTGGCAAGCGGGCTCCGAGCTGGTGTAAGTATCAGCCTGAGGAAGTGGAGGCCCTGATCGTCAAGCTGGGTAAGGAGGGGCATTCACCAAGCGGGATAGGGACGATCCTGAGGGACCAGCATGCGATTCCCTTGTCGAAGCAGATAACCGGCAAGAGAGTTTTAAAGGTGCTTAAGGAGAATGAGCTGGCTCCATCGTTACCTGAGGACTTGGCAAGTCTGCTTAAGAAGGCTCAGAGTCTGGGGCTTCACTTGGAGAAGAACAGGACCGACCTTTACAACAGAAGGGCGCTTCAGCTGATTGAAGCGAAGGTCCACAAGCTCTCAAGGTACTACAAGCGTGAAGGTCTCTTGCCGCCGACGTGGAAATACGAACCCAAGATAGCCTCAATAACCTGAATATTCCTGTATTCTGGGCGTTTTCAAACAGACATATCTGCTAACGGCCTGTGGAATGTGCAGTTTAAATCTTTAAATAACTGGGTTCCTAGGCTAAACTGATTGTCATGGCTTCAGCTTTTGAAGACCAGGCCGCTGGTTTTTTAGGTCTGGCTGAAAGGGCAGCCAAAACAATCTCAGAAACTGTCAGGCAAGACGGGTTGATACACGTTTTCTCGCACTTGGACGCTGACGGGGTTGCCGCAGCCGGAATCATAGGAAAAGCGCTGTTGAGATTGGACGCGAAGTTTCGAATCCGCATAACGCAGTGGATTGAGGACAAGATCGTCGGCGAAGTTCTTTCAGACAAGCCTCAGCTCATAATCTTCACCGACCTGGGAAGCGGTTACGTTGACCTGCTCAGCCAGAAACTTCCAGACTTCAAAATTGTAATCTTGGACCATCATCAAATCGTCGGTGAAGAGTCGGACAACATTGTCCACGTGAACCCCCATCTGCACGGGGTCGATGGGGCCCGAGACATCAGCGGTTCCGGCGTTGCGTACTTTGTGGCTAAGGCTCTGGACAAGGTGAACGTTGACCTATCGCCCGTCGCTGTTGTCGGCGCCCTCGGAGACCTGCAGGACAAGTATGACCAGCGCATGCTGAAGGGGCTGAATGAAAAGATCGTTGAGGATGCGACAAACTCAGGTCTCCTGACCGTTGACAAAGACCTGGTTTTCTTTGGCAGGGAAACTCGGCCAATCATTAGAGCGTTGGCTTCGACGACAAGTCCATTCATCCCGGACATAAGCGGGGACGAGAACAAGAGCTTGGCTTTCTTGAAAAGCCTGGGTATCGAGCCAAGGGTTGGGGACAAGTGGCGCGCCTTGAGGGACCTCTCTGAAGACGAAAAGAAACGTTTGTGCTCAAAGTTGGCTGAGCACTTGGTTTCGAAAGGTCTACATTACGAGGTGTCGAGCCTCATCGGGCATGTTTACGTTCTTTGTAGTGAGGAGCCTTGGACCCCGCTCAGGGACGCCCGTGAATTTGCCGTCTTGTTGAACGCAACTGGTCGTATGGGCAAGGCTGGTCTCGGCGTGGCTGTCTGCATGGGCGACAGGGGTTCGGCGCTCGAGGCAGCCAACAAAGTGCTTGAGGATTACAGAAGAACCATACACAAGTACCTCGGCTGGGTGATGGAGAAGCCCGAAAGAATGAAAGAGTTCGAAAACATTTACGTCGTTTACGGCGAAGACTTCATCGACGACAAAATGGTCGGAGCGATCTCGTCCATACTTACTTCAAGTCTTCCAAACCCGGAGAAGCCCTTGATCGCATACGCAAACTTGCAAGACGAAGGAATCGCAAAAATCTCAGCGAGAACCATGGACACCGTCATAAACAGAGGCGTCAACCTGGGCGAAGTGATGCAGGTTGCCGCCGAAAAATTCCGGGGAAACGGGGGCGGACACAACATAGCCGCAGGTGCACAAGTCTCGATTGGAAACATCGATGACTTCATAAAAACTGTGAACGAACTCGTCGGCAAACAGCTCAAGGGCGAGAAGATTGGAAGCTGAAATAGCACTGGAATACGACGATGTGAGACTTGCTGAGGCTGTTGCCAAAGCAGTTTCACCTGACAACCTAAAAACGCCGAGTGGCCTGTCTATTAAAACATCATGGCAGTCAACGAGAGTCATCACTTACGTAAACTACCGTGGAAAACTCGCAACATTCATTGCCACAATCGACGACCTTCTCTTTTGTGCATCAACAGCTGAGCGAGTTCTTCAAGCGGCAAGAAAGCTTGAGTGAGAGACTTCGCGGCCAGAGTCGTCTCCAGCATATTGAATGTGCTTTATCGTAAGGTTAAATAGCTAATTCAAGGCTAGACCTAGAGGCTGCGAGTGAAAGCATGCTGGACATCAAACTGATCCGCGAAAGCCCTGAACTCATAAGGAACAACCTGAAGAAGAGGGGAGACCCTGACAATCTAAGGATGCTCGATGGACTAATCGACTACGACAGAAAATGGCGACAGTACCTGACAGAGTTGAACGATCTTCGCCACGAAAGGAGACAGATAACAGCCAAAATTGCCGAGGCCAAAAAGAAAGGAACAGATGCAAGCAGCGAAATGTTGAAGGCAAAGAATGTTGATGCCAAGATCACGAAACTAGAAAAACAAGTAACAGAGGCCGAAGAGAAAGTTCACGACTACCTAATGCGCCTTCCCAACCTTCTGCACGAAACGGTTCCACTTGGCAAGGACGAGAATGACAATGTCGAAATAAGAAAGTGGGGCGACATACCCGAATTCGCTTTTCCAGTAAAGGACCACATTGACCTAGGCCTAAACCTCGACATTTTCGACATCGAAAGAGCGGGAAAGATTGCTGGAGCCCGCTTCTTCTACCTAAGAAGAGACGCGGTTCTCCTCGACATGGCTTTGATCAACTTTGCCCTGGAAGAGATAGCCAGGAAAGGCTACACGCCGATAGAACCGCCTTTCCTCATGAGACGAAAACCGTACGAAGGCGTCGTGGCCTTGAGTGATTTCGAAGACGTGCTCTACAAGGTTGAAGGCGAAGACCTGTACCTAATCGCAACTTCGGAGCATCCGATGGCAGCGATGTTCATGGACGAGGTGCTGAAAGCTGAGGACTTGCCGCTGAAGCTTGTCGGTATAAGCACAAACTTCAGGAAAGAGGCAGGCGCACACGGCAAAGACACCCGCGGCATATTCCGAACGCACCAGTTCAACAAGGTTGAACAGTTTGTTTTCAGCAGGCCCGAAGACTCATGGACAATTCATGAGGAACTCATACGCAACGCTGAGGAGCTTGTGCAAAAACTCGGTCTGGCCTACCGAGTTGTCAATGTTTGCACGGCCGACATGGGCACAGTTGCGGCGAAGAGGTACGACGTTGAAGCTTGGATGCCCGCGCAAAATGCTTACAGGGAAATAATCTCATGCAGCAACGACACGGACTATCAGGCCCGAGGGCTAAACATAAGGTACAGGGAGAAGGAAGGCGCAGCGCCAAAAGGGTTCGTGCATACCTTGAACTCAACAGCCTTGGCCACAGGCAGAACTATCGTTGCGATAATCGAAAACTATCAACAGAAGGACGGGTCTGTGGTTGTTCCAGAAGCATTGAGAAAATACATGGGCGACATCAAGAAAATAGCTCCCAAGCGGTAAAACTTTTAATACTATGCTGTGAACTTTGAAGCTGCATTCGGAGGGTAAGAGTGTCCTCAAAGACAAAGCGTGTCCGCGATAAGTGGCGAGGCAAGGTATGGTACATGGTGATGTCTCCACCATACTTTGGAAACGTTGAGCTGGGAGGCGTGCCAGCCGACGAGCCGGAAAAACTGATCGGAAGAGTCGTTGACTCAACGCTCTACGAGATTACGAACGACTTTGCTCATCAGTACCTGAAGATGCGCTTCCAAATAGCTGAGGTTGACGGCAAGACTGCCAAGACAATATTCAAGGGACATGAATACTCCCGAGACTACTTGCGCAGTCTTGTCAGAAGACGGACGACTAAAGTTGACGGCTTGTTCGGTGTGACGACGAAAGACGGGTACACGTTGCGAGTGGCTGTTAGCGCTTTTACGCTTTCCAGAATCAAGACGTCTCAAGAGAAGGTCCTGCGCGCAATCATGAACAGGATCATAAAGGAAAAGGCCGCGGCGCTCACGATGGACCAGGTTGCGCAGGAGATGGTGTTGGGAAAGATAGCTTCAGACATTTACAACGAAGCCAAGAAGATTGCTCCGTTGCGCCACGTGGGCATCAGGGGTTCAAAAGTTGTGACGCAATTAGCTAAGCCGCAGGCGCAAGAGGCTAAGTAGAGCCTACGCGGCGAGTGTTTTCCCGTATTCGTAGCCTTTTTCGAAAGCCGTCAGGTTCAGTTCTTCGGTGCCCTTAGGTATGTTCTCCTTGATCGATTCTTTGACGGCGTTTTCGTCCAACAGTCTTGTGATTGCGACGAGCGCGCCTAGCATGACGATGTTTGCGACTATTCTTCTGCCAAGTTCTTCTGCGATTTTGGTGGCCGGAACCCGGAAGACCCTAACATTTTCCAGGTTCTTCTCCGTGGGAATCATGTCCGGATCTATGATCACCGTGCCGCCAGGCTTGACGTCTGCTGCGTACTCATTATACGCGTGTTGCGACATAAGGATCAAGACATCGGGCTGAACCACTTTCGGAAAGTCTATCTCTTCTTCCGATATCACGACTTCAGACTTGCAGGCCCCGCCTCTTGATTCTGGACCGTAAGACTGAGTTTGAACAGAATTCTTTCCGGCGTGTATACACGCTGCTGCGGCCACGATTATGCCTGACTTGATTATTCCTTGACCGCCGAAGCCCGCAAACCTAACTTCAACCCGCACGTCAGCTCACTTTCTCCATCGCTTCTTCGTTTATCTTCGATATTTTCTCGTGAAGCATTCTTTCGTAACTGAGCTTCTCAACGTCCACAAACTCGCCGACTGCTATTCTTTCAGGCGTGATTTCCGCCTTTGAGGGGTCTGAGAAGCTGTCGATGACCGAGGCCTTCCTGAACCACCCCATCATCTCAAGACCTGACCGCATCTTGTTGTAGCGGCCGTATATCTCAGGACAGGGTGAAAGCACTTCGATAAAGCAGAAGCCCTTCTTCTGCAGCATCCTCTTGATCGACTGTGTCAGCCTGCGCACGTGCAGGGTGGTCCATCTGGCGACGTACGTAGCTCCAGAGGCTGCTGCCAAGTGCACGAGGTTGAACGGGTGCTCGATGTTTCCATACGGGCTCGTGGTCGTTATCGACCCAAGCGGGGTTGTCGGACCCTGCTGCCCGCCTGTCATTCCGTAGTTTAGGTTGTTGACGCAGAGGACCTTTATTCCTATGTTTCTTCGGGCGGCGTGTATGAAGTGGTTTCCGCCTATAGCGAAGAGGTCACCGTCTCCGCTTATCACCATGACCTCTAATTCGGGGTTTGCGAGTTTTACTCCTGTCGCAAAGGCCAAAGCGCGGCCGTGCGTCGTGTGGAATGAGTCCGCGTTTATGTAGCCGGCTGTTCGGCCGATGCAGCCGATGCCTGATACCACCACGAGCTTGTCTAGATCCAACTGCAACTCGTCCAGTGCGTGAGCGAAGCAGTTGAGGACAACGCCGTTGCCGCAGCCTGTGCACCATATGTGTGGCATCATCTCGGCTCGGAGGTACTTTGAAAACGGATGCGCCATTTCCTGAACCATCAAGCAGCCCTCCTTATTGCGTCAAGAATCTCCGTCGGAGTGTGCGGTTCTTCCCCGAGCTTTGAGAGAAAAGTCACGGGCGTTTCTCTTGCTGCCCTTTCGACTTCTCGCACGAGTTGTCCGCAGTTCATCTCAGGAACGGCGATTGCTCGAACGTGCTGTGCGACTTTTGCCACGTGTTCTTCTGGAAACGGCCACAGCGTGATCAGGCGTAGCAATCCTGCCTTGATTCCTTTTTCTCTTGCCTTCTTTATGGCGCTCAACGCGGCTCGCGCAACTATGCCGTACGCTACGACTGCGACATCCGCGTCGTCGAGCATAACTTCTTCGACTCTTACTATCTTGTCAGCGTTCTTCTGTATCTTTTCGCACAGCCTGTTGACCAGCCTTGTCTGGTCTTCAGAGCTCGATGTTCTAGGATAACCGCTCTCGTTGTGCGTTAAGCCCGTAGCATGGAAATGGTATCCCTCTCCGAAGCAGGCCATAGGCGGCACCAAATCGTCATCAGGCAAGAACGGCTTGTACTCTTCAGGTGACACATTCGGCTTCTTGCGGTTAACTATCCTCACCTTGTCCATCGGCGGGATGACCACTTTTTCCCACATGTGGCCAACGATCTCGTCGGCCATCAGGAGCGCTGGCACTCTGTACGTTTCAGAAAGGTTGAAAGCCTCAACCGTGAGGTCGAACATCTCCTGAACGGAAGAAGGCGTCAGCGCAATTATACCATAGTCTCCATGCGAGCCCCATTTTGCCTGCATAACATCCTGCTGCCCAGGCATCGTTGGCTGTCCAGTGCTCGGTCCAGCGCGCATAACGTCCACGATGACGCAGGGCGCTTCTGTCATAACGGCGAGTCCGATGTTTTCCTGCATCAGGCTGAAGCCCGGTCCAGAAGTGGCCGTCATCGCTTTCAAACCAGAGTATGATGCGCCGATCACCGCCGCAAGTGAAGCGATCTCGTCTTCCATCTGTATGTAGATTCCGCCAAGCTCAGGCATCCTCATAGACAGGGTTTCCGCGATCTCCGTTGCCGGTGTGATCGGGTAGCCCGCGAAAAACCGGCAGCCCGCAACCAGCGCGGCCTCTGCGCATGCTACGTCGCCGTTCAGGAAATGCGCGCCTGTGAGTATGTTCTTAACTTTTGGCATGCTTCACGTCCTTCTCGTTTGGTTTTTCAATGACGAATATCGCGAAGTCTGGGCAGACTGCGGTGCAGAAGCCGCAGTTCATGCACTTGCTTTCGTCCACGACTTTCGGAGGGTGAACTCCCCTCGCGTTTATTTCATCAGATTCTTCTAGGACTTTCCGTGGGCAATACTCGATGCAGTAGCCGCATCCTTTACACTCATCCTTGATCAGATGGATTTCTGTCTTCACTTGTTTTATCGTTTCTTTGTCGAGCGCGGCGTGTCGAATTCTTTCAGGCATGTGCTAACTTCCTTCCAAAGCTTTCTTAAAGACTTCTTTGGCCTTTTCAATTTCCTCTGGCTTAAGGTTGTCTACGGTCGACTTCATCTCGCGGATTTTTGAAGCGAACTTCTCGCCCTCGGCGGCTGAGCACCATAAAAGCTGTAGTCTTTCCTTGTTCAGTCCACTCTGCTCCATCTTCTTCCAGAATCGTTCCACCCGCTTTTGCGTTTGGTAGTTGGCGTTTATGTAGTGGCAGTCTCCGATGTGGCAACCGCTCACCAAGACCGTTGCGGCTCCTCTTGCGAACGCTCTTTCAATAAACTTGGGTGCCACGCGGCCGGAACACATGGTTCTGATTATGCGCACGTTCGGCGGGTACTGCATTCTGCTGACTCCTGCGAAGTCTGCGCCCGCGTAAGAGCACCAGTTGCAGTTGAACGCCACGATCTTCTTGTCTGCGTCGTGCTCCGTGACGGCGTCTATCTGTCCGATTATCTGGTCATCAGTGAAGTGGCTCTGCGTGAGAGCGCCGAAGGCACATTCTGCTGCGCACGTTCCGCATCCGCCGCAGGCAGCCTCGATTATTTCGATGCGCTTCTTTTCCTTGTTGAGAATTATTGCGTTGTACGGACAGACTTTCACGCATAGTCCACACGCCGTGCATTTTTCTGGAAAAACTATGGGCGTGATGGCTTCAACAGTCACTTTTCCTTTCGCCATCAGTATGCCTGCACGCGCTGCCGCCGCGCTTGCCTGGGTCACACTGTCCTTTATGTCCTTGGGAGACTCGGCGCAGCCGGCGAAGAAGATGCCCCCTGTTGCAGCGTCCACCGGTCTCAGCTTGGGGTGTGCTTCCAAGAAGAAGCCATCCTGGTTTCTTGACAGCGTCAGAAGACGCTGGATCATTTCGCTGTCCTTTCTGGCTTCTAAGCCTATTGAGAGAATGGCCATGTCAGCTCTTATCTTGTAAACTTCGCTTTTCAGCGTGTTCTCTCCGATGAGCCAAAGATTGTGGGTTTTCTTGTCCTCCTTTATCTCTGCTGGCAACCCGCGAATGAACACGACGCCCTCTCCTCTGGCCCGTTTGTAAAGGTCTTCGAAACCTTTTCCGTAGGCTCTTATGTCAACGTAGAACACGTAGATCTCGGTGTCCGGCCAGTGCTCCTTGATGAGCAAGCTGTCCTTGATCGTGTTCATGCAGCAGACATTACTGCAGTAAAGCTTTCCAGCCTTGTCCGAACGGGAGCCCACGCACTGGACGAACGCTACGCGTTTCGGAATCTGTTTGTCACTGAGCCTTATCAGGTGTCCGCCTGACGGGCCGCCTGCGTTGATTAACCTCTCGAACTCGAGTGAGGTGATGACGTTTGGAAACTTGCCGTAGCCATAGTTGGGCAACACTGAAGGGTCAAAAACGTCTGCGCCCGTCGCGACTATTATCGTGCCCACTTCGATCTCTTGGGTTTCAGGTTTCATCTCGAACTTTATCGCTTGCCTTTCGCATGCTTTTATGCACTTGTCGCAGACGATCACGCCTTCCTTGTTGAGGCAGAGGTTCATGTCAACAATGTACGTGGACGGAACTGCCTGCGCGAACGGTGTGAAAATCCCGTGTCTTGTGGCTAATCCTACGTCAAACTCGTTTGGAGCAACTATCGGGCAGACTTTTACGCATTCTCCGCAGGCTGAGCAGTCCTTAGTGACGTAGCGTGGTTTCTTAAGCACTTTAACGTGGAAGTTGCCGATGTACCCCTTCACCTCTGTAACTTCGCTGTTGGTCAACAACTCAATGTTTGGGTGATGGCCCACATCGGACATTTTTGGCGCCAGTATGCAAATCGAGCAGTCCATCGTCGGGAAAGTCTTGTCTATACGCGCCATCATCCCGCCTATGCTGGGCTCTTTCTCAACCACGTACACTCTATAACCAGTGTCCGCAAGGTCCAGAGCAGCTTGAATGCCGGCAACTCCACCGCCTATGACCAGAGCCTTTCGGGTGATTGGCACTTCAGCCTCTTCTGCGGGCTGAAGCAGAGCAGCCTTGGCCACGGCCATCTTAACCAAGTCTTTGGCCTTTTCTGTAGCTGCCTCGCGGTCGTGGAGGTGAACCCAACTGCAGTGTTCACGGATGTTGGCCATTTCGAAGAGGTACTTGTTCAGTCCGGCTTCTTCACACGCTTTCCTGAAGGTTGGTTCGTGAAGCCTGGGGGAGCATGATGCAACCACAACTCGATTGAGCTTGTGTTCTTTGATGTCCTTCTTTATGCCTGCTTGGCCCTGATCTGAGCACGTGTAACGGTTATCCTGCGCTAGGACAACGTGCGGCAACGTGCCCGCAAACTTTGCTACTTCAGCGCAGTCCACGGAGCCAGCGATGTTCAAGCCACAGTGGCAAACGTACACTCCTATGCGAGGTTCCTCTTCCTGTTTTGACTGTGGTTCCTTGTTTTCAGCCATCAGTTTATCCTTCCCTCAAAGATTTTATGCGATTCTCAATCGATTCCGCCGCGCGTTTTCCATCGCGGATCGCCTCTATCACGGAAGCCGGTCCGCTAACAGCGTCTCCGCCTCCGAAAACTCCCGGCAGGCTGGTCTCCATCGTTATCGGGTCCACCCAGAGCGTTCCATCTTCGTTCAACCCAACGTCTTTCGGCAAGAACTCCAGATCAGGAGATTCGCCTATCGCAAGAATAACCATGTCCGTTTCCCGCTTGAACTCCGACCCTTCCACCGGAATCGCCTTTCTACGGTCAGTTTCATCTGGCTCACCCAGCTGCATGCGGACGCACTCAATCGCGCAGACTTTGCCGTTTTCACCCAGAATCTTCTTAGGCGAAACGAGAAATTCGATTTTCACCCCTTCATGTTCAGCCTCTTCAACTTCGCGCGGGTTTGCAGGCATCTCATCCTCGGACCTGCGGTAAAGAATAGCTACTTCGTCTGCCCCAAGGCAGCGCGCCGTTCTAGCCGCGTCCACGGCAACGTTTCCCCCGCCTACCACAACGACGTTCTTTCCAACTTCGACGTTCTTACCGAGATTCGAGTCCCACAGAAAATCAAGAGCGTTAGTCACCCCTTTCAAGTCCGAGCCTTCAGCCTTCAGTTTTTGGCTCCTATGGGCTCCTGCGCCTATGAAAACCGTCTTGTAGCCTTCTTTCTTCAAATCCTCAAAGCCCACGTCCTTGCCAATCTTCATGCCCGTTTTGAATTCCACGCCCAGGTTCTTTATGAACTGAATCTCTTTGGCAACGACCTGTTTTGGCAAGCGACGTTGCGGTATGCCTTTCCTCAGCATCCCGCCCGGTTCTGAAAGAGCTTCAAAAACTGTGACCGCGTATCCTCTTCGTCCCAACTCGTAGGCAACGGTGAGCCCGGCAGGCCCAGAACCGATGACCGCAACTTTCTCCTTCCCAGACTTCGTTGCTTTCTCTCTCTTCTTCATCTTGGACAATTCTTCCCGCATTTGCTCAATTTTCTCCAAGACAGTCTCCTTTTTCAGTCCAGCACGTTCTGGATGAAAACAAACTAGGGTCGTCACAAGTGGAAGAGGAACATTCCTTACGATCTTCTGTAGCGCTTTGTCAAAGGCTTGCGTATGTCCTTGGGTTACTGCAGTTGACCGCATTAACAAGAATATTTCGGGCAGGTTCAATGCTTGGGGGCAACGGTTGTGACATCGATAACACCATGCGCACACCCATATTGCCTCCGAGGCCAAGACTTTTTCAGGGTTCGAGCAGATGTCTTCGAGAAGTCGTCTGGGGCTGTACTCGTTTCCCAGCATCTCAGCCATAGAACAGCTGGCTGTGCAGATGCCGCATTCAAAGCAGTTTTTCAGCTTTTTGGCGTCCAGTATTTTTTCTATGACTTCTTTGGTGATGGAGGTTGAGCTTTCCAAGGCCGTGGGCCCTCTCAAATACTGGGGTTCCCAGAGATATAAAAGTTTACAAACGTAAAGGTTTTAAATGAACATACAAGCCGCGAGTTGTCTCGAGTGCACATTTATATGATGAGACATAGTAGAGCATGACCCAAAGGAGAAGGTTTCGGTGGAAAAAGTGAAGGTCCTAGCCTACGGCGTTGGCGTGGTCGGCAGTTACATCGCGAAATACCTGCTTGAAAAAGAAGGAGTACAAGTCGTCGGTGCAGTCGACGTCGCCAAAGACAAGGTCGGCAAGGACCTGGGCGAAGTTCTGGGGCTGAAAAAGAAAGTTGGAGTAACAGTCTCTGGCAACATCGATTCAGCCCTTTCGAGGATCAAAGCTGACATTGCAGTCCACACAACATCTTCCTACCTGAAGGACACCTTCGCACAAATAGCATCAATCATAGAACACGAAGTCAACGTCATATCAACCTGCGAAGAACTGTCCTATCCATACGTTTCTGAACCAAAGCTTGCGAAAAAGCTTGACGCCTTGGCCAAGAAGCACGACGTAACGGTCTTGGGAACTGGCATAAACCCAGGCTTTCTCATGGATGCTCTTGTGATAACGCTCACCGCACCCTGTCAGAAGATAGAGAAGATCGAGGCAACCAGAGTCATGAACGCGGCTACGAGGCGTTTACCATTCCAGAAGAAGATAGGTGCCGGTCTGTCAGTTCAAGAGTTCACGCGGAAGATCGAGAAGAAACAGATCACGGGCCATGTTGGTCTTGAGCAATCCATCGCCATGATCGCTGACGCTTTAGCATGGAGACTCGACAAAGTGGTCGTGCAGCCCGCAGAGGCCGTGATCGCAAAGAAACCCGTCGAGAGCAAAGACATAAGAGTCAGCGCAGGAAAAGTGGCGGGTCTGAGACAAAAAGCAAAAGGCATTACCAAAGACAAAGAAGTCATAGTCTTAGACTTCAGGGCTTACATAGGGGCTGAAGAAGAGTACGACGCAGTAACAATCAAGGGTGTGCCAGAAATTAGACAGAGAATAAGTCCATGCGTACATGGCGACCTGGGAACAGTCGCGATGATCGTTAACTCGATTCCGAAAGTGATCAACGCGCCTGCCGGCTTGTTTACGATGAAGGACCTGCCCGTTCCGTCGGCTGCACTCGAAGACATGCGAAAATACGTGAAAATAGTTTGACTCGGCAGAGCTACAGTATTTATCAGGCTCGCTGGTAACTGTTCTTCATCGTGGTGGCAAGCGTGACAAAGACAGCGGGGGTTCATGAAAAGGGAACGTTCTCTCTAGTAGACATAATAAACAGAACCAAGGGCAAACGGGGTTTTCGAAAGGCCGGAGCGATTGCAGTGTTTGTCGGTGTCGTGCGAGGAGAAACCTTGGAGGGTGAAAAAGTCCAGAGGCTGGAGCTGCAGGCATACCAAGAAAGGGCAGACGAGGTGCTCACGAAAATCTGCGACGACCTGAAAAGAAAGCCCGGCATAGTTGACGTTCAAATCCACCATCTACTCGGTGAATTCCACGTTGGTGAGGACATTGTCTATGTTCTGGTCGCAGGTTCTCATCGTGAAGAGGTTTTCCCTGTTCTGGAAGAGGCAGTTGAAAGGTACAAGAAAGACGCACCTATCTTCAAGAAAGAATTAGTCACGACTGTGAAGGGCGAGAAAAGGGCTTACTGGTTGTAAGAACGACAGAGCCATCGGTAAAACTGTCATGTAACATTAGCTGCCTAACAAAACATTTAATCATCCCGTGCCTACTTTTGAAGACAGGATGATTCATGTGACAAAAGGAGACATTGCTTGGGACCTGTCTGAAATTTTTCCGAGCACCACAGACTCCTCAGTCCAAAAATCCACTGACGACGTCACCAAAATGGCTGAGAACTTTGAGCCGACTGTTAGATGTTGGTTTGGAACAGCTTACGGCTATTGTCCTAAAGATGAGCGAGGTCGCTGAGAAAACAGTTGGAACATCAATTGCAGGTTTCATGGACGGCAGAGACGTAAGTGAACAAGTCAGAGAGCTGTCGGAAATGCTGGTTGCGATGACCGTGAGCGTTGAAGACAAGGCATTCGAGCTGATAGTGAAGTACCAGCCTGTTGCGTCTGACTTAAGGATAATAAACTCCTACATGAAGATCGCCTATGATTTTGAGAGGTACGGCCGGTACGCGTGGGACATCTCTTTCACCCAAAGTTCGCTGCTTCAGAGAAATGTGCGTACTCCTGGGATATCATGGAACGTATGACGGAGAAGACGTTGCATATGATTCGGACGAGGATAGAAGCCCTAAGAACTAATGATGGAGAATTGGTCAAGTCTCTTGCAAGCACTGAGAACGAGGTTGACGAGATGTACTCCAACTATCTGGACAAGTTGTCAAAGGCTCCTCCTGCCACAAAATGCATAGTCTGCAACCTGTTGGTGGTTAGGTACTTAGAGAGAATAGCGGATCACGCAACTTACGTTGGTGAAGCGATTTATTACATCGCAAGTGGCGAGAAAATAATTCTGAGGTAGGGCTTGCTGTGAGGTTTTGGTCCTCAGAAAGGTTATAAGCATATGTGGAAAGGTAGTTTTAGCGGAGATGTAGAATTTGGAAAAAAGAAGCTATGCATGGTTTGAAAAGCGTCGCAGGACAAAAGCTTTGGACTTGGCTCAAGAGCAGATAGCGAAAGCAATCGATACTGTAACCCTGTTGCATCAAGCAACGAAGGGCATTGCAGAAGGGAAGACAAAGGAAGCGATGCAGCGGATTGAAATTCTCTTCAAGACTGAAGAAGAGGTGGACCGTCTGCGAATGGACGTTTTCAAGGAGCTGTCAAAGGGTGCAGCCTTGGTGGCTGACTATCGTGAGGACCTGCTTCATCTTGTTAAAAGGCTCGACACTCTGGCTGATCATGTGAAGGACGCGGCAAGGTGCATGGAAATGCTCGGAGGCACTCAGATTCCGCAGGAGCTCTGCGAAAACACGGTTTGTATGACGTCGGACCTGGTGGATTGTGCCCGTGCCCTGCATAACAGCATCGAGAAGATCTCGGTGGCCCCGGCAGAAGCGACGGAAGGTTCCAAAAAAGTTGAAGAGATCGAGCATCGAATTGACGACGATTACCTCAAGACAAAGAAATTGTTCATCAAATACGGAGGGCAGATGAACGCGGGGACAATGGTAATCTTTGACGATTTGATCGAATTCATTGAACAGGCTGCTGACATGTGTGCAGACACTGCTGACTACATCGTTATACTTTCCAACAGGGAATAGCAGCAAAAGTCATCGAACGAGAAAGAACTGAAGATAATTTATGGAGACTTTGTTCGATCTCGAGAGATCACAGAGAGAAGAGAGGTCCGCAGATGTCAGAAATTTTGAGGAACGATGATTCCTCGATGCGTTGAAGAAAATCACTACCGCACCTTTCGCAACTTCAAAGAAAGGAGAGGAACGGCCTAGTGTTTGCGGAATTGAATGAACCACATTATCGGACTTCTTTTTCTAGCAAAGATGTGCGCGCTGACTTAAGCATGTTACGCTGGATACATTGCTTGAGCTAATATAATAGAATCAAGAATGTTCACAACACCATCATTATTCAGGTCGGCCCGCGGGTTCCACTTGCTATCTTGCGGAGTAGATCCGAATGCTGATCCGAGCACTATCGCGTCAAGTACGTTGACGACACCATCCCCGTTTATGTCTCCAAGAATGTACCCTTTCACACCGAAAACTATGTCAAAACTAAAAGCAGAAATTCCCCCTGTATTCGGAGAAACATAAAGGCTTTGTGTAACCTGAACAGTCTTGCCTGGTACGACCCCTGCGTTCACGCAGGTCCAAGTGAAATTCAGAAACTTGGAAGCATTTGCTGGGCTGTAATTCATCGGCGTGAGTGTCAGGAGAACTGGTTGATTACCTTCGTTCCGAGCGTAGACCACAACTTCCTTTGTCTGCCCCGGCGTTAGAACACCCCAATCTATTGAAGACACTGTCTTGGTACAGCCCGCATCCCAGTAGATGCCGATGCCGCCTGTAGCCTCGACTGCAGAGACGCTGGGAACCGAGTTCCTCAGGTACAGGAATTCAAGCGTACCAACGGCCAGCATCAACATTAGTACCATGAGCAAGTAGGGTACTTTGTTGTGCAACCGCCTTCTCCCCTACCATTCGAAACCAAGACCCGAATATCTGTCTTTCCGTCTTTCACGAGTGCAAAGCCAACGTTGCAACAAAAGAAGAAGGCAGTCAGGGTGTGGCGTTCGAGTTAATTTTATAGATTGAAAATCCCGCGTGAGTCGTGGCTACTTCGCCAGCGCATTGAACGTTGAGGTGATAACTGATCTCGCAGAAGTTCTGAGGGTTTCTCGCTCAGGATGGTACGCACAGAGCGTGTGTCCACGCGCGTCTAACAGAAATCATACAAAGAAAGAAAAGGCGAGGTTCTCGCCAAATGGGTACTTGGTTTTTTTAGGATTTCTGTTTCTAATCCTTTGCCAGCGTTATTTCCATTGTAGAAACCGCTCTTGCACCGCTTTCGCCTTCCCTGGCGGGCATCTGCTCTGTACCTATGGCGATCTTTGAAACCTTCAGGTCCTTGAGGAAGCGGCTTCTCGTTATCTCAGCAACGTCAACCGCTGTCGTGATTGCTTGTCCTCTTGCCTTCAGTGTTATCTCTTTGCCGTTGGATGCCGATAGGCTGGTAATGATCGCCAGGACGTAGCTCATTGCTGGTTTCCTGCCAATGAAAACAATCTTCGAACTCTCCGACATTTCTTTCACTCCTTTTGTTTTTAATTGTGTGTAGCGTTGTGTCTCTGTCTCATGTTCTCAACAGAACGCTACCGCGCCCTAATAATTGGCAACTCTCCTTTATAAACGCGATGAAAACAAACTTCTATTCGATTCCTCTAGACAAAATCTGCTCAAGGGCTGTCAATGACCAAGATTGGTTCCTCCACCATCCGTGTAACCACACATTTACTCGTTTATAATCTGACGTTAAGTTTTTCCTGTGAAATTCGTGGACACAACACAATGACAAATCTCTTATGTTCTAACTCGACTGATAATAGGAGACTGAGAGGTAAATTCACGGATGGGGTTTGTGAAGGTAGCTTCGACAAAGGACCTGTAACCAGGTGAAATGATCGATGCCGGCGCGGGAGGAAAAGAGATCTGCGTTGCCAACATAGGAGGCAAGTACTACGCTATTGGCAATCGTTGCACACACATGGGCTGCTTGCTTTCAGACGGGACGCTGAGGGGAGAGAACGTAACGTGTCCGTGTCACGGTTCAGTTTTCAACGTTCTGACGGGAGCCGTGGTGAAAGGACCTGCACAAAAATCTGAACCTGCATATGGAGTAAGGATAGAAGAAGACCAAGTCTTGATCGACGTGTGAATGGGCAGCTGGGCCGTTTAAGCAAGCACATCTAGTGAGTCTATAGGCTGTTCAGGAAGCCTCTGGTAACGTCCCTCGCGGATTGAAGAAGTGGGTGTTTTATTTCTGTTAGAGCTCCAAACTTTCTCAGTCTTTCGACTCTGAAGTAGATAGGCGGATGTGGATCAAAGCTTACCCATTCTTGAACGCGGTACGAGGGGATCCGCTCATAGAGAAGTTTTTTGAACCCTATTTCTTCTAGGGCGTTGGCCAGAATGTTGGGTTGTCCCATCACGATCGCTGACGTTAAGTCTGCCCTTGCTTCGAAGAACTTGGCGATGAAATATGTGATCGTCGACAGCACCCAGAAATATATGAGGAGAAGAACAAGGGAGCTTGTGGGAAAGAATCCGAAGATCACGTAGAACCATAGAAGATATTGGACAGCAGATAGTCCGTAGAGCCAGAAGGGATCATGTCCCTTTAGGTGTCCAAACTCGTGTCCCAGGACGCTGAGAAGCTCGTCTTCCTCAAGTTGTACGAGAGCCCCCGTAGTAATCAAAACTACTCCACGGCTTTGGCTTGGGCCAGAGGCAGCTGCGTTAGGAGCCAAAGTGTTGGACACCACGATCTTGGGCACTTTAAAATGGAATTTGTCTGCCACCTTTTTCACTAGTTCGTAAACATTCACCTTTGTTGAAGACAGATTCTCTGGGCTGCACTCAAGCCCATACTTTCTAAAAATCTGCCCAGTCGTCTCGCAGTTGATTTCCCCGTTCTTGGCGATTGTCTCTTGATAGATCTCTTTCTTCATTTCGGCAACCTTTTCAGGAGGGTACTTCTGCCTGAAATCGTCGTGTTCTTCAATCGGCAGGCTGTATTCAAGAATATGTATGGTCGGGTTCTCTTCGGTGATTCGCCAGTCTGACATTCTTTCAATAATCTTTGGCGAATACACGACGAAGATGAACTGAAACGCCAGCAGGACAATCGGCGTGTACGGGCCGATCAAGAAGAACAGGAACAAGCCTAGCGTGATGAATATGACGAAGAGGAAAACTTGCGTCTCGAGAAAAATGCGGTTCAACGGTTTCTTTTCTTTGCCAGAAATCTTTTCTGGCACAATCCTCTCACCTTCTCGCCACGCAAAGAAGAGTGTGCCCTCTCTAACCTTTTCTTCAAATGATTCAACTGCGATCACGAGGTCCTGCCTAACTTGGGTTATCGTTTCTTCCGGGACGTTTTCACTTAACGGCGTCATGCTTACGTCAATCGGCTTCCCACCCTTGACCGCCACTTCTAGAACACGTGTTCCAGACTGATCCAGAGTTGTGAAGGTGAGGGAAGAACGGCCGCCGACCGTGACTCTTGAGATGTTGGCAAACCTTTGTTCATGGGGCATGAGGTATTTTTGATAAATGAAGTCCAACAAGTTTCCCATGTAGCTTTCGGGAATTTCCATGTCAATCGAGAAGGAAACAGCTTTGTTGGACATTCCTGTTCCTCTTTCAGCCGCGTACACGTTTCAGTCTCTTACCAACATGTTCATAATAAAGTTGACCGTTAGACAGGCACAGCCGGAGCGGTCGGGAATCTATGGCTGTCCCATGAAAGCGACAAATTCTTCGAGGGTACGCTTTTGAAGTGTGTAGTTCGACCGCCTTTCTTCACAGATTGTTGAGTTGGGCTTCGGTCCGTAGTCGTGGCCCGGATAGACTTCGACGTTGTCGTCAAGTTTCATCAGCTTGTCAAAGAGGCTGTGGTACATGTCCTCAGAACTTCCATCGACCAAATCTGTCCTTCCGCACTCGCCTACGAAGAGAGTGTCACCGGTGAGTACTTTGCCATCGACCAGTAAGCATATGCTATCTGAGCTGTGTCCTGGAGTGTGAACGACCTTGATTAAGACTTTGCCAAGCTTCAAAATGTCGCCTTCAACCACTGTTGTGTCCTTCCTGGCTTTTGAGAGCTTGTGGGCGACGATTTTTGCGCCGAAGGCTGACCTGATGTCTTCATTGCCCGCCGTGTGGTCCCCGTGACTGTGCGTGTTTATGACATACTTAGCCGTCAGGTTCTGGCTGTGCAACAATAGGCTTATTGCGTCGACGTTGTAACTGGGGTCAACAACCGCGGCTTCTCTGCTGTTCTCATCTGCGATGACGTAGGAGAAGTTGTCGCCTCGGTATTTGATCTGTTTGAAGAACATGGTAGACACCATCATGTTATCTTATTCTTTCCGAATATATTGTTCTGTTGGAAGATGCTCCATCTTCATTCCTAGGTCAGCTAGGTCTTTCAGGTTTCCAACGCATCCGACGCTTGCGTCAATGTTGCGGTGTAAAGGATGGAACCACATGTTCTTTGGCACGAGGTTGAACTGTAGAGGAATTCTGACTGTGACGCCGTATTTTCCGTTCAGATCCTTGAACAAGGAGCCTGTTGAGCATGCCAGTCGCGTCGTAGTGTAGCTCTTCAACAACTCTGAAGCGCCGAAGGCGCCGATGCCGTGCCACAGAACAGCGTTTTCCGGTGACGTCAGAGAGTACAGGAAGAACTGGGGTGAAGACGGCGTTTCCTTGAAGTTGTAGTTCACCAACTTTTCACCTTCCACCGTGAAACTGTCATCAGCTTTTGCTAGACTGATGTCAGAAGGGTCGATCGCATTCGGGTAAAGCAGCGTCGTTCGATAGTCAACTTTGAAGCTTTTGAGCTTGGTCCCGTCGAAGTAGATCCTCCCTCTCACGGCACGTTTTGACCCATAGCCCTTCGGCGAGTGTGGAACCGTCAAAAGTGTGGTCAGGTTCTTCATGCTTCTGCCCATGCATCTGTAAACTAGCTCAACCGACGAATAGTCCTTGTGAGCCTCTCTTATGATGTAGTGCAGCAAGCCGTCGGATGACTCCCTTTCTAGGGCACTCAGTGGCAACCGCATCGAGTAAAGAAGTAGGTCGATGCCGAAAGCCTCTGACAGCTTTTCCAAGTGTTCATATTTTACGGCGTCTATCATGTCCACGTAGCTGTTGTTGCAAGACTTGAGGTGGCGGTCTATCCTTTCAACTTCGCCCTTGCAGAAAAGTGACCCTTCATATTTCTGTGCGAACTGCTGGTCTATCTCAAGCTTCTCTGTCTTCACAGCAGCGGCCGGAAAGGCACTTTGCCCGCTGTTCACTATCGACTCTTTGAGCGGGTTCATCGAATATCTGTCCGCCTCGATATCGTCGGTGTTCAGCAGGAAAGAGACGACAACTCCATCAGGAGGCTTTTTCAGTAATGTGCATATTTCTTCCGTGTCCTGCACGGTCGGCTCATGCAACCCACGCTGGTGAAAGTAGTTGGCGCAGACCTCAAGCAGACGTGTGGCTATGATTCCCTGAACCTCTTCAACCGTGAGCTGCGGGTTTGAGTACTCAACTGAGCATCTTAGGAAGAAGTGTGAGCCGTCAAGCGTGACGTCGCTTCTCTGCCCGTTCTTGAGGTAATACAGGTTGACGGGTTTTCTTCTATCCTCTTTGAACGTGCCGAGTTCTCGCACCAGGGCCTCGACACAAGGCCATGAACTCTTCAGAAAGTCTTCAACGATTATTCTGCACAAGTTGGACGACAACTCATAATCACCCTCTCTCCAAAGATTCGGCCATGTAGACGCAATCTCCAGTGACCGATGGACCATGGAACATCCTTTCCACGCGGAAGCTTTCATGAAAGCCAGATTCCAGCAACATGGAAACAATCCGCTTTTCCCTTTTCGGAACAAACACAGACGCTTCGAGACCCTCTAGCATGTTTAAAGTGGCTCTTAACAGATCGGCTGCCGTTTTGGCTTGTCCCCTCCTACACGCTAGGGGGCCCAATTCAGCTAATCCCCTGTACACTTTTGCAGCCGCGAACCCCGAGATCTGCCCATCTTCGGTAGATACGAAGCATAGATTGTCACGGTCCATGAGAATCGGTTCAAGCATCTTTCTGCGGGATGCGCCGAAACAAGACTGATCAAAGGCGATGACCTCCGCCAGTTCCTGTTTTCCAGCTTTCCTCACATTAGCCCCGACTGGCGAAGAAAAGCCTTTCCCCTTCAAGACTATGAACTCAGAGTCGCATTCAAAGCTGAGCCTTCTGTAGAACGGGATTTTCTCGATGTACGCGTACAAGCCGACGGTGTCAACGTTTTTTTCTGTCAAGTACCTTAGAGCGTGCTTGACCAGCAGTGTTCCTGCACCGCTATTCCTTTTGCTCTCATCGACGATGAGGTTTCCGAACCAGCCGAGCTTGCCAAAGCTCACGGTGGTCGCGATTCCCACCCTGTCCGAGTTGTCAAGAAGCACAAAACACCCCTCTGGTTCCAACTCCATCATGAATTCAAAGTCTTGCTCCACCAACCCCCAGCCCATCAGGCTGGTGATGCGGACGGCGAACTCGAAATCTGCTCTTGACATGTTCCTTACTTGAAACACCACACGCTCAGCCCTCTTCGCGATGGATTGACGATTCTCAAGACTTATACGAGAGGATAAACTTTACTAACACACTCTGTTCGCGATGAGACCACAGGAAGGACAAACAACGGTAACGCCACGCTTGCACGTGAGAATAGTCCGCAAGGCTCCGGTATCGACTTACCCGTTCAAAGATTACTTCAGCGGTTTCGAGAAGGTTGAGGTCGTGAAGAGGATCTTCGGCAAAAAGACGGATGAGGTTCTGTCGAATCTGAGGGTTGAGTTCATTGGGCGAAGAGGCTACATGGGCGTCAGCGAGGTCGACGGGCACCTCATAGCCAGCGCAGACTATTTATGCAGAGGCAACAGGGTCGACATATACCTCGACATAATCCATGAGTTAGTTCACGTCAAGCAGTTTGCCGAAGGGAAGGAGCTTTTCGACCACAACTACTCCTACACAGAAAGGCCGACAGAGGTCGAGGCCTACCGATGTGCAGTTGAGGAGGCAAGAAGACTGGGGCTGAGTGACAAGAGAATCTGTGCGTACCTGAAGACCGAGTGGATGACTGACGACGACTTCAGGCGGCTCGCGAAGGCCGTAAACGTCAACTGCCCGAAAAGACCGGGAAACAGAAGCATTCACAGAGCCACTTAACAGCATTGTTGTGTTCTTAGAAAAAGGACAAGCTGAAGGAACGCAAGAGACGAGCAGCGGAATCTAATCCGTAGCTACTCCAAAAGAGCAATATCTCGATTCTGCAGAGTTACTGGTGGGAATGAGAATATTGAACGTTGCGACTTGGAGAGTGCAGCCCCAGTGAAAGGCTTGACCGAAGGTGCACACCTGATGGGGGTAGACTTGGGAGGTACCCGTGTAAGAGTTGTGCTCTCAGACGAAAAGGGCAACTTCATTGAGAAGAGAAGCGAAGAGGTTGACAAGAGAGACGCCGAGGCGATCACCGACCAGATAGTCAAGCTTACGCGTTTCTTATGCGCTAAACATGGCTTTGACGTCAAATCCTTACGGGGGGTAGGGATCGTGTCGGCGGGTCCTCTGATCCAAGAAGAGGGCGTGCTCTTCAAACCCCCGAACCTGCCGTTTGACCGTGTACCCATCACGAAGCCCATCACAGAAAAGCTGGGCATACCAGCATGTTTGATCAACGATTGTGTCGGGGCGGTTCTCGGCGAAAAAATGTTCGGCGCCGCAAGAGGGCTGGACAACTGCGTTTACGTAACGATAAGCACAGGCTTAGGCTGCGGAGCGATTGTTAACGGCACTTTGCTGTTGGGAAAAGATGGGAACGCCCATGAAGTCGGTCATTTCGTCATAGACTATCAGGGCAGGCTGACATGTGGCTGCGGGAGACGCGGCCACTGGGAGGCTTACTGTTCGGGGAGAAACATTCCGAACTATGTGAGAATGAGACTCAAAGATATGCCTGCAAAAGCGGTGAAGGAAAGCCTGCTGTTCAAGACAGTAGAAGGCGACCTGTCGAGGTTGGCTGCAGCTGACCTGTTCGGTTGCGCAAAAAATGGCGACAGCCTATCTGTTAAGCTGGTCAACGAGATCGGGGTTCTGAACGCGATGGGCTTCGCGAGCGTGATAAACGCCTACGACCCGTCTCTGATCACGGTAGGTGGCACTGTAACATTGAGGAACAAGAAAATGATCCTCTCTCCAATCAAAAAATACGTGAAAGACTACGCGATAAACAGGGTTCCGAAGATAATGGTTACCCCTCTGGGAGAAGACGTCGGCGTCTACGGGGCTGTTGCGGCCGCTCTGAGATATATGCCATAACCAGCGCTTCCGCAAAACATTGCGTCTGCTAAGTATTGAAATGCCAAGAGAATGTTATTCAATTACATGACCATCTCAGTGCATTTGAGTGCGTCTTCTCTTGTAAGTCATGCTCACTATCAGTGCTGCTGTTATGAACATTGGCAGGATGAGGAATAGTTGGAACCTGCTCGCGTAGAGAAGCCAAAAAGGGTCATTCTTCTTAGGGGCGTGTCAGGACTATGTTGATGGTTTGGATTAGTTTCCAGACTCGCACATCTTCGATTTCGGCAAGATGTGTGCCAGCTTTGTGGGGGGCTACTGAGTCGTTGTCTTTGGTGTTTCTTGAGTCGTTGTCTTTGGTTTTTCTTTCTTCATCAGGGCCCATGCGGCTATTATGATGCCAACCAAGCCGATGACTCCGGCTAAACCGTAGAAGTACCAACCCATGCCGGAACCGTAGGCTACCCCGAAGTCGTAAGCACCAGAATAGCGGACCGCGCCGAGTATTAGAGCAATGATGATCAGTAGAGCACCGAGGCCCAGACCTATAGTTTTGCTGTTCAATTTTTTAACCTCTTGCCTAGGCGTTTAGGAGTAAGTGCTATTTAAATTAGTCGCAACTTGAGGCGCGACTTTGAAAACGTTCGGTTTGGTCTTTAATTCTTGACTCGCTGCTTTCAAGGCTTCGCTGATTCTTTGCTGTATCTTGTGATGTATCCACAGAGAGAACAAAAGGAATTAAAGTAACTTCTGTTGGAAGATGATTTTGGCGCAGTTTTGTGTGAATATTGCGTTGGAGATTTGACCCCACTAATGAAACTTCTTTACCTAAAGAGGCACCGGTGCACCACTTTCTTCTTTCAGATGATAATATGAAGTGCGTCATCCTTGCAACGCTTCTGCGTGCGCGAAAGTCGATTTTCCCTCTACAAAACCCAGAAAACACTTGCGTTACGTGCACAACCCGGCAATGTCAACACGGGTGCGCGGCATGAGCTTTGTGAAGGTGAAATGAAAGGATGGAAAGCTGTTCTCGTTGCTCGAGTGCTGCGGATCAAACGCCTGTCCAACAAGGCCTCAAGTCTTATATCCTATAATTCAGAATATTCTCGAAGAAGTGTCTAGTGGGGGAATTGTGAAAGGCTATGTTGAAACGTTTTGCAGCATTTGTCCTGACGCTGATAGTTGTGGTAGGCGTTAACGGTGTCGCCTTTGGCGTTGGCGCTTCCATTGTTCAGAATTCAAGCTCAGCTGTATCTAAGGGACAAAGTTTTCTTACCTCGTTCAATGGTGATCCATGTCGATTGGTTATCGGTGTGAACCAGACCGGCCCACGGGCTTATGACGATTTGACAAATCTTGTTCTGAGAACGGGAGGAAAAAGTGTCAGCAAGGTTCCGATCGAAGGTCAGGCTATTGCGTTGGTCGTTGACGTGCCCTCAGGGAACTTGTCACTTTTCTTGAATGAGGCTAAAGGGACGGGTCTGGTAAGGTACGTGGAGCCGGACATGGTGTTTAAGGTGCAGTTTGTTCCAAACGACCCGTACTATGGCAATCAGTGGGCTCTGCCGAGGATTCAGGCTGACTGGGCTTGGAACACAACTAAAGGCAACTCATCCATAATCGTTTGTGTCATCGATACGGGTATTGACTATAACCATCCTGACCTCAAGAACAACTATGTTGCTCTTGGCCGCGACTGGGTTAACAACGATAATGATCCTCTTGACGATAACGGACACGGAACACATGTGGCCGGAATAATTGGAGCTGTGCTGAATAATTCAGCGGGCATCGCAGGGATTGCTCAGGTCAGCATCATGGCTGAGAAGGCTTTGAACGCCACTGGCTCGGGTTTTGAGACCGACTTAGCGAATGCCATTTTCGATGCGGTGCTTAAGGGTGCGCGCATTCTGAGCAACAGTTGGGGTGGTGATTTTGACAGTTCGCTTATTCACGATGCAGTTCGCTACGCGCACGAGCATGGCGTTTTGGTGCTTGCTGCGGCAGGAAACTCAAATTCTGATTCGAAGTTTTACCCTGCAGCCTACGACGAGGTTGTCGCCGTGGCCGCCTCGGACGAGCTGGACACGAAGGCAACGTTTTCAAACTGGGGAAGCTGGATTGCATTCTCAGCACCAGGAGTTAACGTGTTTTCAACGATGCCCACGTACCATGTAACGCTGAACGATTACCCCTACTATGAGTCTACGAATTATGATTATTTGAGTGGCACGTCGATGGCTTGTCCACACGCCACAGGTGTGGCTGCCCTGATCTGGAGCAGGTTTCCCAACGCGACGAGAGACTGGGTAAGAGGTCAATTAAGCTTCACCTCTGACGATTTGGGAGACCCTGGCTTTGACGTGGTTTACGGTGCTGGAAGAGTTAACGCACGGAAAGCCGTTGAACAGCAACAGTTACAGCATGATCTGTTCCTGTATAGATATGATATGCCGCGGCTTGTTCAGCCTGGAGATATTGTTCCGATCAGCGTAACCGTTCTTAATTTTGGATCAAGCAGCGAAAGTAACGTTACTGTGAGCCTTCTGGTGGATGGGAGCGTTGTCGATTCAACGAACGTTCAAACTTTGGCAGGTGACTCGTTCGCGGCGCCAGTTATGCTTCTGTGGAATCCTCTTGAAAGTGGGACTTACAATGTGACCTTGTACGTTCGGCCCGTTAGTGGTGAGAGTATCGTCAGCGACAATGTAATATCAGTCCAGATCAACGTGCATTTCTTGGTTACCTTAAGTCCGTCACGAGGACCTGTGGGAACCGGCGTGACGGCGACGGGCGTCCAGTTTACTCCCAACAGTGTAGTGGAAATCACGTTTAACGACATGTTTCTGGGCTATGCGGCCACAGATGCCTCTGGCGATTTCACGTTCACGTTCAACGTGCCATTTTCAACGGCTGAAACGTGGGTCGTCAAGGCTTTTGATGCTAACGTTTTTGTTGAAACCAACTTCACCGTGGTCGATGTCACTCCTCTAAACGTTCAGGTAGATGTTGGCGCGCTTCAATTCAGGGGCGAAGTTGTCACGTTTCATGTTTACACGGCTTTCAATGGGTCCGCAGCTAATGCCACAGTCACAAGCGCCTTGCTGTACGAGCCTGACGGTTCGAACCAAACATTGACGGTTCAACCCGTTGCAGAGGGGCTTTCCAAGGCTTCCTACACGTTGCCCGCCGATGCTGAGACAGGCTCCTACGAGTTGGTTGTCACCGCGGACTACTCATCAAGCGTGGTTCAATCTGTGGGAACGGCGTTCAAATCATTCTTGGTGAGCCCAACCTTCTCAGGGTGGAACGCCCTGCTCGCCAGCGTCAACGAGAGTGTTGGAACGATACGGACAGATCTGGGGTTAGTGAACGTGCGCCTTGACGCGCTTAACCTGACCCTGGCGCGTATTGAGGGAGATGTTGTAACGCTAAACTCCTCTTTGGGAACGATTCAGTCTGACTTGGAAACGATAGGGTTCAAAGTCACGGCGATAAACGGGACGACAGCAACTTTGGAAACTGTTTTGGGCACGGTTAACGGAACAGTGACTTCAGTCAGGGATGAGATGGCGACCATTGCAATTCCTGGAATAGGACAGGTTGAGAGTGATGTCTCCAAGGTTCAGGGTGACGTTTCCAGTTTGAAGGTTGAGCGTGGAAACTGGACAGTACCAGAGTACGTCATTCTAGCCTCAACGCTGGTTGCAGCGGCAGGTGCGCTGCTGTCGGTTGTTATGCTGAGACGCAAGAGATCAGCTGCACGCGCACAAGAAGAACCCAAGAGTCCCACGAGCCCCCCGAAAAATTCCGGGCAGGATTTGACCCCGGGGCAAGAGGGTGTCGCCTGATTTTTTCCTCGTACGACTGTTATCTAGAATAGATGGCTGCACCGGTTAGCATTCAAGCGTGCGAGAAACGACAGGCTAAGGTTGGCAAGTCCTTGAGCTGCAAGTGACAGAAATATCCCGCCAACAACATCAGTGTGCAGACTATTTTCTTCTGCTGAACGCGAGAGTTCCAATGGTCATCATGACAGCGTCAAAATAGCATATTACTAGGAGGTCGAAGTGTAGGGGGTGCAATGGTTGCCATGCGTTGCCAAGGATGATGGTTCTCAGAGCGTCTACGCCGTAGGTCAGGGGGTTGAAGCTAGACGCGACTTGCAGCCAGCTTGGAACGTCTCCTCGGATCGGGAAAAGTGCCCCGCTCAGGAAGAAAAGGGGCAGGTTTATGAAGCTCTGGATGACTCCGAAGCTTTCTAGGCTTTCTATGAAACTGGCCACCGTGAGCCCTATCCCTACCAGTCCAAAAGTGATTAAGATCATGATCGGCAAAGCCTCCAAAAACATCAGAGGGTCCAGCTTTATCCCCAGCAGCACGCCCAAAGCAAAGACGATTATTCCCTGAATCACAGCGTCTGTGCTGTCGCCCAGCATTTTACCCAGAAAAACCGAAAGATGCGAAATAGGCGCGACCAGTATCTCCTTAAGAAACCCAAACTCTCTGTCCCATATCACGGAGATGCCCATAAACATCGAAGTGAAGAGAAGCGTCTGCCCAATGATTCCGGGGAAGATGTACTGCTGAGGTCAGGTTGCCTATTGTTGTTCCCGAAAAGCGGATGCCGCTGCCGAAGATGAACAGCCAAAGCAACGGCTGCACGAAGCTGCTGATAATTCTCGCCCTGTCCCTGAGGTAACGTTTGATTTCAGCAGCCAAAGCGTGTAAATCCCTCTGATCTCAGTCATTTGATACGTCTTCTCCTGATAGCCGCCATACCGTGGAGCTCATCGCCTCCTTCAGGCCTAATCGCCCGGCCCGTATAGTGCAAGAAAACGTCGTCGAGGTTCGGCTCACGCAAAGAAACGGACTCAATGAATACGCCACTTTGGGCGGCTGCTTCGACTATTCTGGGCAAAAGAGCCTTTCTACCCCGAACCGTGACCTCAAACTTGTCATCAACCACGTTAGCCCTCAGAATGCCTGCAGTCCTATCAAGGACAGAGGAAAGCCGGTCGGCTTCCTTGGTTTTCACTGTTATGACGTCGCCTTCGAGCGTTTCCTTCAACCCAGAAGGAGTGTCTGAAGCCACGATCTTGCCGTAATCCATTATCGCTATTCGGTCAGAAAGTCTGTCAGCCTCCTCCATGTAATGCGTAGTCAGAACCATGGTGATATCATGAGACTTCCTCAACTCTTCGATGTACGACCAAATATGCTCCCTTGTCTGCGGATCAAGCCCGATCGTTGGCTCATCCAGAAACAAAACCCTCGGATAATGAATCAACCCCCGAGCAATCTCCAGACGCCGCCTCATCCCACCCGAGTAGGTCCGCAGAAGGTCGTCAGCCCTGTCCTCAAGCTCAACCAACTTCAATACTCCATCAATGCGCGACTTCTGCTCGGCCGGCGGCACACCGTAGAGGTTGGCGTGCATCTGAAGGTTCTCCCGCCCTGTCAGCCTGTCGTCAATACTCGGGTCCTGGAAAACTATGCCGATCGACCTTCGCACCTGCGTGTCCTGCTTAACGACGTCAAAACCATTAACGCTCGCCCTTCCAGAAGTAGGCTTCAAAATCGTGCAGAGCATAGAAATTGTCGTCGTCTTCCCAGCACCATTCGGCCCCAATAAACCAAACACTTCCCCCCGCTCAACCGAGATGCTCACCCTGTCAACTGCCACAAGCCCGTCAAAGCGCCTCGTCAGCTCGCTCGTCTCTATAGCATTCTCCAACGGCTTCACTTTCGATTTTCACAGCACTCTTGGTCAAAGCAAAAGCTAAGGCCACAATAAAAGTTTGTGTTAAGACATTTTGCATTCACACTCTTCGCACCGGAGGAAAAAGGAGGGCTCTCTGCAATGATTCTAGCGTTTGAGGCAACCAAAAGCAGCTCGAGCAAAAACATACAAGTCTAAACTGTCTGATCAATACTCTTGTCATGAAACGGATAACAATTTTGGGTGCTGGTCTTTCGGGTCTGACCGCCGGAATAAACCTTGCAAGAAAAGGGTACGAGGTGGACGTTTACGAGAGAAATGAAGACGTAGGTATGAGGTTTAACGGCGACATACAAGGTTTAGAGAACTGGTCTGAAAAGAAAGACATCTTAGAAGAACTGAGAGAAATGAACATTGAAATCAGTTTTGACTGTGACCCTTTTTCAAAAGTGACCCTGACTAATTGCTCAAAAACCAAAGAAATCAATTCCGAAAGACCACTGTTCTACTTGGTAAAGCGGGGTTCCTTTTGTGGAACAATTGACTATGGTCTGAAAGCGCAGGCGCTGAAACTAGGCATAAACCTGCACTTTCACCGGACACTATCCCAGAACGCAGCTCATATTGTGGCGACAGGTCCCACTTTTAAGGAAGTCCAGGGGATCGTTAAGGGGATTGTTTTCAACACCGATGTTGCTGATGCAGCAATCGCGGTGTTTAACAACAATCTAGCTTTCAAAGGATACTCCTACCTCTTAGTCACCAAAAAATATGGGTGCATGTGCACAGTAGTACTCGATGAAGTATGGAGAGTTAATGAGTGTTTTGAAAAGACAAAAGAGTTCTTCGTTAAAAAACTCAATCTAAACATAGGGTTATTCAAAGAGGTTGCTGGCTGCGGAAATTTCTCATTGAAAAGTGCCAAGAAAAGAACTAGCTTATACGTTGGTGAAGCGGCAGGGCTACAGGACTTTCTTGGAGGTTTCGGAATGAGGTTTGCGATCACATCGGGTTACCTTGCAGCTCAAAGCGTTATTGAAAACAGAGACTATGGAAGAATTGCGAATAGACGTTTTCAAAACAAACTGAAAGCAGGCGTTGTCAACAGATTTTTGTGGGAAAACGTCCTATCCAAAAGAGATTATACATTCCTAATCGACATTGCAGAATTTGCAAAGAGCAATCTCCATTCGATGTACAATTACAGTTTGCTGCAGAGAATGATTTACCCATTGGCTTTGTTCAATTTGAAGAAAACGTATCCTCATCTTGAATTCTAGAGAGTCTTTTCAACCGATTCTTCATCTAAAGAAAGTATCATTCCGTAATTTGCAGACCCGGGGGGATATGACGTTTTTTCTACGCACAAGTTCGGCTCCAAAGTCAGGAATGAAGCAAACAGTTTCCTTTTTGCATCGAAATTCAGAATAGATGAATGCACTGCACTTTCTGTTGGCGCCATTTACCAAGCGCGCGCGCTCTGCATTCTCATTTGACCGAAAAAAGCTGTCTAGAAGTCATGGTCGTGAAGGGTTCGTCCAAACGTCTGAAAGATATGATGGACGGCCTAAAAGCAAACAGACACGTTAAGCAATTGAAATTCTCGATTATGTCTGTAGAATGACTGAGAATTAATCAACCGGCGTGCGCTGTGAGCGCGAACCCCTTCGTCAGAAGTCGGCGGACTTGTCACAGATTGGAACGAGCGCCGACCACAACGCCAATGACTACATGTACAGCAGTGAAGCCAATTCAATCAGCGTGTGCCAGTCAGCTCTGTCAGCTGCTTCTCCTTTAATCCTTCTCCTGGCACTCCATCCAACCGTTTTGTGACTATCCCTTTTTCAAAGAGAAGTACAGTGGGCACAACTTCCACGGAATATTTCTCGCAAAGACTTGCTTTGTCATCAGTCTTGACACGCAGACACGTCTGCGGTTTGTCCCGAGTGTACTTCTCAAACACGGGCAAGAATCTATGAGAAAAGGGGCACCAGGAGGCATAGAGAAGAACGATAACTCTATCTTTAGACTTCAGTATATCATCAAGACCATATTCGACATTGATTTTGCTCATTAGGCATCCTCCTAGTTCACGTCATTCCGGGTAATGGCTGCTGTCGCAGAAAGGCTTATTGCAAGACTTGCCGCAACGGCAAAGAGTAACGCGATTGCGAATTTCATAAGTCTTACCGTCGGCGGATTCAACAGGAATTGTGCCGCGCACCCAGATTGGACCGCTAACGCCTATCCGGGGATCTTCAATCAATCCGATAGATCGTTCGAATTCTGGTTCAATTGCGCTTTTGGTTTTCTTATCCCAGACCACGAGACGGCCAGAAGGACAGTCTCCAGCCTCTTCGATGGCTATTCTCTTGGCATTCGGGTTGTCTGATCGCGGAACAAGGTTCCAAATCTGGCCAGCCCGATGGCAAAAACGGGCGGAGGCGCACAGGTCTTTAGCATCTGTCAATTTCAGACCTGGACCGTCGATCTCTTCGGCTTGATCGAGATAAGACTCTTCACTGGCCGTTTCTGTGCCGTCAAAATTGACCTTTATGTGTGTCCCATCGCAAAACGGTTTGTTCTTAGATTGCCCACAACGGCAAAGGCCGCATTTTTCCTGTGACGGGTATCTCTTTCCAGCACGCCACTCAATGGGAGTTCCTTCGGCATCGGTACAGATCATCTGTTCGACCACGGGAATTCCACCTGAAACAAGATAAGGACCATTCTTACTCACCTTAATCCTCTGTTTATCATTCGTGATTTCTCTGGCTGCCAAAGCTGACTCTTCCTGTGTGCGCGGTCTAGTTTATGCTGTTGAACTATCGCACGTATTAGGCATTTCCATCGGTGGCTCAACCATTGGAGATTACTGGCGGGCGATTGCGATATCTGCACTATCTGCAGGAACCGCCTCTTCTTATTAGGTTGCAAGAATTGGATTGGACCGAAGCATTAACTCTAAGAGTCAGGCGAGAAATAGAGATGATAGCTGGGTGGTGAAACGATGAAAAGAATAGTAAAGCAGATTCTGAAGAGTAAGGCAACAATAGAGGGCGCAGGTGTCAGACTCAAGCGAGTTTTTGGCTATAATGAAGTTCCTCTGTTTGACCCCTTCCTGCTTCTGGACCATTTTGGTTCAGAAAACCCTGAGGATTACATCAGGGGATTTCCATGGCACCCTCATAGGGGGATTGAAACTGTCACTTATATGCTGAGTGGAGAAGTTGAGCATGGTGACAGCATAGGTAACAGAGGGTTGATTAGATCCGGTGACGTTCAATGGATGACTGCTGGATCAGGGATAATCCACCAGGAAATGCCCAGGAGATATGAGGGCTTGATGCAGGGATTCCAACTTTGGGTGAACCTGCCCGCAAAAAAGAAGATGATTGACCCAAGATACCGTGGAATCACCAAAGACCAAATTCCAGTGCTGGAAAAAGAAGGGGCTGAGATTAAGGTTATAGCAGGGATTATCGATGGGACTGAGGGGCCAGTTCAAGATCTTGTGGTTGATGTTGATTATTTCGATGTGGAATTAGCTGCTTCCAAAACGTTCGAACACTCAACGGAAAGGGACTGCAACGTGTTTGCCTACGTAATTAAAGGTTCAGGCTATTTCGATGACAAACTAATCGAATCCCAACAATGTGCCTTATTTGGTGAGGGCGACATCGTCAGAATAAAAACAAAAGATGGCATTCGCTTCTTGTTTGTATCAGGAAAGCCGTTAAAAGAACCTGTAGCTTGGGGAGGGCCTATCGTTATGAACACTCAGGAGGAGTTGGCGAAAGCCTTCCAGCAGCTTGATCAAGGCACCTTCATCAAAAACGGCAGAACAGTAAAACCGTCAAGAAACTTCTATCGAAGCTAAACATAGTCACAAGCTGGCAAGTGCCATCCAAAAACTATATTTCCAACACTGCACAACCTCACGCAGAACAGTCGTGCACAATGGGGCTATGCCAGTTCCAAGAGATTCTGTGAAGGGGATGGCTGAGTGAGGTTGTACTTCGAATGATTCCGGTTGAAATCTCTTCTGTAAAAAAATCGTATGGCGACGTGAAGGCGGTTGATGGAGTTTCCTTTTCGGTTAACGAAGGCGAAGTTTTCGCTCTTCTCGGCCCAAACGGCGCTGGTAAGACAACGTTGATAGAGATTTTGGAGGGTTTGCGGAAACGAGACGAGGGTACTGTGAAGGTGCTCGGTCTCGATCCGTGGGGAAACAGCTACGTGCTTCACAGGAGAATTGGGGTGATACCGCAAGACTTCACGTTCTTTGACAAAGCAAACCCTAGAGAGGCGGTGAAATACTACGCGGATCTTTTTAGTGTCAGCGTCGACCCAGATGAGATCTTGAAAGAAGTTTTACTGGACGATTCAGCAAGTGTCCTTTTTGAAAATCTTTCAGGAGGGCAGAAGCAGAAGATGGGTCTTGCGCTCGCACTCGTGAATTCTGCTGAGCTTCTTTTCCTCGATGAACCGACCACGGGGCTTGATCCGAACGCGAGAAGAGCGATTTGGGACGTGATAAGAGGGTTGAAAAGTAAGGGTAGGACGGTGATTCTGACTACTCATTACCTCGATGAGGCTGAGCAGCTTTCCGACAGGGTTGCCATCATGAATCATGGGCGTATAGTGGCTATAGGAACTTCTGAGGACATCATTGAAACGTATGGTTCGGGGGAAAGGTTGGAAATCCACGGAACAGAGGAGTTGGCCGCCTACATCAGGGCGAACACGAATCTGAAGGCTGAGTATAACGGCAAGGGTTTGGTCAGCATAGCGATCAGTCAGAAGCATGATGCGTTGGCGGCCTTGACGGCTGTCGAGCGGTCAGGACTTGACTGGCGCGACCTTCACACACGCCGTGACAGTTTGGACGATGTGTTTGTCAAACTTGTAAGCGGAAGGATCGATGAGAAGGGCGAGATCAGAGTTGAGAATGCGGGTGAAAATTCACGCGATCAGCGGAGGCGCTAGGACGAATGGCTAGTGCAAGACGAATTGTTTCTGATCTTCGACTGTTCGGCCGGGGATATCTGAGAAATGC
>Ga0315280_10001744_pt1 | contig 36568 bp, 27 predicted proteins | sample YL17G06_40_MG_FD_203697 | JGI IMG/M metagenome (GOLD analysis project Ga0315280, IMG submission 203697) | Sediment microbial communities from Yellowstone Lake, YNP, Wyoming, USA - YL17G06_40 | ecosystem: Environmental > Aquatic > Freshwater > Lake > Sediment | place: USA: Wyoming | collected... | reverse complement strand
GGAAATCGTCCGGCCCCGCAAGAGTTGGTCCGCCGGATGAAAAACAAGAGCGCGAAAATAGTGACTGAAAAAACGGCAGGTGCTTTGTTTTCAAGGGCTGTTTTCAAAAAGTGCGGAAGTCAGGTTAAGGGACTATCCTGGATGCGTCCGGCACCATAGCAACGGCCAAGGCCGTCTCCGCTGACCACATCGATTACGCGCACATGGCCAAAATCGATGGCCAGTGGAAGATCGTGAACCTGCTTTGGGAGGGCAGACACCCACACCGGGAATCGGCTGGCAGCAGGCCGCGTGCGCAAACGGCATCAGGGCAGCTTCATGCGGCGCAGCAACGACCGGTAGCGGGGATCGTTGCGCAGCGGATAGAATCGCGGATCCGGTCTCAGCATGATCAGGCCCATGTCGCGGTGTTCGTACGCTTTTTCCAGCCACTCCATGGCCCGGCCTCTCTCGCCGAGCCCGGTATAGACCAAAGCGAAGCGGGTGGCATCCACGTAGTGGCTGCGAGAAAGCCGCCGCAACTCGTCGAGCACCTTCCGGGCCTCGGCTTGCATGCCCGCGACGGCGTACCCGTGGCCCAGATCGGCCTGGGCGATGGGAGTTTCTCCGGAAAGCCGGACGGCCTCCCGAAGCTCGGCGATGGCTTCCTTGTGTTTTCCGGCAAGAACACAGACCGCCCCCAGTCTCCTGTGGGCGGTGCCGTTGAGCGGATCCAGTTCAATGCCCAGGCGCAATTCATGCGCCGCCTGATCGTACTGGCGGGCGGCGGCGTAGATCCGCCATCCCGCCGCCGTCCGCATGAGCGAGGAAAGGCTATCCAGCTTGACCGCGCGCTCGATTTCAACGCGCGCCTCGTCGAGGTGTCCGGTGGTGGCCAGCAATAACGCATACCAGTGGTGGGCAGTCACGTAGTTGGGGTTCAGCGTGATGGCCCGCTGGAAGTCTTTCTCCGCGCCGGCCCAGTCCCAGTCCTGACAAAACTTGATCATTGCCACCGAGGTGTGAGCTTCGGCCAGCTCGCTGTCAATTTCCAGGGCCTTCAGCGCGGCGGCTCTTGCCTTCGGCAAGCCTTGTTCGGGCGGAGCGTCCGCATGCTCAAGAAGCACAAGGTGGGCGTCGGCCAGGCCGGCGTAAGGGGCCGCATAGCCGGCGTCGATTTCGATGGCCCGCTCAAAGTGCTCGATCGCTCTGCGAAGCCCTTCCGGGGTCCTCTTGCTCCAGAAAAAGCGCCCCCTCAGGTAGGCCTCGTGCGCTTCCGCGACCACCGGCTTGGTGCTGGCCAGCCGCGTCTGCTCGTGCTCGCTCAATGTGATTCGGATCTCGCGCGCCACGGCTTGTGCGACCTCGTTCTGAACGGCGAGAATGCCGCTCAACTCGCGGTCGTAACTATCGGCCCAGACGTGCGCCTGGTCGCTGGCGCGGACGAGCTGGGCGCTGATGCGCACCCGTTTGCCCTCCCGGCGCACCGTTCCTTCCGTGCGCGGCCAGATGGACGAGCACCTGCATCATTTTCGGCTCAACGCGCTTGCTGCTTTCGTGGTCGGAAATGCTATTGAGGGTGGGTTGAACGAGCCATTGGCCGATGCGGAAATCGCCTTCCACTTGCCTCCTTCGACACGGGAGCCCTTGTCGAAGGCGTTGTACCGCCAGCAGCGCCCGCCCGGCACGGCGCTGCCGGTTCCGGGGGCGTTCTTCGGTTTTTCATGCGCCCTTCGGTGACTCCTCAACGAGTTCGAGCAGCACGCCGCCGGCGCTCTGGGGATGGACGAAAACGTAGAAGTGGCTGGCTGACAACCGAATCTGTGGAATCTGCGGCTGAAGACCCTTTACCGGGGCCGGCCGGCGGGACGCCAGCGGCACAAGGTGAAATCGGCGGAATCTGTGGCTCGACCGGGCTATTGCAGTGTCGCCAGCCAGATGGCGGCTTCGGTGGAAGTGAGATTGAAGTAGATGGTGCGGTTGTCGGGAGAAAGCGCGGCGACCCCGATGGTATGCGGGGCCGCGGAAAACAGTTCCTGCGCTTTCTTGGTCTGGCTGTCCAGCAGGTACAGTTTGGCTTGGTGGGTGAAGACCAACCGGCGCTCGTCGATGAGCCAGACTGGCCCTGCCCCAAAATCGAGCAGGCGTTCGTATTGTCCCGACTCCAGCGAGTAAATCCAGATGCCGACCGCCGTGCCGTCCTGGCGCTGCCCGTATCCGGCAAGCCGGCGGCCACCGGCGGACCAGGACCATGGTATGAACCCGGTGTCGGGCTCGGGCAACGGCGGCAAGGCTTGCGGCGTTTGTTCCTTTCCGGCCTTGGCTACCTCGATGATGAACGCCTTGAGCTGAATGATGTAGGCCAGGCGGGCGCCATCGGGCGACCACACCGGATAAGAGGTGCTCCCAGGGGAATTGAAGGTGAGTTGCCGCAGGCCGCTGCCGTCGGCCTCGATGGTCCAGATCTCGTACCTACCGCCCCGGTTGGAATAGAAGGCGATCCGCTTCCCATCGGGCGACCAGCGCGGCGCCCGGTCCTTGTAGGCGTCATCGGTGAGCTGGCGCAGGCCGGTGCCGTCCTTCTGGATCACGAAAATATCTTCTTGCTTTCCCCCGGAATAGAAGGTGATCCACTCGCCATCGGGCGAGACATTCGGAACCTGCGCGCGCGTCGAGCCGTGAGTGACGCCGGCCGGCTGGCCGACGATAGTTCCGGTCTTGGGGTCGAATTCGATGCGGTGGATGTTCCTGGCGATGGCCTGCTGGACGTAAGCGATGCGCCGGCCGTCTCGCGAAATGCTGAGGAAAGCTGCGTCGGTGGCCGGCGTGGTGAGCGGCTCTGGCGCTCCCAGAACTTTCCCCGTCTTCTCCTCGATTGGCAGGCGCCAGACGTTCATGCTGCCGCTGCGGTCGCTGAGGAAATAAAGGTAGTTTCCATCGGGGGACCACACCGGGTTCCAATCCACGGCCACGTCGTTGGTGGCCATGACGGGGTTGCCGCCATGGGCCGCTATCGTTCCGATGTCCCGCTGTCCTCCCTTCCCTCCTGTCCAGTAGGCGATGCGGTAGCCGTGGGGCGACCAGCTCGGCTGCACGGCGTCACCGGCCGTGACCAGCCGCTTCTCGCCGGTCGGCACGTTGATGCGCCACAGGCGGTGCTTTGCGCCGACCCAAGCCCAGGGATACGAGCCGTCGCCATCGCCGCAGACAATTTCCTTTCCGTCGGGCAACCAGGCGGGGTTGTAGCCGAAATCGGTGAGGCGCCGGACCGATTCCCCGGTGGCGCCCATCACGAAGATGCCTCCACTATCGCGCTCCGAGCGGAAGGCGATCCGCTCGCCGTCCGGAGAGAATGCCGGCTGGGTGTCGTCGGCCGGGCTGTCCTTGGTGAGGTTCATGGGGTTCTTGCCGCCGACCCGGTGGAAATAGATGTCCCAGTTGCCGGCCGTGCGCGCGGCATAGACCAGCGCCTTGCCGTCCGGTGAGAGGCTGGGGAACGACTCCGGGCCGGGCTGGTCTGTAAGTTGGGTGAAGGTGGCGGCGATGGCCGGCGGCACCTGCGTCGGTTGGGACGACGGCCGGGAGCGCGCGAAGAAATACCAGGCAGCCGCCATCACCGCCATGCCGGCCAGCGCCGCCGCACCCGCCAGTATCCAGCCCGGCCGGCGGGCTCCGGCCGCCGCAGGCAGCGCCACGGGAGCCGCGCCGCTGGCCGCCATCGTCTTAGCCGAGTCGCTCTCGCGCTTCAGCCGCTTCAGATCGGCGCGCAACTCGGCGGCCGACTGATAACGCACCTCCCGGTCTTTCTCCAGGGCCTTGTCGATGATCCGTTCCAGCTCGGCCGGCAGTTCCGCATTCAGGCGCACGGCCGCCGGCGGCGTCTTGTGCAGGATGGCGTCGAAGACCAGCGCCGAGGTGGCGCCCTTAAAGGGCAGGCTGCCGGTCGCCATCTCGTACAGCACCGCGCCGAAAGAGAAGACGTCGCTGCGGCCATCCAGGTCTTCACCGCGCGCCTGCTCCGGCGACATGTAGGCCACTGTCCCCACCGTCGCGCCGGGGCTGGTCAGTTGCTGTTCCAGGTGTGTGGCGGTGGCCGCGTCGCCGGCCGCGGCGGCTTCGGCCGCTCCGGCCTCCCGCAGCTTGGCCAGCCCGAAGTCCAGAATCTTGGCCTGCCCACGCTCGGTTACAAAAAGGTTGGCAGGCTTGACGTCGCGATGGACGATGCTCTTGCGATGGGCGGCATCTAGCGCGTCGGCGATCTGGATGCCCAGTTCCAGCAATTCATCGGTCGGCATCGGCTTGAAGGCGATGCGATGCTTGAGCGTCTTGCCTTCCAGCAGCTCCATGGCGATGAAGTGCCGGCCGTCGGCCTCGTCGATGTCGTAAATCGTGCAGATGTTGGGATGGTTGAGCGCGGAGGCGGCGCGCGCCTCACGTTGGAAGCGCTCCAGCGCGTTCTTGTCGCGCGACAGCTCCTCGGGCAGGAACTTCAGCGCCACCTGCCGGCCGAGCTTCGTATCCTCGGCTTTGTAGACGACACCCATCCCCCCGCCCCCGAGCTTCTCGAGGACGCGATAATGCGAGATGGTCTTGCCAGTCATGGGGGCGCCCCCCAGTGTGAGCATGTTAGGCCCTCACCCGCTGCAAGTCAACGACGGTGCTGCCTGCCCCTACCCAGAAACTCGCCCGCTTTATTCATGAAAGAAAAGGCTTTGCCGCCCTGCCCGCCGCGGCGGACGGCAGAGCCGCCAGCCGTGGGCTCGAATGCCGAACTTCGTGAATAGTGCGGTTCAGGGCTGTGTCTTGGGCTTTACGTTCCAGCCATCGACTTCCACCACAGGCTTGTTCTTTTGCAGATCGCTTGCCCGGTAGGTTGCCGTAGTCTCCCTCTTCTCGCCAGGCAGGAGCGAGAAGTAGTTGTCCTGCCACAGAACCGGCAGAATCTCTTCGTCCTTCCCCCCTTTCTTCACCTTGAGATGAACGAAGAAGGCGAGGCTGGAGCTGGGATTTTCGATCGTGACGCGCGTGACGGCGTCGGCGGACCGCGTATCGGAAGCGGCCGTCAACTTCAAATCCACCATCGGAAGGCTCTGGAGTGCGGTGAGATCGCCAAACGATTTCGTCGGCGTGTAGTACCAGAGTGAACTGTCCCAATCGAGCACATCGGGTTTCGTGGAAAGCCAGTAGAAGTTCGAGCTCACCACCTTGCCGCTGGAATCTTCCAGCACCAACCGAACGAAGTACGCGGGCGTGAGGCCGGAAATATTGGGAATGGCGAAGACCTTGCTGCTGCTGTCCGGCCCGACATCGAGGGCGGCCTCCCTTGAGAACTTCTCGGTCATGTCCAGGTTGTAGACCTTGGCCCTGACCTTCATCCGGGGAAACGCCTGGTAGTAGGAGTTAACGACGACGATCGAGCCGTCGTCATAGGCGTATTGGACGTGCAGCGGCTCGCAGGCCTTCTTGGCTCCGAAATACGAGCCGCCCGGCCGCAGGTAGTAATCGTACAGGTGCCAGATCATGGAGGGCCAGGCATTGTTCAGCATCCACTGGATCACGCCGGTTGCGGTGTACTTGTTCCCGCCAAAGGCTTCAAACATCGCGCGGTGTCCCTCGTAGGCGATCACCTGCGCTTTCTGCGCGTAATCTTCGAGGCTCTTTGCTTTCCCGTAGCGGGCCTCCAGGGCAGTGGTGAAAACGTTGATGTTGCTGAACACTCCCCCGCCGGCGTGATAGTCCCAGTACGAATCGATGGGCCAGAGATGGTCTTTCGGAAGCATTCGGCGAAGGCTCTCAAGGGGCGGCACCGCGGGTCCCGGCCCGGTTTCAGTGTTGAAACCGTGCGCACCGCCGCGCGTCTTGTCCAGGAGCCAGTACGAAGGTGGGACGTACTCATAGGGCCCGGTCATTTTGACGCCGGTCGGTCCCGTGACCTGGCTCGGCTTCTGTGTAGCCGAGGACTGAACAGGGTTAGGCCAGTTGTAGTCCTTCAGGATTTTGATGTACATCTGTTCGACGCCGGCCGAAGGCGGGTTGTCGCTTCCGTTCATCCAGTCAAACACCGATGGATGACTCCGCAGCCGGCGGATCTGATCCTTGAGCGATTCGCCGGCGATCGTATGATCCTCCTCCTTCCAGTCCGCCCATCGTTCCCAGTGATCGCAGCAGCACCAGCCGGCCAGCACCAGGATCCCGTACCTATCGCACAACTCGAGGAAGTGGTCGTTTTCCAGTTTCCCTTCGAAACGCACTGTATTAAGGTTCATGTCCAGGACGTATTTCAGTTCGGCCTCCTGGCGTTCCGGGGAACTCCGCAGCAGCATGTCAAAGGAATAGCCCGCGCCCCGGATGAGGATGCTCTTCCCGTTAATCCGGAACACGCGGTGGCCTTGTTCATCGATTACGGACGTCACCTCGCGAATGCCGAACTGTACCGCCGCCCGATCGGAGGCAGTGCCGTCCGCTTCAAACTCCAGGGTCAACGGATACAAGTCGGGCTTGCCGACTTGCGCCGGCCACCAAAGACGCGGGCTGGATATCGTGAGCTGTGGGAATGCGTCGGGCGAGAATTCGGCGACTCGTGTCTCGCCCGCATCCAGGCGGACGGGTTGTGAAAACTCGATGTCCTCGATCTTCCCTTTGAGCACGCCCTTCACGGGACGCTTTGTGGCGTTTCTCAATTCGGCTAGAACCGTGAGTTTCGCCGTGCCCGCTGCCGCCAGGCGTGTGATGACCTGGGGGAACCGCACGGCAACCGGCCCGGTCGCGCAGAGATAGACGCCACGCCAAATGCCCATGTTCTTATCCGGTGGCATTGGGTTCCAGTCGACGAAGTTGATCGCCAGGTCATCCGGCTGTGGGGGAAAGATCTCTACCGCGAGGGAATTCGTCCGCCCGGGTTCGACCGCGCGCGTGACGTCGAATTCAAACAGGCGCCAAGCCCCGGCCATCTGGTCGGCGGAGGCGATTCGCCGCCCGTTGAGCCACACGTTCGCCCGGTAGTTGATGCCCTCAAAATGGAGCCAGATTGTCTTGCCGGCGTAGTCCGCAGGCGCCTGGAACTCCGTTCGGTACCACCAGGAGGGTCGGAATGGGCTATCGGGGGGCATATGGATTTGGGAAAAAACCGCCCCGATCGGGTAGCTCGTCCCGGAGATGGACCGCAGGTTCATTCCAAAGTACGGGTCGGGATACACTTTGTTCTGGACGAGCGTATTCAGCACGGTGGATGGCACGCTGGTGGGGTACCATTCCTTCGGCTTGAATTCCGGCCTGGAGACAGTGTCTCCGGTCTCTCGAACAAAGGCGGAGGACTGGATCGCCCATCGTTGGCGCAGCAGGAGCCTGGATGCTGGTGTTGACTCGGGTGCTGCCGTCGCCATTGACGCAGGCGCGCCGGCGATGAGCAGAAGCAAGAACGGGAAAGAGGTAGTGATTTTCATGACGGTGTTCTCACGTCCAGGCTGCGCCTCCGCAGGGTGTCGAAGGCGCAGCCCTCAACGGTAAATGAGCCGGGGGCCGGAAAGCCGCAGGCATTCCTTCCGCCGCGGCGGACAGGGCGGCAAAGCCGCTTTGTTCATGAATAATCCGGGTTGGACCCTCAGACCCTTGGACCTACCTTGCGCGGCAGCCCACGGTTTTCGGCCGCACCACCCGCGCCACGACTTCCAACGCCTGCTCGATCATTTCGGCATTGACGTCGAGGTGCGTGACCATGCGCATGGTGTCGGGCGTTACGCCGTTGGCCAAGACCCGATGTTCCTTGAGGCGGGCGGAAAGTTCGCTGGAGGTCATGCCGGTGTCGGCGATGTCCAGGATGACGATATTGGTCTGCACCTTGGCGACATTCACCTTGATGCCGGGGATCTGCGCCAGGCCCTCAGCCAGCCGCCGGGCGTTGCGGTGGTCCTCGATGAGGCGCTGGGGACCCTTTTCCAGCGCGATCAGGCCGGCGGCGGCCAGCACCCCCACCTGGCGCATCCCGCCTCCAAACATCTTGCGGTAGACGCGCGCTTTTTCCACGAACTCGCGGCTGCCGGTCACCATCGAGCCGATGGGCGCGCCCAGGCCCTTGGACAGGCAGAACTGCACCGTGTCGCACTTGGCCGTGAGCGTGCGCGCGTCGCTGTTCAAGTAAACCGCGGCGTTGAAAATGCGCGCGCCGTCCATGTGGACCGGAATGCCCAGGGCATGGGCGTTGTCGCAAATCTCGTCGATGACTTGCGGGGCATAGACGGTGCCCCCGGCCATGTTGTGCGTGCTTTCCAGCGAGATCAGGCCGGTTTGCGCGCGATAGTAAATCTTGGGCCGGATCTGTTTCTTGACCATCTCCCAGGTGAGGATGCCGTCCTCGGCGTAAATCGGCCGGGGCACGGTGCCGGCGATGGCCGACATGGAGCCCATCTCGTAGTTGAAGATGTGGCCTCGCTCCTCGCAGATCACCTCGTTGCCGTGGTGGGTCAGCGACTTGATGCACACCAGGTTGCCCATGGAGCCGGAGGGGACGAACAGCGCCGCCTCGCGGCCAAAGATTTCGGCCGCACGCTCCTGCAGGCGGTTGACGGTGGGGTCTTCCATATACACGTCGTCGCCCACCTCGGCTTCGGCCATGGCCCGCCGCATCTCCGGCGACGGTTTGGTTACGGTATCACTGCGCAGGTCGATGATAGCTTGTTCTTCCACGAGCGCCTCCCTGTGACGTTCCAGGTTCCAGGTTCCAGGTCCCAGGTCCCAGGTTGGCGCGAAACGTTGAACCTTGAACCTGGAACCTTGAACCTTGAACGTGCATCCTGTCGACTCGGCGGAAACCTCGTTCGATAGGACTATCCGGCAATGATCTTCACCCTGAGCTTTCGTTCCCGCGGGCCGTCGAATTCGCAGAAAAAAATGCCCTGCCAGGTGCCCAGCGCCAGGCGGCCATTCTCGATGGGCACGCTCTGGGAGGCGCCGACCATGACGGCCTTGATGTGGGCGTCGGCGTTGCCTTCGGCGTGCTGGTAACCGGCATGGTGGGGGACCAGGCGCCGCAGCGCCTCCTCCACGTCCGCCATCACGTCCGGATCGGCGTGTTCGTTGATGGCCACGCCCGCCGTGGTGTGCGGCACGTACAGGTAGCAGATGCCGTTGGTCACGCCCGAAGCCCGAACTACATGTTCGACCTCGGCCGTCACATCGCGGCTTTCGTTGCGGGACCGCGTCCTGATCGAAAGCGTCTGTAACATCCAGCCTGATTATAATTGCGGATTGCGGATTGCGGATTGCGGATTTCGAGCGGCGAGGGTCGAAATCCGCAATCCGAAATCCGAGATCCGCAATTCGTTAGACCATGGATTTCTCGGCCAGCTCGCCCAATATGGGCAGGCGGTAGGCTTGGTTCCGGCGTGTCTTGACGATGCCTATGATCTGGGCGATCAGAACCAGCACCTTGATGATCTGGCGAATGCCCCAGAGGGGGAAGAAGGGAAAGAGGGTGATGTGGCGGTCAGCCCCAAACGGGAAGTTGGGGAAATGATGCTGGCGCATGTCCAGCGGGAAGAACACGATCTGGGCCACGAACCAGAGCACGGCCAGATACAGGCCCTGGAAGGCGTGGAAGCGAACGTAGCGCTGGGTGCGGTAAGGGTCGAGCGTCAGGAATATCAGCGCGGGGATCCACCCCACAAACGGGATGTAGCAGAGCGCGGCGGCGGTGTTGGCGCTGATGGTGGCCGCCGGCGGCGCCTGCGGCCTGGTGAAGGAAGAAGCGCCCGCGCCCGGCGGTGGAGGCGAAGGCGGGGGAGGGGGAGGCGGTGACGCAGCAGGCGAGGGCGGCGGCCCCGCCTGCGCTTCCGGCGCCGCGCCCGGTTGTTGCGTCCTGCCACAATGCGGGCAGAACCTGTCCGCCCCCAGCACGTACGTTCCACAGTTGCTGCAATACGGCATCTTCCCGCCTCAGCTTACACCAACTGGTACGACAACCGGAGGCGTGAAGTTCCCTGTTTCCCCGACCTTGGACCTGGAACCTGGAAGCGCCGGCGCTACAACACTGGCCACGGGGCGCGGTATATTATGCAGGATGAACCGCCGCCAATTCGCTCGCACCTCCGCCGGAATGCTTGCGGCCGCCATCGCGCCGGGCGTCTGGTCCTGCCTGACTGCGGCTGAGGGCCGAAAGAAGAAGTACGATTTCCTTCCCTACAAGGGCCCGGGGCTGGCCCCCGTCGTGCGCGTGACGCCGGACGACGGCTTCTACGTGCATACCTACTACGATGTCTGCCCTTGGAGCCCCTCGGGCCGCTACCTGGCCGTCAGCCGCTTGCCCTACCAGGACCACAATGCGGTTCTGGGCGACACGGCCGATGTTTGCTTGATCGACACCAGGGAACAAACCATCGAGACGCTGCACCGCACGAAAGTCTGGGCTTTCCAGACGGGCACGAATGCCAACTGGGGCGGCTCGGACCGCTACCTCTATGCCAACGATCTGGTGGACGGAGCAGCCGCCTGCGCCCGCATCGACCTTCAGACGGGAGAGATCCGCCTGTTTGCCGGACCCATGTACAACGTAGCCCCGAACGATTCCTGCGTGATTGCTTTCCCGCTGGAGCTGTTGGATGCCACGCAGTTGGGCTATGGCACGCCGTCGCGGGACCCGCAGCACCCGCCGACGCTTCCTCCCGGGGCCTCCAAGACGCAGGGCCTGTGGCGGACGGATCTGAAGACCAACCAGAAGCGCCTGCTGGTGAGCCTGGCGCAGCTTGCGACCCGGGTACCGGAGCCGCCGCCCCGGCCCGACGGGACCTGGTACCTGTGGCACTCCAAGCACAATCGCCAAGGCACGCGAATCCTGCAGATTTCCCGCACGCTGTTTCCCGATGGTTCGGGCGGGCGGAACACGATTGTCTTCACCTTCAAGCCCGATGGCGGCGACATCTGCGCGCTTCCCACCAGGCCCATGTGGGGCACCGACGGCGGCCACCCCAACTGGCACGGCGGCGGGGAGCACGTTATCCGCAACCTGCCGGTCGAGGGGACGGCCCGCATCTGCCAGTGGCGCTACGACGGTTCCGGGTTTCGGCTGCTAAGCGAGAAGCTGAAAGGCGGCGGCCATCCCCGCATCGAGCCTGCGGGCCGGTACGTCGTCACCGACAGCTTTTCCGACGACCAGTTGACGCTCCGGCTGCTGGATGTCAAGGCGGACAGGGAAGAGAAGCTTTGCACCATCCGCACCTTCAGCAAGAAGGCGCTGCAGGATTCCACCCTGCGGCTGGACGGGCACCCTGCTTTCAGCCGCGACTTTCGGAAGGTCTGCTTTCAGGCTGCGCCGGAAGGCCGCCGGCAGTTGTTCATCGCCGACCTGGCACCCACTTTGGGTTAATCTGCGTTGCTGCCCGCTGCTGAACACGCAGCCGGGCCGTACGATTCGCGAATTGTCCACATCAGCACCGCGCCTGCCCCGATTGCCATGAAGCCGGCAATCACAAAGACGGGCTTATAGGAAAAACGGTCGAGTAGCGCGCCGGTCGCGAGGGTGAACACCATTCCCCCGAGGGCTCCGCCGGTGCCGGACAGGCCTGAAACTGACGCGACCACACGGCTGGGAAACAGATCACCCGGGAGGCTGAGCACGTTCGTTGCCCAGCACGCGTATGCGAACGTTGCGGTGCTGATCAGGGCAAGCGCAATTGAGGCACGCGATGCGGAAACCGCCAGCGTGCCGGCCAGCATCAAGATCGCGCCTGCCAACATCACAGCCTTGCGTGCCCTCACCGGCGTCCAGCCGCGGGCGACCAGCAGGCCGGAAACCAGGCCTCCGGCGAAGCTGCCGATCCCGGCGGTGAGAAACGGGATCCAGACCGAATTGCCGATCATGGACAATGTGAAATGGCGCTCGCGCGCCAGGTATTCGGGCAACCAGAAGACATAGAACCACCAGATTGGATCGGCCAGCATGCGGCAAAACACCAGGCCCCACACCGGCCGGTACGTCAACAGCTCCCGCCAGCGTCTCGGGCCGGAAGTAGATTCGTCTCCGGCACTGCCGCGCTTCGTCAGCAGCCGCAGTTCCTCGCTCGTTATCCAGTGGCTCTCTGTCGGCAGACGGTACAGCACCAGCCATGGCACCAACCACAGGAAGCCCAGCATGCCGGTGACGACAAAGGCCGCCTGCCAGCCGTAGCGCAGCGCGATCCACGGCACCGCGGGCGCCGCGACCATGGCGCCGACAATCGATCCCGAATTGAAAAACCCGGTAGCGAGCGCGCGCTCCCTGGCCGGAAACCACTCGGCGACGGCTTTCACTGCGCCCGGCCAGTTGCCGGCCTCACCAATTCCCAGTAGAAAACGGAAGACGCCGAAACCCGCCGCCGACCGGGCAGTCGCGTGCAGTGCGGCTGCGACCGACCACAAGCTGATCGTCAGGGCCAGACCGCAGCGGGTGCCAAGCCGGTCCATCAACCTGCCCGACACTCCCTGCATGACCATGTAGGCGAGCAGGAACGCAAAGATGATGCGTGAATAGTCGGTGTTGCTGATTCTCAACTGGTCGCGCAATATCGGCGCAAGCAGGGAAAGAACCTGGCGGTCGACGTAGTTGACAACGGTGGCGCCAAACAGCAGGGCTGCGATCCACCAGCGCAGGTGTTTGATCGGCTTCATTGCTTCGCCTGACTACCGCGCTCCGTTGAATTCCTGCACTGCTTCAATTGCGGCGACGGTATTTTCAACCGGCGTCTTCGCCTGGATGTTGTGCACCGAAGCGAAGACGAAGCCGCCGCTCCTGGAGAAGATATCGCAGCGCCGCAGAACCTGCTCCCGGACATCGTGGGGTGTGCCAAAAGCAAGCACCGTCTGCGTTTCGGCTCCGCCGCCCCAAAACACCAGGCGCTCCCCATACTGGCGCTTGAGGCGTTCGGGATCCATTCCGGCCGCCGAGCATTGCACGGGATTGATGATGTCAAACCCGCAATCGGCAAGCGCGGTCAACAACGGCTCGACGGCCCCGCAAGAGTGTTTGAAAGTCTTCCAGCGCGTATGCCGGTGGATCCAGTCGTTGATCCGCCGGTAATAAGGCGCCCAGAGCTCGTTGAAAGTCGTCGCCGAACAAAACGTCGAGCGCTGAGTGCCGAAATCGGTTCCGCAAATGACCGCAACGTCAATGCGATCGTGAACCCTTGCGGCGATCCTCGCCAGGTTGGCGACGGCCATCTCGCTTTCGCCGTCAAACACCCGGTGTATGTAGTCGCGCCGAATCTTGGTCGAAACGTACCATTCGGCGATGTCGCGGATTCCCTTGGGATGTTTCAGGCCGGGCGCGGGAACCGCGTTGACATCTCCAAGCGACATCCTGCCGAAGGTTGCGATGACGGCACGGCCGGTGTCCGCAGCCCGCTCCACTTGCTTCTCGAAATGATCCAGGTCCTGGTCCGACAGGGGCGTGAATTCCTCCAGGTTGTCTGCCGGGTCGAGCCGTTGTTCGTCGATTGGATCCTGGCGGATGATGTTGTCGAAAAAGTAGCCGTCGCGCGGCATCCGCGCGCTCGGCGGCGCCAGAAGATCGCCCTGGGGGTGCATCAACAGGTCGCCGTTTTCGTCCGTCGTGGTGTTGAACCGGCGGGGAACGAGGACCTCCAGGCTGTCCCACATTCGCCAGATCTTCCACTGATCGGCCGGGAATCCAAACCTTGTGACACGCGGAAAGACGCCGTGGGTGTCGATCCCCATCGCCGCCTTCAGTTCGTCATCGATCTCGCCCAGCATCTGTCCCGGGTCAATCACCCTGACCGCCCTGCGTTCCAGGCCGTAGTACTCACGCAGCGCGGCGACGCAAGTGACGTGCATGCCGGTGACGAATGTTGCGCCGAAATCGATCGGGATCCGGTCGGGATGGCGGTGCACCAAGGCAGCCACGACCCGCTCACGGGATGCGGACGCCGCAACCGCCGGCGGCTCCCTGGTCGTGTTAATGCCTGGCTTCATTTCAAGTGCGCGACACCATAGATGTCCAGGCTGGAGAGCGTGAATTCGATGAGCGATCCGCGGCGCGTGAACTGCGCCAGGCCGCGGGTGTTCTTGTCGGGCGTCAGCAACTGCGGGCGTTCGCCGCCTGTCAAACCGGAATCGGCGCCGAAGTTGAGCCGGAGACGCAGGTTGGAAGCAACCTCCGGCGAGTAGTTCAGCAGATGAACAGCAAATCCCTTCTGGCCATCCACCCGGGTGACGGTGGCGACAACATGCGGGGCGCCCTCGACCGAGATCCAGTTCCCGCGCGAAGTGAGCGAGCGGATCTTCTTGATCACCTCGTCCTGCGCCGGCTTGCTCTTGGCCAGGTTGTCAAACACGGCATCCGGCGAGGAAACTGCGGCCAGTTCCGAACGTTCCTCCGCTGAACCGAGGACGTAGATCTTCCCGCCGCCGGCCTTGTATCGGCGGAGCATCGCAAGCTGGTCAGAAGTGAGCTCAACCGAGGCAGGAAGAACAACCGCCGGGTAGGCGCGCAGTTGCTGCTCGCCGAAGGTGCCGAGCAGCCGGATGTCATACAGCACGCTGTTGCGGCTCAATAGGTCGAAGAGCCCGGTAGGCTCCTCCGCCCAGTTGAACGACGGGGGCCTTCCGCGTCGCGCCTTGGGCGACATCAGAACGGCCAGCGAAGAGAGCGATCGGCCGCTTCCAAAGAGCCTTTCGTTGGCCTTCAGGAAGCCGTTGTACTCGCCGATTGCCTGCCACGAAGCCATGGCTCCCGGATCGTTGTGCACGAGCGCCGTGCCGAATGGTCCTTCCTGGTCCCAGCAGAACGCCGAGCGAAAGGCGGCCGCCTCGGCGATGCCCAGCTTCTGCGAGCGTGGCGCCAGCCACGTCGTGTTGCGGCTGCCGGAGTGAAAGATGGAATACTCGGACATCATCGGCTTGGCCTCTCCGATGACCCCGCGCACGAGTTTCATGCGGCGTATGTTGCTGACGTTCCATTCCTCGCCCCACGCGCCCGGCTCCCTCCAGCCCTCGTTGTACTGCACCTCCATGTTGGTGTGCAGCGGCAGACCCGCCGGGGACACGCCGTAGTTGGTGAAAAAGACGAGGTTCGACTGGCGCTCGCCATGGCTATACCGACGGATCTGCTCGAAGAACGGCTTCAGCTTGTCCGGGCCGTTCCAGGCGTCGGCGGCTGTGTTGTCGAAAAAGATCGAGTCGGCGCCGGCGTCGATCGCGGAACCAACCAGGCGCTTCACGAAGTCAACCCATTCCGGATTGGAGATGTCCGCCATGAAGCGCAGGGGATCCTTGCCGCCCGAATAGCGGAAGGGATTGCCGTTGGCGTCAAAGGCGAGCCACCGCACCGACCGCGGAGTATCGCGGAACATGCTCTCCCAGAAGATGCTGGCGGCGCAGATGTAGGCGGCGGCCTTGATCCCCTTCTCGTGAAGCTTGCGCACCATGTTCGCGGCGTGTTTCCGCTGCTCCTCCTCGTCGTTTTCCGAATAGCCAACGGCCCAAGTGATCCACACCCAGTTGACGTGCGCCTGGGTCAACAGGTCCGCAGTGCGGTCGGCGTATTTGGTATACAGGTTGCCGAGCACCTCGAAGTCCTGCTCGGTGAAGTTCTTGCCCCACCTGGCCCGGGCTGCTTTCTTCACCTGAATGGGGCCGCCATCCAGGCGGGAGAACCGGAATTTGCCCTGCAGGGCCCACTCCGGCAGCCGAGTGACATCAGGGTAGAGCAGCGGGTCAGGCGTCTGCCCCATCAAGACCGTACCGGCCAGAAACAACAACAGAAAAGGGGTCGCTCTCATCGTCTCCTCATGGCCCCTGGCTGACTCGCCGGCGCACCTGAGCAGGCCGGATCAAAACATCAGCTTCAGACCCAACTGGATCTCCCTATTGCCCGAGCCCGACGTGATTCTACCGAAGTTGCTGCTGGCTATGCTGACCGTGGGATTGGCCCAGATGGGGTGGTTGAAAAAGCTGAAAAACTCGGTACGGAATTGCAGCTTCTTCTTTTCGGTCAGGGAGATGTTCTTGAAGAGGGACAGGTCATATCGCGGGACGGAGGGGCCGCGGAGTACATTGCGTCCCAAGCTGCCAAATTGCCCCTTGGGTGGCAAGACAAAGGCGGCGCGGCTAAAGTAGGTGCTCATCGAGCGGTTGTCCGGGATGATCGAAACACCGGGCACGAGGTTCGGCCTCTGTGCGCCGGCCCCGTTGCCGCGGACATCCTGCCCGGAGATCACGTTGAGCGGCGCGCCGCTGCGATAGCCAACAATCCCCGTGATCTGCCAGCCTTCAATGAAGCGGCGTGGCACGCTCGGCAGGGCGGAGAGAAAGTGTCTGCCGGATCCGAACGGCAGATCATAGGAAAAGTTGGAAGTCAGAACGTGGGTGAAATCGATATTGCTGACGGCGCGGTCGGCCCGAAGGTTATCGAAGTTCTGAACGTTGTCGGTGGGCTTGCTGCACCCGTTCAGCAGCGTCTTGCTATAGGTGTAGTGGGCTTCAAACGTCAGTCCCTGGGACAGCCGCCGCCGAAGCGTAGTCTGCAACCCGTGGTACACAGACATGTCCGCGCCTTCGTAGTAGTTGATCGTTCCCAGCGTGGCATTGGACCTGCGCCCGAGCTCGGGGACGTACAGGTTTAATTGCCGGGTCTGCGGAATTTTCAAACCTCGATTACCTACGTACCCTATCATCAACGCCGTGCTCTTCAGGATCTGGTGCTGTACGTTAAGGCTCCATTGGACGCTGTAATTGTCACGGATGTTCGGATCGAACGCGTAGCGGCTGAGTACCGGCTGGGCTATGGCCACCTGGTCGACATTGGAGGGCAATGGGTACGACAGCCCGCCGGGCACATCAGTTCCCAGAAGGTCACTGCGCAGAGGTCGTGACGGGCTCTGGATGTTGTAGGTCAAGTACCAGAGTGGCAGCGGAGCGTGGTACAGCCCCATGCCCCCCCGCACCACCGTTCTCTGGCCGGCCAGCGGCATCCAGGCGAAGCCGACACGTGGTTCCCAGTTATTGCGGTCGGGGCTATAAGCGGGCGCCCCCTCGGGGCGCCAGGGGCCATCCGGTGCCGAAACGACGTTGTACAAGCGGCCGTAGTGCTCCTTGAACACCGTGTAGTACTCGTAGCGCAGTCCCAGGTTCAGGGTCAGCCGCGGGTTGACCTTGAAGTCGTCCTGGAAGTAAAAGCCGTAGTTCGTCTGGCGCAAGCCACGGCCGTCGTTGCCGAACGTGATGATCACATCGTAGATCCGGTTCGCAAAGAAATCGTCCGGGGTATTGTAGACCACGGTGTACTTGGGATCCCGGTCCACGCGAGCGCCCTGCAGGTAGCGGATCTCGAAGCCGGTTTTCAGGGAGTGGCGTCCGGCCTGGCGCTGCAGGTTGTCGGCGAGCGTGTACGAGTTGTTGCCGTAGTTGGTGCCGGTTCCGCCCCCCGTGGTGGAGAAGACACCGCTGATCTGAATGTTCAAGTCGGGGTTGCCGCCCGCTCCTCCGGTCAGCCTTTGGATCGCCGCTATCCGGTTGAAGCCGAGGCGCAGCTCATTTTGCATGAACTTCCCGAGGATCCGCGAATGCGATACGGTCGCGACGTGCTGGGTCTGGGCGACGTAGTAGATATTGAACGGCAAGTTGCGCGGCACGGCGTTGTAGCCGTCATTGATGTTGTAGCGCAGGAACAGCCTGTCCACGGGGGTCGGTTGCAGGTCAAACTTGAAGGTGCCATGATCTTCGCGCTGCTTCGGCGGTATCACGAACTGAAAGATCCCGGTGTTCGCCGTGCCTGCGCCGCCCGAGGTGGGCAGCGGGACATCTTCCAATAAAGGCTGCAGCACGCTGGGGACGCGGTCGCGGAAGCTCTTCGACGGCACCGTAGCGTTCACCACCTGGGTCCGGCGCAGACGCCCTCCCTCGTAGCCAAAGAGGAAGAAGATCTTGTCGTGAATGACCGGGCCGCTGAAGTTGCCGCCGAACTGGTTCACTTTGACGGGCGGTTTGCGGGCCGAGGGGCTCAACAGGAAATTCCTGGCATTCATGGCGTCGTTGCGGAAAAAATCGAAAATGGTCCCTCGAAAGTCGTTGGTCCCGGATTTGGTGATGACGTTGACGCCGCCCGCGCTGGCTCGTCCACTCTCGGCGGAGAACGTGGCCGTGGTCGTTTTGATTTCCTCGATGTTGTCGATGCCGATGGTGTTTACGAGGGGCGTGAAGTTGATTTGAATGCCGCCGGTGGAGGGGGTTTCAATGAAGGAAGCGTCCGTGCCATCCAGCGTAAAAGTCGCGCCGTTTACGAAGCCCCCATTGAAGGCATACACCTCGCGTTGCCCGCCAAAGACCGACTGTTGGACCCCAGGCTCCAGCAGGAGGAACGCGGAAAAACTGCGGCCGTTGAGGGGGAGGTCGGCGATCTGGCGCGCTCCGAACGTCACGCCTAGTTCCGGACTGGCCGAGTTTACGATGGGCGCGTCGGCCGTAACCGAAATGGACTGCTGGACGTTGCCCACCTCCAGGCGTATGTCCACCCTGGCGTGCTGTCCCTGCACCAAGGTAATGCCGGCCCGCACCAGGTTCTTGAACCCCGGGTGCGTCACCGACAGGCGATATTCGCCGATGGGCAACAGCGGCGCCTCGTAGTAACCGACATGGTTGGTGACCGCCGACCTCGCTTGATTCGTCTGCACGTGGGTGATCGAGACGGTCACGCCCGGAATGACAGCCCCGCCGCTGTCCTCCACCACCCCCATGATGGTGCCGGTGTTGGACTGGGCCGACAGCAGGGCGGCCCAGCAAGAAATGCAGAGAATGCTTTTCAGAATCGTGCCTTTCACAACTCCTCCAATCTCGGGGCTTCGCGCTCGCGGCCCTCAACGCCGTGCGCGGACGATGTTAAGCCCCGACCTGATCGGTCAGGCGACTTTCAAAGACTCGAACTTCCTCCAGGAAACCGGTGATGTTCTCATCCGGCGTGCCGTAATCCATGTTGATGCAGCAGATGCCTACGTCGTGCGTTCTCCCGGCGGCTGCCAGAATTCTCTCCACGTCTTCGACGATCTCGGTTGTCTGCGCCTGAACCATCCGCACCGGGCTGAGACGCAGATTCAGGAACGCGTTCGGAAGAGCCCGGCTGCAACGCGCTACATCCGACCCCCAGCCCACATCCATAAAGCGGAGCGGAAGCGCGCCATAGCTCTCCAGGTACTTGTGCAGCGTGCCCCCGCAGAAATGAACCCCGTACGGCTGCAATCGCTCGGCCAGCCATTGTTGGTAGGGCAGCACTCTCTGCCGAAAAAGGGCGGGGGAGATCATCTGCACAGAGCAATCGCCATGCAGGTAGATTCGCGGATCGACTCCGACGATCGAGCGGTTCACGGATATGGAACTGGTTCCGGTTCTTTCCTGAATACACTTTGCCACTGCGACTTGCGTTTGCGCTATGGCCCGGAACAAGTGGTCGGCCAACTCCGGGTCTTCGGCCAGGTCCACCAGAAACCTGGTCCCTCTCAATTCCAGGGCCGTATTGAGCAGGCCCCCTGTATTGAGATCGCCGACGACATATCCGAACTCGCGTTCGAGAGCATCCATGTCCGCAATCAGGTCGCTCATGGGCCAAGTCGTTCTTACGTCAGGCGCGCGAAGCGACAGTGCCTCTGCTCGTGTGAGCGCCTGCGCTACAGGCTCGGCTCCCTGGTCGGGTGTAAAGCGGATCTTCACGCCGAGAAGAGCCGGCACCACGAAGCCGCCGGCAATGTGCTGGGAGCCGATTGTGGGGCGGGGAGAAGGATCGGGTTTGCCCATGCCGAACCGGCTATAGAGAACCTGCCGCATCTTGACATCCGCTTCGATGCGGCGGCGCCGGCCCATATAGAAGGACTCATCAAACGAAATGCCGCAATTGCGAAACCACCAGTTGGGGTTGAAGACGATCTCGGCGGGGATGGAAGGTGAGCAGGAACCGGCCGGTCTGTCCACTCTTGCCATACCCGTCTTCGCCTCGGCTTTCGCTCACGAATCACTGGCTGCCCAATCAAGATTCGGTAGATGGGGCCGCCGCCGGTTCCGTGAAGCGCTTCACAAAATGCATGAAATATTTTCGATTGTCAAGAGGATTTTCATAAAGGCATGGAAACACCATGACCATTGACAATTTTCTGCTGGCGGCGCTATTTTTAACACCGAACTGGAGAGGTCATGCAAAAAGGCGGTTCTTCTTCTCAGCCGATGGACGGTCGGCGGGTCACGATGACGGATGTCGCCCGGAGTGCAGGTGTCTCTCTCGGTACGGTCTCCCGCGTAGTCAATCAACGCCCGGGCGTGGATCAGCAACTGAAAGAGCGCGTCGTTCACTCCATTGCCGAACTCGGCTATCGGCCTAACGCCCGGGCCCGCACGTTCGCTCAAAAATCGTCAGTGCTGATCTCCTTCATCCTGAGCAATCGGGACTTCCTGCATGCGGTGCACTCTCGGATCCTTGAGGGAGTGGAGGAGTTCTGTGAAGAGGCGGGCTACATGGTTGTTTTTTCCCGCTTCAACTATTCGGTGGATACGCCGGTTGCCGACCTGCTGCTTCCCCGTGTGTTGCGCGCTCACGGGGTCGCGGATTCCCTGATCCTTGCCGGCACGAACTTCGACAATTTCGTCGAGGCGGTGGAGAAGATCGGCGCCCCTTATGTGCTTTTCGCCAATAACTTCATCTCCAAGCACCAGCGGCCGCCTGTCGATCAGGTCAGGCTCGACGATTTTGCCGGCGCGTACGAGGCAACGCGCTACCTGATTCAATTGGGGCACCGCGACATTTGGTACATCGGCGATATCGCTCTTCCCTGGTATCGCGTCCGTCATGACGCGTTTGTGCGCGCGATGGATGAGCGCGGACTGACACCTCGAGCGCAAACCATGGCGCTTTCCGACAACACCTTCGCCAACGGCTTCGCTTCAGCCCAGTGGATTCTGGATCAGGGCAGTCCGGTCAGTGCCATTTTTGCGGGGTCGGACGACATCGCCTTCGGCGTGTTGGACCTCGCCTGGCGGCGCGGCGTCAACGTCCCGCGTGATCTGTCCGTCATCGGCGTCGGCGATGTGCCGGAATCCTCCTTCAAGATTCCCCCGCTGACATCCGTAGGAATCGACTTCATTGAGACGGGTCGGGAACTGGCACGCCTTGCCATCCTAAAAGCGAAGTCTCCGGAGGAGCGCTATCCTGAAGTCGTGATCCCGGCGTCATTGGTGAAGCGGGGTACAACCCAACCGCGCGCTGCGGATGCCGCGGCTACTGCTCTTGCGTGAGTCTGGAATTCTCCGGGAACTGCCTGAGCGAAGCGCGTGACGCGACCCGGGCAAGTCGCTGCCCCGCGCTCTCTTGAGCCAATGTGTGCGGCGGCGGCGGCCGTCTCGCTACAGCAGGCGGCGACTTCAGCGCAACTGCCCCACCGAACCGCAGAGTTGCCGGCCGGACGCCGGTCGTACAACGGGCTATTTCGGGGTGGCCAGGTAACCCTTGATGCGGTCCTTCTCGATCTTGTTGACCACCAGCTCGTACAGGTTGCGGGTGCGGCCCATGTAGAACTGCACCGGCTCGTAGACGCCCTTGTCCTTCTTCTCGGTCCGGCTGTCTTCGGCGATCAGCTCGACGGTGTACTTCTGCTTCTTGGGATCGGTCTTCTTCAACAGCAAGGAAACATCGCCGACGCGGCGGGGCTGCCTTTCCTTGCCCAGGTCAAACTCGGTGTAATTGCGCTCTCCGCGGCGCCTCAGTTCCGTCAGCTCGTCGTGGTTGCGGGCGATCAGGGTGTTGGCCTTGGTGATATCGCCGATGGCGGTCATCAACTGCACCTTGGTTTGCTCCAGGTCCTTGCGGGTGGAGGCGATATCGGTCTTGGCGCTGGAGACTTCGCCGGCCACGGCCCCGATCTTGGCCGTCGATTCCTCGCGCAGGCTGCTCACCTGCTGGCCGACCTGCCCGATCTGCATGGCCGCGCGTTTCTGTTCCTCGCTCAGTTGCTGGGCCAGGGTGCGGGCGCGGGTCAAGTCTTTTTCGGTCATGCCCAGCTTCTCGCGGGTGACCATGAGCTCGCCCTTGAGCGAGTTGTGATTGGAGGCCGCGCGCTCGTCGCCTACATCGGCGCGGCGCTCCAGCTTTTGCCCGCTCTCTTTGAGCTGCGCGATCTGGTTCTCGATCAAGCCGCGGGCGGTGCTCAGTTCGTGGAGTTGGTAGAAGAGCAGGCCCTGGGCAACGGCCAGCATGACGAGCACGCCGATCACCACGGGCTGAAACCAGTTGGCCGGCCTGGGAGCGGGCGGCGGCTCGGAGTAGCGCACTTTCGGTTCCGGCTCGGCGCCGGGGAATTCGGGAGTCGGGGTGATGCTCATAAGTCCTCAGTTGGCGCGGCTGCCATCGGACAGGGCCGCGAGAATTCGTTTCCCCGTTATCTTATCACCTTTGCGCGCGGCTCTCAGCGCGACCGACACAGGCTGGAAGCCTGTGCCACTTTATCGCCGGTGCGGCCGACAGCGGTCAGCCGTCGGCCTCTTCCATCGCCTGACTTTGTAACGTAAGCAGGCGCGCCCCGGTTTCAGTAATCGTCATGACGTCTTCGAGCCGGACGCCGAATTCGCCATAAATATAAATGCCGGGCTCGTCGCTGAAGGTCATGCCGGGCTCGAGGGGCAGCTTGTTGCCGCGCACGATGTAGGGCCACTCGTGGCCGTCCAGGCCGATGCCGTGGCCCAGGCGGTGGGTGAAGAACCTATATCCCGGCCCGAAGCCGGCGTCCTCGATCACGCCGCGGGCCGCGCGATCCACCGCTTCGGCGGCCACACCGGGGCGCGCGGCCGCCAAGGCCGCCGATTGCGCCTTTTTCACGATTTCCCAAACGCGCCGCTGGCGGTCCGACGGCGGGCCAAAGACGATGGTGCGGGTCAGGTCCGACTGGTAGCCCTCGACGCTGCAGCCGGTATCCACCAGGACGATGTCACCCTTGCGAAGCTGCTGGCTCATCGACGAGCCATGGGGGAAGGCGGAGGCTTGGCCGAAGCCCACCAGGGCGAAGCCTCCCCGCACGCCCTGTTGGGCATGAGCGGCGGCGATCAGTTCCGAGAGCTGGCGCGGGGTCATGCCTTCGCCGAGGCGGGTGAAAGCGGCGCGCACGGCGTTGCGGGTGGCCTCTCCGGCCGTCTCCATCAGCGCCAGTTCCCGCGGCGACTTCCTCATGCGGCATCCGGCCGTGACCGGGTCGGCGGGCGCCTGCTCGATCTGGGGCGCCTCGCGCGCCAGCCCGGCGCTGACAAAATAGGCGATGGTTTCCTCCATGCCCAGGCGCCGCACGCCCCGTTCGCGCAGCGCCTGACGCAGCAGCGCGTAGGGGCCCTCGTCCTCTTCCCAGGCGCGGACATCCTTGCCGAAGCGGATCTGCTCCTCGGCCCGCCGGCGCTCGAACGCCGGGCAGATGTAAATCATCTCGCCCTGGCGGGGCAGCAGGGCGGCGAAGACGCGCTCGCTACGGCCCCAGCTCAGCCCCGCGAAATACAGCAGCGAGCTGCCGCCGGTGAGCAGGATGGCGTCCAGTTTGGCCTCGGCCATCTTGCGGCGGGCCTTCTCCTGCCGTTCCAGGCACTCTGGTTCGGGGATCGGCGCGATGCGATCGCGCAGCGAGGGCAGCCGGTCGAAGGGCGGCGCCGCACCGCCCGCCGGCGGCCCGGACGCCCTTTGCGGCGCCGGCGGCGGGCCGCCGGGGCTGACCTGATTCCACCAGGGCGCGGCCGCGGAAACGCCCAGCGAGGCCACAAAACCGCGCCGGCTTGAACTTTCGGGTTCCTTGCTGTTGAAGTCACTCATAAATTCGTGTTATTCTAACGCCGATACAGAGAGAGGCTGAAAAGAAGAAGGAGTAAAGGCTGCTTCATGCCACCGGCAAGCACGAGCAGGCGGAGCGTGATCGAGAAATTCCGTCGTTCACCCAACGATGTTGGGTCCTCTGAAGTCCAGATCGCGCTGTTGACGCAACGGATCAGCGACCTGACCGAACACTTCAAGACGCACCGCAAGGACCATGGGTCCCGGCGCGGGCTGTTGTTGCTGGTGAGCAAGAGGCGCCGCCTGCTGGACTACCTGAAGAACACGGATACTGATCGCTACCGGCAGGTCATCGAGAAGCTGGGCATCCGCCGCTAGACACACCCGAAGTCAATCTCCGATCCTTGCGGCCTTTCTCACATTTGAAAACGGCGTGACACGGGATCTTGCCCGCCCCGGGCGGGCGGCCCGCGATCCGCAAGACGAGGTTTGGAATGTCACATCAAGTAAGCATTGAGTTGGGCGCCAGCAGGTTGTCGCTAGAGACCGGAAAGGTAGCCAAGCAAGCCAACGGCGCGGTCATGGTCCGCTACGGCGACACCGTCGTGCTGGCCACCGCCTGCGCCAGCCAGGAGGGCCGCGAGGGCATCGATTTCTTCCCCTTGACCGTGGACTACCGCGAATACACCTATGCCGCCGGAAAGATTCCGGGCGGATATATCAAGCGCGAAGGCCGACCCAGTGAGAAGGAGATCCTGACCAGCCGGTTGATCGACCGGCCCATCCGCCCGCTGTTCGCCGAGGGCTTCCGGGCGGAGACCCAGGTGGTGGCCATGGTGCTGTCGGCGGACACCGATCACGACCCGGACGTGCTGGGCATGGTGGGCGCTTCGGCCGCCCTCTGTCTTTCCGATATCCCCTTCCACATACCCATCGCCGCGGTCCGCGTGGGCCTGGTGAACGGGCAGTTGGTGGCCAACCCGACCTATGCCGAGCGGGCCCAGAGCCTGCTGAACATGGTCGTGGCCGCCAGCGAAGAGGCCATCGTCATGGTGGAGGCCGGCGCCTTGCAGGTGTCCGAGGACGCGGTGCTGGATGCGCTGGTGTTCGGCCACCAGCAGTGCGGCAAGATCATCGCCGGCATCAAGCAGTTGCAGGGGCAGGCGGGCGTCCCCAAGCGCGCGGCGGTGGCGCCGGAAATGGACCGCGGGCTCTACGCCGAAATCGAGAAGAACTACGGCGAGCGTTTGCGCGAGGCCCTGGACACCGCCCGGCGCCCGAAACAGGAGAGCCTCCAGCGGGTGCGCGAGCTTAAGAAAGAACTGGCGGACTCCTATCCCAAGGAGCAGGCCGAGAAGGCGGCCGAGGCCGGGAAACTGTTCGAGCTGCTGCGCGAGAACCTGTTCCGCGACGACCTGCTCAACCAGGGCCGCCGGCCCGACGCCCGGGCCTTCGACCAGGTGCGCCCCATCACCTGTGAAGTCGGGCTGCTGCCGCGCACCCACGGCTCGGGCCTGTTCACCCGCGGCGAGACGCAGGCCCTGGTCACCGCCACGCTGGGAACCAAGGAGGACGTGCAACGGATAGACGCGCTGGAGCCGGGGGAGATCGAAAAGCGCTTCATGATGCACTACAACTTCCCGCCCTTCTGCGTGGGCGAGGTGGCCTTCCTGCGCGGGCCGGGCCGCCGCGAAATCGGCCACGGCGCTTTGGCCGAGCGCGCCCTGCTGCCGGTGCTGCCCGTCGGGGACATCTTTCCCTACACGCTCCGCGTCGTCTCCGACATCCTGGAATCGAACGGCTCCAGCTCCATGGCCACGGTGTGCGGCGCCACGCTGGCCATGATGGATGCCGGCGTGCCCATCAAGTCGCCGGTGGCGGGTATCGCCATGGGACTGCTGATGGGCGAAGGCGGCAAGCACGCCATCCTCACCGATATTGCCGGCGCCGAAGACCATTACGGCGACATGGACTTCAAGGTGGCCGGCACCCGCGACGGCATCACCGCCCTGCAGATGGATATCAAGGTGACCGGGGTGACCCCGGCCATCATGCGGGCCGCGCTGGAACAGGCGCGCCGCGCCCGCCTGCAGATCCTGGACATCATGTTCCAGACCCTGCCCGAGCCGCGCACCGCCATTTCCCCTTACGCGCCCCGCATCTTCACCATGCACATCCACCCCGACAAGATCCGCGAGGTGATCGGGCCGGGCGGCAAGATGATCCGCTCCATTGTCGAGCAGACCGGCGTCAAGATCGACGTGGAGGACGACGGCTCGGTGCACATCGCCTCCTCCGATGAAACCTCGGCGGCCAAGGCCATGCAGATGATCTCCGACATCACTGCCGTGGCCGAGATCGGCAAGACCTACCTGGGCAAGGTCGTCCGCCTGGTCGATTTCGGCGCCTTCGTCGAGATCTTCCCCGGCACCGACGGACTGCTGCACATCAGCGAGATCGCCGAGCACCGCGTGCGCGAGGTGCGCGACGAACTGAAGGAAGGCGACCAGATCCTGGTCAAGGTGATCAATGTCGAGGGCAACAAGATCAAGCTGAGCCGCAAGGCGGTGCTGCGCGACCAGCGCGAGAAGCGCAGACCCGGCGGCGCCCCGTAACTGAGGAGTCAATAGCCGGGGTCGGGAGCTGTGCCCTGCTGTCCCCGGGCCTCCTGACTCCCGACCCCTGGTTTTCAATGTAACGAAAACGGCTGGAGGTTTCGTCTAACCCGACGGGGGTTGGTTCCAGTGTATCCACGGCCAAGTCTGCAATATTCGTTGGGCGGTTCGCTGGCCAGTGTGCTGGACTCGGCCCAGTGGGCACCCAGCGTGCTAGAGAGGTGACTTTATGAAGCGCGTCATCCCGCTGGTCCTCGTGATGTTATTGGCCGCAGTGGCCCTGGCGCAGGACGTGATTTCCGCCCGCGCCGGCTTTGTGAACTACAAGCATGGCCGCGTTTTGCTGCCCAAGGGCACGGACGGCAAGGATGTCCGCCAGTTGGAGAGCGGACAGACTGCAGGCACTGGGATTGGCCGACTCGAACTGCTGTTGGCGCCGGGCAGCTTCCTGCGTCTGGACAACGAGTCCGAAATCCGCTTGGTTTCCAGCCGGCTTACCGACGTGCAGGTGGAACTGCTCTCGGGCACGGCTACGCTCGAGGTCAACGAAATCCCCAAGCAGGCTGCGCTGGCGATCCTCTGGCGCAACCAAACCATTCCGGCCGAGCACAGCGGCGTCTTCCGCTTCGAGCCCGGCAATGACTCCATGCGGATCTACGTCGAAAGCGGGAAGTTGAAGCTGGCCAACCAGACGTTGAAAGCAGGCAACTACATCGATCTGGCCGCCGGCGGCACTTTGACCGCGGCCCTGAGGTTCAATCGCAAGAACATCGACGAATTCGATCGCTGGAACCAGGCGCGGGGCTATCAACTGGCGCGGTCCTCGTATTCCGCCGCGAATTCCTTCCTGAGCCGCTCGAGCGCGTTTCCGGCATCGAGCCTTTGGTACTGGGACCCGTTCGGCTTGGGTTACACGTATCTGCCGTATAGATCTTCTGTGATGTCGCCGTGGGGGTTCTACTATTACAGCCCGCGCACCATCTACAGTCACCCCGGAAGCGCGGGTGGCGGCGGCTCAGTTTCACAGCCCAGCGGGGGCGGCGCTCCGGTGGCCTCGACGCCGGGTTCGGGTACTGCTCCCGGCTCCGGCTCCGGCGGAAGCGTCGGCAGCGGCGGCGGCCGCCTAGGCGGCGGGTATCCCGGCGGCGGGCATCCTGGCGGCGGGTATCCCGGCGGCGGCCCTCCGGGCGGTGGCGGCGGTGGTCATCCGGGCGGCGGCGGCGGTGGTCATGCTGGCGGTGGCGGCGGCCATCCGGGCGGCGGCGGCGGCGGCGGCGGCTCTTCGGGCGGCGGCCATCCGGGCGGCGGCGGCGGCGGCGGCGGCTCTTCGGGCGGCGGCCATCCGGGCGGCGGCGGCTCTTCGGGCGGCGGCCATTCGGGCGGCGGCTCTTCGGGCGGCGGTAGCGCTCCCGCTCCCCAGCCCGGCATCAAGTAAGGCCACTTGCGGCTCCGCCGCAATCCCCACAAGATATCAACTTAGTTTGCGCCCCGGAGATTGCCGGAGGTGCCCTTGTCCCAGGCACGGGACCGGCTCCGCTCGGCAAAGCATACTTGTTCAAGGCCTTGGGGGGCCGGCGGCTGCCCGGGCGGTGGCTTGTTCCGTTTTCGGAACAAATTCGCTCGACCCTTGCCCTCGGCAGTTAAAATCTTTATAATTCGTTGACGCCTTATTCCGGCTCACTAGGGACGTGGCATGCAAGATCCAGGCTGGAAATTCCGTGAAGCCAGAGAGCGCCTCAACCTCACTTATCGGGATGTCCAGGAAGCCACTCTGCGGATCGCCAACGTTAAGCTGAACCAACACTATTTCCTTCCCATCAGCCGCCTGGCGGAAATCGAGAACAACAGCGTTGTTCCGACCATCTACAGGTTGTACAGCTTGTGCGTCGTCTACCGGGTGGGTTTCCTCGAAGCGCTGGGATGGTATGGAGTCGATCTGCGCGAATTCCAGCAGGACACGGGGACCTACTCGCTCACCAAAACGCACTTGTTGCCGGCCGAAGTTGATGAGCGCCAGGAAGTGGACCTGCCGATTCGGCTCGATCCGGGATTCAACCTGAGCGAAACCAGCTATCTGAGCCGCATGATCCAGGGTTGGGGGAGGCTCCCACTCGGTTTGCTCCGCCGCCTGGAGACGCGGAATTACCGCTACGGCTACATCGGCCTGGACGACTGGATGATGTTCCCGCTGATCACGCCGGGCGCTTTTGTGCAGATCGACGCAGAACAGCGCAAGCTGGAAACCGAAGGTTGGCGCAACGACTTTGAACGTCCCATCTACTTCATCGAGACGCGGGCCGCCTTTATCTGTTCTTGGGTGATGCTGCTCAAGCCCGGACACCTGCTGTTGCAGCCCTACTCGCTGTCGCCCTGCCGGGCGGAAATCAAGCTGCTGCCCGATGAGGCTGAGATCGTGGGCCGGGTGACGGGCCTGGCTATGCAACTGGCCGGCGCGCAGGCGGGAAGAGCTCGCGTTGCATCAGTTCCATGAGAAGGCGCAGATCGTCCGTGAACAGTTGCCGTCCCGCTTCGTCGGCTTCCGCCGGCACGTAGCTCCGATACGGCTCGAATACCTTCCAGTTCTCCAGGATCGTTCCCAGCTCCCCCTCCACCGTTCGGAAGTAGTGCTCCAGGTCTTCCTTCTGGCCCTGCAGGGGCTTCTTCAGCCAATCGTAGAAGACAGAGACGTGCATCTGCCGTAGCGCGCGATCGGATTGCTCGGCCGAATAAACCGCTTCCAGCCCGTAGTGGTGATACAGGCCGCTGTTGGGGTCGCGCAGCGAGGCCAGGTACGCCAGCTTCCCCATGTCCGCGGGGATGGCCGAAATGGTGTTTCGCCACAGGTCTTCCAGCACCTTGGTGTGAGCCTGCCGGTTGGTCGTTCCAATGGACATGAAGCACCTGTTCCGTCTTCGGAACATTCTACGCCCGCCGGTCCCCGCTTGTGAATCCCCCAGTTAAGGTCATTATCGCGCGCCTCATCCGCGCGCCATCTCGCCGGTCGCTCCGGCGGCCGAGCCTACGCAAGGAGAAAAAGACATGCTTCGTAAGTATTTCATGATCGGCCTCCTGTTGGCACAAATTGCGCTGTTCGCCCTGGCGGCCGGCAACGTGAAGGCCGATGAACCCGCGCCGTGGCCGCCCTGCCTGCCCTGCGCCCGGTAAGCGGGAACCGCTCTTTTGTCTGCACGCCAAAGGGAGCCGTTGCGCTGTGGGGCGCACGGCTTCCTATGCGTGTGCCTGCCCCACTAAGCCCTGCAAACGCCGCCGGTTACCACATGGGTACTGCTGAGCAAGCAAAAGTACTATTGCCCGAGGCCCGGAGAGGGGATATAGTGCAATCAGACAGGAAATGCCTGCTTTCGTACAATGGGGTCTCTGGGTCGCCGGCGCTGGCCTTCAAGCGTTAATACTCTGGCGTCTCCTGCGGTCGGGGCTGTTTCGCCAGTACCCGTTCCTGACTGTCTATTTCGCCTGGCACGTTGCTGACGTGGTGCCGTTGATGTTCGCCTACCGGCATCTGTCGGTCGCCGCGTATGGATATTTGTACTGGTTTTTCAGAGTCGTTTCCTGGGCGCTACTTTTTCTGGTCATATTGGAGCTTTACGATCATTCTCTGAAGGAATACCAGGGTCTGCGGCGCATCTGCCGCCTCTTCGTCTCTCGCGCAAGCTTCCTGATCATGCTGTTCGTCTGCGGCTCAATTCTGTGGGGCAGCGTGGCGGAGCCGGACTCGCGGCAGTGGCTAAACAACTGGCTGTTTCTGGTGCAGCGGTCGATCCGCCTAGTTCACGTGGGAATGCTGTTTAGCCTGGTGGCCTTTCTGGGCTGGTTCCAGATCCAGACTTCTGCGCTGCTTCGGTACTTGATGTTGGGATGGCTGGCCGACGGCGCCATCCAGGTGGCGGCTACTGCGTTGCGGTATCAAATCGGCTGGGCCATCTCTCCGGCCTTGCAGATTGCCGCTTCTTTGTGTTTCATAGCGATCCTGGGAGGCTGGTACTGGGTGCTGACCAGACCGTCCGCGGTCACGGAGAGGCGCGCCTGGCCGGCCCGGGAACTCACGCCGGCCCAGGCCGACTCACTGCTGCGCCGCCTGGAGCTCATCGAGGCGACGCTGGGTAGGGCATACCACTGATGATCGTGCTTGGGGCCATCCTCGCATTCGCCTTGTTGGCGCTGGTTCTGGGCGCCCAGCGGCTCCTGCGCCTGGGCCGCCGCGACAGCGCCACCCTGGCCGATCTCGAAGCCCTGTTCGACAGCGACACGGATCGGCATGCCCACATTGAGCGAGTTCTCGGCCCGGAGGATTCCGATTTTCTGGCGCACTCGCGTTACGGCTCCAATCTGATCCGGCGGTTGCGGGCGTGCCGCACGCGCACCATGGCACTGTACCTGAAGCAGATCGCGGAGGAGTTCGACAGCCTGATGGCCATCGGCGCCTTGTTTGCCGCCGCCCCAACGGCGCAGGCCGAGAGATTTGCGGAGCGACTGGCCCGGCAGCGGCTCCGCTTCATGCTGCTGTTCGCAGGTGTTTGGATCAAGACCTATGCCAATTATCTGTTCCGCTGGCCGGTGGAGATGGGCCGCCTCACGGGGCAGATTCGCGGGCTGCGCTACGACGCCGATCGGATCCTGCACGCCCTGACGCCGGCCGATCTCGGCGCCCTCCGGAATTTCCTCCGCAACAGCTAGGCTGTAGGCTCTCGGCTGTCGGCTTTCGGCTTGCGGCCAGTAGTCCCCAGTCGTCAGGCGCTGGCCGTCAGCCGAGAGCCGAAAGCCGTCAGCCGAGAGCCGATACCAGCCTACAGCCGCAGTTTCACCTCGAACCGCGCCTTCGATTTCATCATCTCGTCCCAGGTGACGGCGCGGCTTTCGTAAGCGGCCATGCGGCCCAGGATGCTGGTCAGGGTGCTCTCGGCGCCTTGCGCGCCGTTGTTGATGAGCTTCCCGGACTTGACGCTTTCGACAAAGGCCTTCACGTTGGCGATGGCGCCGCCATTAAAGGTATCGTCCTTCTCGGTCCCCTTCCACGGCTTGTCGCCGGTGATGTTGACGGCGGCGCCGTAATGCGAGTCCACGGTTCCGCCGGTTCCGTAGAGGCGGATGCACATGTCGTGGAAACCCTTCAGGAACTGGGAGGAGCTGAACTGGATGCGGACGTCATCCGGGTACCAGTAGGTGCACAGGAAGTGGTCCCAGCAATCGCCGACGTCGGTGCGGGCCTTGCGGCCGCCCGTGCCGTAGGCCTTCAGCGGATGGGCTTTCAGGTACCAGTTGGCGACGTCCAGCACGTGGATGTGCTGCTCGACGATCACGTCGCCCGACAGCGCCTTGTCGAACATCCAGTTGCGCAGGCGGCTCTGGTCGGCCGTCTCATTCGGAATGTTCCTCGCGCGGAGGCGCCCGGTGTGATAGAAAACCTGGCCGCACACCGGGGCGCCGATGGCCCCCTCGTGCACCCGGCGCGCCGACTCCTGGAAGACCGGCTGGGCGCGGGTCTGAAAATCCACCGAAAAGCTCAGCTTGCTTTGGGCCTTGTCGGCGCTGGCCGCGATGCTGCGGGCCCCCGGCGCATCCACGGCCACGGGCTTGGCCAGGAACACGTGCTTGCCGGCCTGCACCGCGGCCTCCGCCTGCTGGGGATGGTAATAGGGCGGGCTCTCGATGACCACTGCGTCCACGGCCGAGTTCACCAGCTCGCGATAGCCGTCCAGGCCCTTGTACAACCGGATGCCGGAGGTCTGGAAACGCTTCTGCGCCTCCTCCAGGCGGTCGGTGAAGGGGTCGTGCAGGGCCACGATCCTGGCATCGGTGTGCTGCAGGAAGTAGTTGCCGATGTACAGGCCCCGGCCTCCGCAGCCGACGATGCCGATGGCCATTGCCGAATTCGCCGGCGTCCCAAACACCGATTCCGGCTTCACCAACATCACTCCCGCCGCCGAAGCGGCAGCGGCTTTGATAAACGAGCGACGATGCTGTTTCATGCCGTGGAGAATATCACCGCCAAGCCGCCTGAGGATACAACCTCCCTTTTCCCGCTCTGTTGGGGCGCTTTTCGGCTGCGGCGACAGCCGAGTTGTGACCTTGGTGTCCTTTGTGCCTTTGTGGTTCCCTTTTATCCGCTTGGAATTTCGTTCCGGCGGCGGTAATCATTTAGGCTATGGACGACGCGCTCACCGTTCATCGCCTTCATTTCGCCTTTACCGCCACGTTCCATTACCTGTTTCCGCAGCTCACCATGGGACTGGCCCTGCTGCTGGTGGTTCTGAAAACCATTGCGCTGCGGACGGGCCAGGAGCACTACAACCGCGCCGCGCGCTTCTGGGGGAAGATCTTCGGAATCAGCTTTGCCCTCGGCGTGGTCACCGGCATACCGCTGGAATTCCAGTTCGGCACCAACTGGGCGCGCTTTTCCCGGGCCGCCGGCGGCGTGATCGGGCAGACGCTGGGCATGGAAGGCATGTTCGCCTTCTTCCTGGAGTCCACGTTCCTGGGGCTGTTCCTGTTCGGAGAAAAGCGGCTGGGACCGGTGGGCCACTGGATCGCCACCGTCCTGGTGTTTCTCGGAGCGTGGATCTCGGGATTTTTCATTGTGGCCACCTTCGGTTGGATGCAGCACCCGGTGGGCTACGCGCGGGACGCCAACAACCAGATCGTGCTTTCCAGCTTCTGGGGCCTGGTGCTGAATCCGTGGACGTTGTGGGCCTACCCGCACGTCATGATCGGCGCGGTTGTTACCGGCTGCTTCGTGATGGCCTCGGTGGGCGCTTTCTACCTACTGTCGGGCCGGCAGCTCGCTTACGGCCGCACGTTCGTGCGTGTGGCCGTGATGGCCGGCCTGGCCGCCGTGCTTCTCCAGCTTCTGCCCACGGGCGACATGCAGGGCCGGCTGGTGGCGCATCATCAGCCGGTCACGCTGGCGGCCATGGAAGGATTGTTCGACACGCAGCAGGGCGCGCCGCTGGCCATTCTCGGGCAGCCCGACGTCGAGAAGCGCCGCCTGGACAATCCGCTGGTGATTCCCCGCATGCTCAGTTTCCTCGCCTACGGGCGCTGGGACGCGGAGGTGAAAGGGTTGGACAGCTTCCCGCCACAGGACTGGCCGAGCAACATCCCGCTGGTCTTCTACAGCTTTCACGTGATGGCCGGCTTTGGCATGCTGTTCATCGCGCTGATGGCGGTCTCAGCCTGGCTGTTGTGGCGCGGGAAGCTGTACGAATCGCGCCCGGTCCTGTGGCTGCTGATGCTCGCTTTCCCTTTCCCTTACATCGCCAACACCGCCGGCTGGATCACCGCGGAGGCCGGGCGGCAGCCCTGGATCATCTATGGGCTGATGCGCACGCGCGACGGCTTCTCCGCCCAGGTTTCCGCCGGCAACGCCTGGTTCACGCTGATTGGCTTCATGGGCCTGTACACGGCGCTGGGCATCCTTTTCCTCTTCCTGGTTCGCCGCGAGATCGAGCACGGCCCGGAAAACGAAGTTTCAAGTTCCAAGTTTCAAGTTTAACGTTGCCAATCCGCGAAAGCGCGGCCGGCACTTTGAACCTGGAACCTGGAACCTGGAACTTGGAACTTGCCATATGGAAACGCTTTGGTATTGCTTAGTGGCGGTGATGATCGCCGTTTACGTGGTGCTGGACGGCTACGACCTGGGGGCCGGCATCATTCACCTGTTCGTGGCCCGGAATGACAGCGAGCGGCGCGCGGTGCTGCGCTCCATCGGCCCGCTCTGGGACGGCAACGAAGTCTGGCTGCTGGCCGGCGGCGCCACGCTGTTTTTCGCCTTCCCCGCGCTGTACGCGGCCGGCTTCAGCGGCTTCTACCTGCCGCTGATGATCGTCTTGTGGCTGCTGGCGGGCCGCGGGCTCTCGATCGAGTTCCGCAACCATTTGAAGAACGCCGTCTGGCCGCCGTTCTGGGACGCCATGTTCTTCCTCTGCAGCCTGCTGCTCGCGGTGTTTTTCGGAGCGGCGCTGGGCAACGTGGTGCGCGGCGTGCCGCTGGACGAGCACGGCGTTTTCTTCGAGCCGCTGTGGACCAACTTCCGGCTGGGCCCCGAAACGGGCATCCTCGATTGGTACACGATCATCGTCGGCTTGGCCGCGCTTTTCACCCTGGCTGTGCACGGCGCGCTGTGGGTGGCGCTGAAGACCGAAGGGGCGGTCAACGAGCGCTCGCGCGCCGTCGCCAAGGTGGGCTGGTGGGGGGTGGCCGGGCTCACGTTTATCGTCACCGGCCTGACCTTCCGGGTGCAGCCGCAGGTGCCCGCCCGGCTGGCCGTTCAGCCCTGGGGCTACGTGTTCCCGGCGCTGGCGCTGGCCGGCCTCTTCTCGATGGCCTGGTTCCTGGCGCGCCGCGAGGAATGGCGCGCGTTCCTGGGCTCCTGCGCTTACATCCTGGGCATGCTGGCCAGCGCCGCGTTCGGGCTGTATCCCTGCGTGCTTCCCGCCAGCACGAATCCCGCCTGGTCGCTGACCGTCCACAACAGCAAAACCAGCGATTACGCCCTGCGCGTGGGCCTGGTGTGGTGGATGATCGGCATGGTGCTGGTGATCGGCTACTTCGTCTTCGTGAACCGCCACTTCGCCGGCAAGGTGAGAACCGAAGAAAACGGATATTGATTCAGCACAAAGGCACAAAGGGCACCAAGTAACGCAAAGAGGTCTTCTTTGTGTGTCTTTGTGTTCTTGGTGTCTTTGTGGTTCACTTCACGGTAAGGCTCAGGGGCAGGCGGGCCGTCAGGTTGCGGCCCGGGCCTACCCAGGCATTCGCCACTTCCAACTCCAGAGCAACGCGCTGCTCGCCGGCCGCCGCCGTCTTGGCCACCGAGCCGCGGAGCAGGGAAATGGCTTCGGCGGCCAGCGTGTTGTCCCCGGTCGTCAGCCAGGCAGGCGCCTTGATGCGGTACTGGAACGGGATGGCGGAGGAGTTGCGCACCCGCAGCATGATGCTGCTGGCGGGCCGCGCGCTCAGCTCCGGATTCTCGAGCGTGACGGCGCGCTCGAAGAGCGGGCGCAGTTGCTCCTCGGCGCCCCAAAGCTGGCCGTCGGCCCAGGCGGCGGTGCGGCGCGCATCCAGTGCCTCGCGCACCCCGGCCAGGTCGTGCGTGCGTGCAAACACCAGGGTAATGGGCCGCGGCTTCCCGGCCGGCTGCGGGCTCATCGGGTCGTGGACGTCGCTGTTGGCGAACATCGTCAGCTTCTTCTCACTGATCCAGGGGTACGCTTCCGGATAGAAATTGCGGTCGTTATAGATTTCCATTCCGGAGAACAGCTTCTCGTCATAGGCCGCGGCGATGTGCGGGAACCACTCGGCTTTGGGGACCCGCCAGCCGGGGTGGTTCCAGAACACGAAGGCGTTCTGCGCCTTGGCGGCCCGCAATGCCGTCATCAGGTCGGGGTTATTGATGGCCGCCGGGTCGCTGACGAACAGGGCGTTGAAATGCGCGGGCGCGGCCGGCGTCGTCTTGGTGATCTCCACGGCCGGCACCAGGATGATGCCCAATTGCTGGGCAACGGGCTTGGCGATGGCGTAGGCGCGGCCGGGCTCGATTTTCACATCGTCCTTGTAGCGGTTGTACTCCAGGTGGTCGGTGATGGCGATCACGTCCAGCCCGTCGCGCCACGCTTCTCCCACCCGCACCGTCGGCCACACGTTGCCGTCGGAGAAGATGGTGTGCATGTGGAAATCGGCCTTCAGCGTTTTGTAGCCGGGGATGTCAGGGACGGGCAGCGGCGTCCGCGTCTGCTGCGCGAGCGCCAGTGAGCACAGGAACAGAGCGAGGAGGAAAGCAATTTTCAGCTTTTTCATAATGACTGGAATTTAACCACGAAGACAGCAGAGCGCGCAAACAAGAAAGCCCACCCGGCCGCTGGGGGCCGGGTGGGCCAGTGGCATAGGCTTTAGCCTGTGCCCCTCAGAATTCGTACCGGAGCACCATCTGGACGTTCCGCTCGCTGGTCTTGCTCATTACCTTGCCGAAGTTGGCGCTGCGCGGGCCGTAGTCCGCGCCGCTCCAGTTCGGGTGGTTGATGAAGTTGAAGGTCTCGAAGCGGAACTGCACTTTCTGCCCCTTCTCGGTGATGGCAAAGTCCTTGAAGAGGGCCAGGTTCCAGTTCTGGAAGCCGGGGTTGCAGCAGTACATCTGCTTGCCCACGGTCTTGGAGAAGGTGCCGGAGGCCGGCTCGGTGAACAGCGCCGAGCCGTCGGC
>Ga0315280_10001742_pt1 | contig 36641 bp, 37 predicted proteins | sample YL17G06_40_MG_FD_203697 | JGI IMG/M metagenome (GOLD analysis project Ga0315280, IMG submission 203697) | Sediment microbial communities from Yellowstone Lake, YNP, Wyoming, USA - YL17G06_40 | ecosystem: Environmental > Aquatic > Freshwater > Lake > Sediment | place: USA: Wyoming | collected... | reverse complement strand
TAGGTTGATCGTTAATTGGTGAGTCAGAATGTCATTCTACGGATTGAAACCTCTAGCTCTGACCTCGGATATGCCGGAATCCCAAGGCAAGGGGGCAAGGTAGCATGGGACATAGATTGAGCAGGGCAGACTATGTGATGCGAAAGCGACAGAAGAAAAAGCAACGCATGAGGAAGCGAACGAAATCAAGCAGAAATCCTAGCCGATTCAGATGATCTGGATCGTGCCAGTTGTTCGTCTCATACAAGGTGCCGAAAAGAAAGAACGTTCCGGTCTTCATCCAAGCTCCAGACACTGAGGCTGTCGGAAGCCCTACAGGTTTCGTTTGAACTCATGTAGGCACGTTGATCTCTGCCATTATAATGGGAAGAGGCGGCCGGGCAGATCTGGGTCTGAGTCCCGACTGAAACGGATGAAGCGAACTTTCTGGATTCTTAACCTTGGACAAAGGATGCGGGTAGTGCCTCTTTGAACCAGTCGGGGATGAATTGCCAACACTTTCTGACGAGTCTTGGGAAGCTTCCGTCCACAATGTAGAATCTTGCTTTGTCATCCTCAGCTCTAACGGCGCGGCCGTAGGCTTGTATGACTTCTAGCATGGCTTGATTGTTGTACCATTGCTGGCGCCCCATGTCGAGTCGTCTCTTGACTCGTTTGTCGCCTAGGTCTGGAAATGGTACTTTGAGGAGTATCTGTGCGTCGCATACGTCATACTTCCAGTCTTGCCCCTCGTTGAAGGCGACTGAGACGAACACTTTCCCACGTGACTGCATCCATTCTCTGAGTCTCTCCTCGCGGTCTCTTCTTGTGTGGATGATGAGTCTCTGCCTGAGATCCTCGGGCAGATTGTCGAATAGGGCTTTCTGATGATCGTAGCTGTGACAGTGTATCGCCACGTTGCCTCTCTCTTCTCTCAGTATCTCCTCAACAGCCCGCACCGCTTTGGGCATGTTCTCTTCCCACCCAGCCCTAGATAGCGGGCCCACTGTTCGATCTATTACAGGACGATTCTCTACTGGGAAGGTGCTCGGCACTTGAGGCAGGATACAGATTTCATCCTTCTCCAGCAAGTCATGCAGCCCGATCAGTTCGATATACTCTTGTGGGTCAAGAATCGTAGCGGATGAGATGATGTAATGTTCGGCGCGTTTCCAGATTAGCTCCTTCATGAATTCTCTCGCAAAGAGCGGCTGCACCAATAGCTGGTCACCCTTGATCTGCCACACCCATTCCGACTTGGATGACTTGTAGAGTCCGTACGTTTCGAGATACCGTTCGATCCGTTCCTTGTCTTCTGCCTGCATGACGGAGAGCCCAGTGATTTCTGCGATCTTGCGCACCTGTTCAAGTTGTGCTTTGAGACTCGCTTCGACGCTCTCCAACAGTTTGTCGAGTTGCTTTTCGGTCTTGACTTCTCGGAGTTGCGGGAGGAGCTTGTTGTAGACTTCGTGTGGAATCGAGAATGGTGTGACGTTTACAGATACGTGGTTGAGGCATTCTTCTTCGATGTTGTGGGCTTCGTCAAGTACGAGGAGTGTTCTTGTTCCAAGGTAGCTTTCGCTGTGGCCTTCCGTTTGGCCTTCAGCTACAAGATACGCAAAGCTCAGTAAGACACTCGGGGCCTTGATCGCTCTCGCCTTTTGGACCCAGTATGGGCATACTTCGAAGCGTTCTTTGCATGCGTAGTCTTCAGTGACGCATCTGCCCATGTGGGCACTTCGCTGCGGTTCGTAATAGCAGGGGTAATTTCTGCGCCCCTTGATCTCTACGAACCTACTTCTTAGGGATGGATCCCTAAGCATCTGGTCAATCAGCGCCAGTTGTGGCGTTGCATAGAATGAACGAGTAATAGAAGCGAAGGAAGCGTTCACGTATGACTTACCGAACCCTGTCGGAGCCGTGAGGATTACACATTTCTTTCCGGACTTGAAGGCTTCAACCATGTGCTCTACGGTCTCTTTCTGATATGGCCTCAATGAACTGCTTGGGAAGCACTCGATGACATCCTGAACAGTAAGCTCCGAGGGTCGAGGCTGTTTCAGTTGCACCTTAAGATCGATATCAGCTCGACACTTGGGGCATGACTTGCGCCCAGTCGGTATGTATGCGCCGCACCGTCGGCAAAACTTCACCAAGGTCGATCCGCTCGAGTGAGGCTGAGAAGATGTCAAGAGCTCAACTCCACAACAGATCGCATGAAAACTAGACGGGTAGGCCCGCTAGGAGTTTCCTGGTTGATGACACGCATGCACGGTGTGCAACGGCTGAGATCAGGGCCGTCAGGATCAACGATGCGAAGCAGGCGGCGGCGAAGTAGATGTTACTGTCCAACCATTGAAACTTGAAGAGTACGTACAGTCCGTAAGGTGCCAATATGGCGCCTGCAACCGTCGCGCCGAGCAGCATGCCCGTTAGCATTCCGGTGAGGCGGATGAAGCGGCTTCTTATGGTCTCGCTGAAATCTGGATACTTGACTCCCAACGCCAACCCCACAAACGATTCAACAAGGATCAGGGCTGCTAGAACGAGTAGGATGGCTAGTGAGGATTTGAAGCTCGTGTGCCCGAGCAGAGTGATGCCAAGCCAGAAAGCGATCGCTATCGGTAGCGACAGAATAATGTTGGCAGTCGCCTTGGCTCTAACGAACTCTCCCGGCAATAGTGGAGAGGAGTAGAGGTTCCAGACGGCTGAGCCTTCCTGCCCGACGCTTATCATCGAAGTGAACAGCGCGAAAAACGTGACGCCGAAAATTAACGGGAAGAACCAGAACATGATGCCCAGGGAAGAGGCTGGACTCTGGCTCGTGGACACTAGCGAAGGGATCAACAATGACGCGACAATGAGGATCGGGATGGCTAGGAATCTCGCCATCTCTCTGCGGCGACTGAGTGATCTGAAATCCTTCCTGACGATAGCGCTCTCGGTGGGATTCAAACCCAATCTGCTTAGGAAGCCAGCGCTAGGTGCGTATGTGGCTGTTGATAGTTTGACCGAGACTGGCATGGGCATCCAGTAAGCCTGTCTCAACCTCACGCATGCCAAGAAGAAGAATCCGCAGAGAAGAAACGTGAGAAATGCGTACAGGGACGCGGACAGGAGATCGTCTTCAATGAAGCTGGCTACGGCAAGTGACGGCCAGACCAGAGGGAAATACGATGCGCCTTGAACGCTGCCAGCGATACTTCCAAGAAGGGACAGCATGATCGTCGGGTTGAAGATTAACTGAAAGAACACGAATACTACGATGAGCACGACAAGTCTCAGGATCATCACCGCTCTTCCGCTACGCTTGTAGAGAAGCGATGAGCCTCTATTCGTGAACGCTCTCAACGCCTCTAATCCAAAGGCCCCAATGAGCACACCAACGAAGCTCATCAGAACCGTTATGATCCATGCGTAGATCAGCCCGAACTGCAACGCAAGTCCGAGGGCCGCCCCCAGCCCCACTGCCACGTAGATGGAGTAGGAGAAGGCAAGGGAGGCTGAAGATGCTAGAACATACTCAGCCGCGGTTATGGGTAAATGATTGATCATGTCGGTTGACGTGAAGTTGAACGAGTAGCTCAACTCCCATAGCAGTCCTGAAATCATGATCAGGAACATCAGGAAGAGCGGCAAGTCGACCATTACTTGGACGGCAAGCGACGAACTCGTAGAAGTCGAGATCGGAGCGATGAAGATCGAGGCGAGCCTTTGAGCGACAAGGCAAGCTACTAGGAAGGCCGCGGTGTCGATGAGCACTATCGCGGATGGTCGCCTCAGGAAATCTAACCTACCTCTTATGGTTCTGGTTGCCCTCAACTGCGAAAAGGTTAGAACCTTAGTCAGTTGATACGCGGCCCGGAGGTTCATCTCAATAAAGCCTCAACGATCTCTTTCACATCACCCGTTCCAGTCAGCTTGAGGAAAAGCTCCTCCAAAGTTGAACCAGGCATTCCGGCTTTGCTTCGGAGTTCCGCTATAGGCCCTTCGGCCAGAATTTCGCCCTCGTGCATTATGGCGACTCTGGTGCAGATCGCCTCAGCGATCTCTAGGACGTGTGTGCTGAAGACGGTGCTCACGCCTTCATCCGCCAACTTGTGGATTAGGTCTCTGAGGATTTTAGCGGATCTTGGGTCCAAACCGTTCAAAGGCTCGTCCAGGATCAGCAGTTTCGGTTTATGCAGCAAGGCGGCGATGATTGCGGCTTTCTGTCTCATCCCCTGAGAGTATCCGCTGAGCATCTCGTTCTCTCTTCCCTCAAGCTCGAAGGCTTTCAGAAACTCCGTGATTCTCTCCCTCTTGGTCTGAGCATTGAGCTTGTAGAGATCAGCGACGAAGTCCAGATACTCGAGGCATGTCAGAAATTCATAGAGGCGTGGTGACTCGGGCACGTAGCCCACGATTCTTCTGACGTCGATCGGGTTTCGCTGGACATCGAATCCGTCCACCGTGATGGAGCCGTCGTCGGGCTTCAGAAGGCCAAGCATCATCTTCATCAGGGTTGACTTGCCTGAACCGTTTGGTCCGAGCAGCCCGAAGACCTCCCCGTGATCCACGTTGAGGCTTACTTCGTAGACGGCTCTTGTGTCTCCGAAGCGTTTGACGACCGATTCCATCTCGACGGCATGTGAGCTATTCATAACGACCATCCCACGGAGGAACGCTTGTTGAAAAGTCCGCTTGGTCATGAACCTTTCGCGTAAGGCCTACTGGATCGCGTCGGTGTCGTGTGAGGAAGACATTTCCAATCGTCTAGTGGCATGTTGTTTCGCGCTTCTCGGTTGACTGTGCCCGTTTGAAGTGTCGCATGACAATCTATTCCACAGAATCGGAGGGCTTCACGTTGCCGATGTTTTGGAACTCACAGAATCCGATCTTCCCTATCATACCAGTCTTGCATCGCAAATGCTTTTCCGATGATGCGCATCTTTTTGGCATTGAGATCCATTAAGAGGAAAATGTCTTCCGGTACGTACACTATCGGTTTCTCAGACTCTATAATGAGTGAAGTTTCGCTTTTTCCGGTGATTGTGATAGGGACCGTCTGCATGCCCACGGTAACATGGAAAGCACCTTCTCTCACATCATCAGGATAGAACGGACTTTTCTTGAAGGAGAGCTTCACCGTTGTGCCCGTCTTAGCGCTGTCAGAAGCACATAAGACGGAACCTCTCTTCATCTCTTCAACGGTCGCGCCTTTTATGGCTAGACCGACCCTTGATCCAGCCTCAGCTTCGTCGAAGTCTTCATCCTGCATCTGTATGGAACGCACCATTACTCTCTTGTTGGCTGGCAGCAAGGTGAGCTCGTCATATTTCCTTACAATACCTTTCTTCACGAATCCCAGTATGACTTCGCCTACTCCTTTTACACTGAAGGAATGGTCCACCACGACCAGAACCGGTGAGGCCGTATCTCTTTCGAGATCAAAGGTTTTGAGAACATGAAGCATCTTGCCCGGATCTCGTTTCCCAATGATGAAAGAGACGAGAGACGTGTCTTTGGTTATCGCGGTTATTTGATCAGGCGTTGCGTAGAGGGAAGTTACAGCTATTCCCTTGGAAATGCCGAGCGAGTCGAGCATTACGACGGTCTCGCCCAACTCTCTCGTCATTTCGGCGAAAGTGACTACGGCAGCGTCAATGCTGGAGACTATCTGGCTCTTCGCTGATAGCTTGTCGTCCAGAGGGGACATGAGAGTGAATATGTGCTCGTCCATTTTCCTGTTGAACATCACGATGTCGCTTCCAGTTTCTTTCTTGCCTAATTCTCGGCCAATCGCATCGTCATGGAACACGCCGACTGCAAGATGCTTCATAGCGCCACGAACATTATGGTGACATATCAATTCTCACGAGGAAGGACCGCGTCGCCGGCTCACCATTGAGATACTTCGATGACGTATGACCAAGCCAGAAATGCGATTCGGCACTGTCCTATTCCGCAGGCAATGATTTTCACGAGGTCTCCGACATGGCTTGGCGTCGTATCGCATGGACCGGTATTCCGTGACGTCTCAATAGTGTCACGATTCTTTCCACTGACAAGGCACGTAGGAGTAGTGATCCCAGAAAGCCTACGGCGACAATAGATCCGACCATTACCCCAAGCCATGTGATTCCTAGTGGCAGAGCCAAGATGTAGCTTAGGTACGTCCCGACTATCACAGTCACTATCAGTATTTGCAGCCCAATTGCGACAAGGACTCGCCACCTGCCTCCACCTGCAGCGAGTCTCCAGGCGACGTAGCCTGCAACGAGATTCGCGATAGAGCCGCCGACGATGTCAACGGGCCCGAGTCCACCAAAGAGGTTCGCTACGAAAGCGCCCAAAGATAACCCAAGGATTGCAGGCCAGCCGAAGAGAATTGCCAACGGTAGGAGCGCGTCAGCGACTCTCACTTGAAAGACTTGGAAACTGATGGGAGCAAGAACCATGACCCCGACGGCGTAGAGGGCTGCGAAGCCTGCGGTGAAGACTGCAACCACAGATTTGCGACCTTTCATGTACTACTCCTCCCGACTCCGGGGTTTGTCAAGCGCAACGGGTGGGAGGCCCCACTCACGCGCCGAGCTCCTGCAGAGCCTGGATCTGGTTAGTAAACTTGTGTAGTGTCGGAGTTGAATCGCAGGCGTTCACCGAGTATGGATCGAGCCTTGGATCCAGACGCGGGACCAGTGTCCCGTTCTAGCGAGCGGCGATTATCAACAGTTATAAGATACTCATCATTTCTTATACCTGACTAGGCGATTATCGGTGATTACAACGATTCCCTTGGAGAAGGAGACCAGAGAGCGTCTGCGGTCTTTTGGAAGAAAGGGTGAGACCTACGATCAGGTCTTGAGGCGACTGATTTTGATAGCTGAACATGAAGAGTTCATGACAAGGCAGTACGAACGTTTGAAGGACAAGAGCGCCTTCGTCAACTTGGACGAGATCTGATGCCTTACGAAGTAAGACTTCACCGCGAAGTCGTGAAGGCTCTTTCTAGAATGAACCCTGAACTTCGTTCAAGAATCATCAGAGCCCTGCGTAACCTCCAGAGAGACCCCTTCCAGTCCCGCTCCGGCGCAGATATTGCCAGACTGAGTGGAACGAAGGGAAGACAAGATCTGTTTCGATTGAGGGTCGGTGACTATAGAGCGATATACGCGGTCGAGGACAACATCGTATACGTGACCGATCTTTTCCATAGAGAGAAAGGCTACGGTAAAAGTCACTGATCGTCAGACTTAGAATCTGACACTACTAGCCACGTAATTGGGGCTAGAACCACTTGGCCTCATCCGGAATGAAGCAGAATCTGACCGTATTTTCCCATTGCAAATAGGGCGCGGTCTAGTCTGCGAAATGGTGGATATTCTGTGGAGTCTCTGGTCCTGCTCGTTACTTGGGTGACCCAGTGATTAAAATCGGTTCGGTATGATTCGTACTCGCCTTCATCTTGGATCAGTTTGTTTGCCTGATCAATCTCATCCCCACGACCAGAGATCAGAAGATGCGCCTTGAGCACGTACTGATCCCATACCGGATACTTGCACGGGCTTATGATGTGGCATATGAAGAAGCGCTTGACCAGTCCCCCTTTCGAAAAAGCCTTCCCGAATTCGATAAGAGAAGGGCCTTCCTTGAACCTCAACTCGTTCAGTTCACCTAGCCGCTTGATAACTGGGCGAGGATCCCAGCTAGGGACCGGTCTGTATTTCCACCCAAACAGATACCTGATGTCGTCGGCGGTGAGTTTCCCACCCTTCCACTTCAAATGCCGCAGGAACTCTGAGTCCGGATGTTGCTTGCTATCTTCATAGAACTGCTCCCAAGATCCCCCGGGGAATTGCACGTTGTCCTTGAGAGTTTATTGAACATAGATCAGAGCCTCGCCGTGTGTTCCGCCAATTACCTTGTGTCAGGCTCTGTTGACTAATCTCGCTTTCCTGTTCCTATACAGGCACCCTCAGCTTGAGTGCAGTTTCAGTACACGTCGTAGACTGTGATCTCCCAGTAGACGAGGAATGTTGGATTGGAAGAGAAGTTGGGGGCCTCCAGGAAAATCTCGATCTCCAGTCCCATTGGAACCTTCCCCAGCATTTCGCTTGGCACGCCTCGCAGAGAAGTGTAGAGTGTCTTGCTGTATTCTTGATGGAAGTCCCATTGCGTACGGTTCATCACCTTCTCAGGATACAAGCCGAAAATGCGTACTTCGCTATTCTCACCCTGCCGAGACGAATGAACATAGTACCCGGTAATCCGGGCCACCTCGATTGTAGCGACGATCTGCTGGTTCGCGCGTAATAGGAGCACAATCTTAAGCTGGCCTCCCTTTGGGACGAACCGCTCCGAATGGACATAGTTGACAGGCCTTGCCTCCGTCAATGTTCCACTCACCGTGAGGAGACGCACCTCATTGTAGGCAGGTACCCACACCACCAATAGGACGGGAATCAACATGACGATAAGAATGAGAATTGCAGTCATCCGCCTGAACCGCGTCACACTCAGGACCCCTTTGGTACGAAAAGATGCGACGCGCTCATTCGTAATAAAATGGTCGCCAGATAATGAAACACTCGGACACCAATCTACATGAAGAATGGAACACTGGCGGCTGGATGACTGTTAGCCGCATGGCTGGGAATGATCAGCCCATCTGGTAGAAGAAAGCTAGGTAGAGGATGGGCAGGAAGATCACGATGCCCACCAAGATTGAGATAAGATTGGCTGGCAAGCCTTCTTTCATCTTCCATCTCAGAAGAATGAATCTTAACCTGATAGCGAAATGGATAGTGAATAGCGCCATCGCAGGAATCGCCAGCTGCAAATGAGCTAGGAATCCCCAAGATCGGTCGATGAAGCCTTTCGTAAGCATGTAACCACTCAAAGTCATCAGGAGAAACAGTGCCCAGAGCGACCAGGCCACGATGCGGTCGAACATGTTCAGAGCGACTTTGCGATCCAATAGAACCACTCCGCTAGCTTGACTGGTTCAATTCGACTCTGAAGCTATCCGTACCTGTCGTCTTTCGACGGATCCGCGGTGTTGCTGTATCCCCTACTCTCCCAGAAACCAAACTCCTGAGTTTCAGTGAATCTTACCTCCTTAACCCATTTCGCACTCTTGTATCCGTACTTCCCCGGAACCACAAGCCGAAGAGGACCACCGTGTCCGGGCTCCAGCGGTTTCCCGTCGAGCCCATAGGCGAACAAGACATCATCGCGCATGAGATAGTCGAGTGGGAGCGAAGTTGTGTAGAGGGGCGTTCCGTAGCATGCGATCGTTGCATACTTCGCTTTGGCGGTTGGACGAGCCAGCTTTGCGATCTCTCCGAATCGGACGCCTTCCCACCTGTTGTCGAGTCTTGTCCAACCTGTCACGCAATCAAATTCGGAAACGCTGATTGTCTTGGGTAATTGCATGAATTGATTCCAATCTAATTTGAATGGATTCTCAACTTCGCCGTTCACTTCGAACGCCCACGTGTCGAGGCTGACCTCAGGGACCCCGTCCACTGAGAGAACCTCTAGGGATTGAACCTCGGACTGCCCTGGCGGTAGACTAACAGCGCCAGAGACCTGCTCCGGCCTGCGGAGTAGGAAGTATGCTGACACGCCTCCGAGACCCGCGAGTATAGCCGATACAACACCGTATCTGATGAATCTCCTTCTACTGATCGCATTCATGAAGACTTGCCTTCCGAGAATGAAATTGCAAACAGGAACTACGCGTCTCATCCCGAGCCGGCCATAAGGACGTTCAGGCTTCCAACACTAATGCTAGCGCGCTTTTGACTTTCAACAAATGAAGATTTACGAGCACATATCTTCAGCAACGACAGCCGAGATGTCGTGTCGCAAGAAACTGGATTCACCATGGACCTCATTAGATGGAGACGATTCCTCGTCTCTCCCTGAGAATCTATCTGCCAGTCCCCGAGACTTTCACTCTATTCTTGGGTCGCCTTTGGGAGGCCCGCGTCGCCGAACACCAAACCGACCGAGCATCTCTTTCCTAGGCATGTCTAGTGGGGTTCAGACCCCCTTTGAGTCAAGGCTGAACAACTTGTCGTAGACATGGAAACGCTTAATTGTGTCAGATGCACTTGTATGACATTATCAGATGGCGGTATCTGACATGTTCCGTTCGGGATATCTAACATCGCGCCAACGCGATCTCTGGGGTCTAAGGCTTGGCGGTCTCACGGAGTCCGACATATCCAGAAGAGAAGAGATCAGTCGCCAATCTGTCCACATAATTCTCGGCGTGGCACGAGAGAAGATCTCACAGGCACTTAAGGAAGCTGCAGACGTCAACAGAATCCAAGTCGAGCACATGGACGTCATGAAGGGCATCCTAGTCGGCGAGAGCCTGGAATTCGGTCACAAGGTCGTCGTTACCTATTCTCCTTCGAACGGGATCAGGATCTGGTATGCGCATGACGATGACTGTCAGGAATGCAAGCTCGACAAGAGCTGGGTCAGAGTGATCCTGAGAGAGGCACATGAGCGACATGTCGAACTGAGCGACACCGAGCGTCAGCTCGCGCCCCACAAACTCGCGAAACTGATCTTCTCGAAGATACTCCCAGGCGTCAAACTTTGAATCGACTCATGAGACATTTCTCAGACTATTGCCCCCACGCGCCCCGTAGCAAGAGCGATCTCTTCGACGCCGAGATTTATTCGCTCGTCGGTCGCTTCTCAATTCGGATCCTAGACTTCCAGAGCACACTCGACGGGATCGTCGCTTACGCCATTCTCTTCTCTTTGCTATTCCTCTCTACATTAGCCGGCGCCCCGGTGGTTGGCCTCATGGAGGTCTATCGCCACTCGCTGCTGGTCGCTGGGCTCGTTGCTGCGCTGACTCTCGCAGTCATCTTCGTCTACGCCAAATACTTGGGAGGGAACCCTCTCAGCTTTCCACTAGCGAATGCGAAGGGAAGCCTACTCGCGTCGTCTTCTGCTCTAGTGATCTGGCTGATCATTTGGGTACTGTTTGGCGAGTTATCAGGAAGCTACAGACTCACCATCGAACCAACACGCACCGGTCTCGTTCCTCTGGCACTCATTGTTGGGTTGCTCGACGGGGTCGTTGTCTTCGCCTTCTGCACGAACAGGTTCGTTAGGGGAGTTGGCAAAACGACGGGAATTCTCATCTCATCGATTCTCGGATGGCTGCTCTTTCTTGTGGTGTCGCTGGATTTTGCCCTCTACCTACTTCCGATTGTTGTCGTGCTAGCATATGTGAATGCTAGTACCGAATCACCCATAGGACCCACTGTCGCGATTGGCATACTGATGGCCTTCTTCTACGTCTACTTTGGCGCGTCTACGTGGATGTTGGGCAGTCGGCAAGTGAGCTACTGGCTAATGACCGCAGTCAGCGTGGCATCAGCTTTTGCGGCGGCATTCAGTCTAAGAAAAATTCCACTTGGAGGGATCTCTCGTGGAGAAAGTTACGAGATCTAAGAGATTACTTCTCGTTGTGTTGTTGGCTGTCATTCTAGTCCTTTCGGCCTTCGTTTCTCTGAAGCTTGATTTTGACAATCGGGACGGCCTATTTCAGAACACGATCAGGGAAAGCCCAGATGGGATGCAGGCCTTCCAGAAACTCTCGGAGATAACACCTTCAGACGCAATCATCTTCTCTTGGTGGGATTATGGGCGTGCGATTCAAGACTTTGGAGGAAGAAGACCGGTCGTCGCCTATGCGTCAAGGGATATCTTACAGTCTGTCGCAGCGAGTCAGAACCCCATCTACGCCTTGGAGATGCAGATATTTGGAACCTATGAACCGTCTGCGAAGATCCACGATGTGGCTAGGGCATTTCTTCTGTCTGAAGATGAGTCACTGGCAATCATGCGGGAATATGGAGCTACATACGTGATGGTCTTCCCTGGCCAAGACGAACACGGAGCCTTCAACGATCTCCAAAAGTTCGCTTGGATCGCAAGGATCGCCGGCTACAACGCATCAGACTATGTGCAAGTGAATCCGGCATCATCAACGACAACATATGAGTTGACCCCAAAGGCGGAGCGGGTAACGATGTTGCGATTGCTCTTCGACGGCACATTCCACCCGCAACATTTCACAAAAATCTACGAGAACAGGGTAGCCAAGATCTACCGAATAGACTACTCTGCTTCTCAATCGACCGAAACCATCGACCCTGTTATCTTGATCCTGATAACGCAACCCATGCTCGCCCACCCCAGCCCGGACTCGGTGACACATATGCGGCTTCTACGTGGTTGAGATCGACCGAGAAGCCGACCTAATCGGGAAGTTCTCGAACTCGTCACAATGCTCAGAACCCACCGTCATACGCCTAGAAGCACTTGCTCGCGAAGCCCCGCACATTTGATCTAGGGATTGGATGCTAGTCTCGCGTGCTCTTCGAAGGTTCAACTCCGATGAATGAGATACGAAACATTACGCCCGCACTGGCCCGTCGCATTGCGGTTACACGACAGCACCTAGCGGGCCCATGCCCTCCGGCCAACTCTGACGGAATCATGAAGGTCATGCGTGATCTAGGGTGGATCCAAATCGACCCAATGACCACGGTAACACGCAGTCATCTTCTTGTGTTGTGGAGTCGATTGGGACGGTACGACCCGGCGCATCTTGGCAAGCTGCTGTGGGAGGAACGGCAACTTTTCGAAGACTGGGCACATGGCTCCTCAATCGTGCTTATGGAAGACTATCCGATCTTCAGCTCGCTGAAGCGAACCTTCGCAACTGGCCAGTCCCCTTGGGCCAAGCGGGTTCGTGCATGGTTGAAGAAGAACCAACGCCTTCGCCGCCGAATCCTGACAGAGATCCGTCGCGATGGACCACTTCCTACACGCCACTTTGAAGACGAATCCGCTAGGGAGTGGCATTCGACTGGGTGGACCGCTGGCAGAAACGTGGACCAAATGCTATTCATTCTGTGGGCTCAGGGCAAGATAATGGTCGCCGGCCGCACGAACGGACAGAAACTGTGGAACTTGACCGAACGTTGCCTACCCAAATGGGCTCCACGGGAGCGACTGTCTGATCGTGAACTAACATCTCGTGCCGTGCAGAGATCTCTGCGTGCACTCGGCATTGCTCGTCCTTCACACATCAAGCAGAATTTCATTCGCGGTTCCTATCCGAAACTCGCCGAAGTCTTGGCTGAACTTGAGGCGGATGGCCGTATCACGAGAGTGAACATTCAGGAAGACGGCAAGGTCTGGCCTGGCCCATGGTACATGTACACAGACGATCTCCCGCTACTCGATCGTCTGGAAGAATGGAAACCGCGCACAACGTTACTCTCGCCCTTCGACAACCTAGTCTCCGATCGACAGCGAACAGAACAGCTGTTCGAATTCAAGTTTCGCGTAGAGATCTACGTACCCAAACACAAGCGCCAGCACGGCTACTACGTTATGCCGATCCTGCACGGTGATCGACTGATAGGCCGCATAGATCCAGTAATGGATCGGACGCGACAGCGACTGACGATAAACGCAGTCTATGCCGAGCCGGATGCCCCCACGACAACCGAGACCGCACGGCAGATAGCTCAAGCAATTAACGAACTGGGCTCGTTCCTAGGCGCAGAGGAGATCGTCTACGGGAGACGCGTACCTGCAGGTTGGAGAGGTGTGCTCGCAGTCTAGATATCCGCAAGTCAAGCTTTGAAGCTCTGAGGATCAAAGCGGTTGCCATACTTTCCAAGAAAGACAATCTCGCTCAACGGTTTAATAGCTCACAGTAGAACACGCCATTGAGCGCTGGATCTTCGGTGCTACGAATAATATTCCACGTGGACATGGACGCCTTTTATGCGTCCGCGGAGAGACGCCAGAATCCAGCGTTAGCTGGTCTCCCGATAATCGTTGGGGCAGATCCAAAGGAAGGAAAAGGCCGCGGTGTCGTCGCGGGCTGTTCGTATGAGGCAAGGAAATTCGGAGTTCACTCCGCTCAACCGATATCGCGAGCCTATCGCCTCTGCCCACAAGCCGCGTATCTTAGGCCGAACTTCGCGCTCTACGAAGAAATCTCTGCACGGATAATGGACATCCTTCGGAGCTACTCCGAGAAACTCGAACCAATGAGCTTGGACGAAGCATTCCTAGACTTGTCAGACAAGGCAGCCGATTTCGATGAGGCTACACAGATCGCTAGGAAGATCAAGGAAGATGTCAAGGCTCGAGAGGGGCTGACATGCTCGATTGGCGTTGCGCCAAACAAGGCGATTGCAAAGATCGCCTCCGACTACCAGAAACCTGATGGGCTAACAACGGTCACTCCTGACCAAGCACAAGCGTTCCTGCGGCCTCTCCCAGTTTCACGAATTAGTGGAGTTGGAAAGAAGACCACCGAAATCCTAGAGAAAGTTGGCATCAAGACCATTGGAGACCTGGCCAGCTATCCTGCCGGCCGCATCGTCGAACTGTTTGGAAAGTGGGGGATCGCGCTGTGGCAGATCGCAAACGGAATCGACGAGGCACCGGTCGTGACCTCATACGACATCAAGTCGATCAGTACGGAGTTCACGTTCGAGCAGGACATCGAAGATAGAAAGATCGTCATTGAGACGCTCGACAGACAGGCCAAGGAGGTTCATGCGCGAGCGATACAGGACGGGTTCCTTTGGAGGACGATCGGGCTCAAGCTCAGATTTGAGGATTTCACAACATTCACGCGAGCCAAGAGCAGGAGTGACTACACAAATCGTCTCGATGTGGTGCAGAGTTCGGTGCGGTCTCTCTTCAATGAGTTTGAGAAAGATCCTAGGAGAATCCGCCTTGTGGGTGTTAGGCTCTCGAACCTGAGACGGACTGACCTTTCTCAGGAAACACTGCTCGCGTGGTCCGAGCGTGAGTGAAACGGAGACGTTTCTATCGGCGCATGGGATAGCAGATCAACGGTGCAGGAGCTTCACCAAGCAATCTTGAATCGTTAAACAGGTCCATGAGGCGTTGGACCGGTGTACTTTCCTTATTCAAGCTGTAGACGGAGATCGGCCCGTACATTTTTGCCTGAACCAATTCGGCTTCAACAAGTTTTCGCAAATGCGGCCTAATCACTTTCCTTTCTAAACCGCTGAATTTCGCGATCTTGTACACAGACAGCGAGTCACTGACATGCTTTGCCAAAGCAAGAAGGATCCTGAGTCTAGATTCATTACCTATGATTGTGAGGATGGGAGGTCTCGGCGGCATCGGCCATCAGAGCATGATATGAAGTAGTAGGGAGAAGATAAGCGGGAGAGCAAAGTGAAAGTACAAACTCCATGCGACCTCTCGGAAAGAATATCTCCAAGCGACCACCGAATCTCCGCGGAAGACTGCCAAACTTGCCATGCGTCTTTTGTGACATCATAGCCCGAAAGGCACCTGCACATATCGTGTATGAGGACGATGACCTCATTGCTTTCCTAGATAACCATCCGATCACGGATGGGCACACGTTACTTGTGACGAAACGCCACTACGAACGATTTGGCGAGATTCCTCAAGACATGGTTGCGAAACTGTTCATGAAGGCGCAGGAACTCAACGAGACGGTTATGAAGAGGATGTCAGCGCAGGGAGCGAACATTTCAGTCAACGACGGAAAAGCCGCTCACCAGCTTGTCCCTCATATCCATGTTCACATAATCCCGCGGAGAGCAAACGACGGAGTCACATTCTCAGCACGTAAGCGACTTTCCGAAGAGCAGATGGAACATATCAGGACGCTGATCGGAACCTAGTCGCCGGGGTCCCCTCTCTAGACTAGTATTTTGGGAATTCTGTTCCTGAGCCCTCGAGCCAACGGAATGGCAATGATGGCCCCTGAGAGAACCTGAACGGCATTACTGGGCACTTCAATAAGAGCGGCTGGAACACCGAACCCCATCACGTACGATTCCACCAGAAAGTAGCCCGTAACCATTGCGACGGCGCCTACGAACCATCCGAGGAGATCGCGGCGTGTACTCTTTCCATCTCTGATCGCGCCTGCGAGAAAACCTTCCAGCCCCTTGATGATCAGCGTGTACGGCGAAAAGTACGCGTACCCGGTGATGATGTCCGCTACGGCTGACCCTATGCCGCCCGCTAGACCTCCGACGAACCTGCCGAACAATAGAGCGCTAGTGAAAACCAAGATCTCGCCAAAGTTCAGGTAGCCTCTCGTCGGTGGAATTGGGATCTGAATCAGCATTGTCGCAACGGTAGTCGTTGCGGCGAGACCAGCAGTAAGGGCGAGCTTAGCTGCGAGCCGCGACTGGGCCAAGACGCCATCACGAGACCGGCTAAGGCCCGGAGAGATATAAGCGCTTACAGCCTCGCCATAGGCTTCGGTTTCGATCCGCTCGCGACGAAGATCCCAATCTCGGCTTTTCTCCCATGCAGAGATATCCCGCAACACTTTGTTCTTGCCAGCTCCACCTTCACGCTTTCCAATCCAGCATCCTGAAACCACTTCTTCACTTTCGCCAGATCAAATCCGAGCCACCTGTCCGCCATCTCTTCCCGCAACCACCGCTCGTTATGCTTCTCTAGATCCGCAACCGCGACTCTGCCCCCTTCCTTCAGGATACGTGCCATCTCCAGGACCGCTTGCTTCGGTCTCGCGCAATGATGGAGAATCATGTTGCCTACAACTGCGTCAGCGAAATCGTCCTGTACCGGGATATTCTCCGCGTCGCCGACACGAAATTCGACGGATCCATGCAATGCGGGTTTGCCCAGGTTGTCCTCAGCCTTCTCCAGCATCGAAGGAGATAGATCCACACCGACGACTCTTCCTATCCCTTGCATCTGCATTACAGCCTCTCTGGTCAAGAAACCGGTTCCGCAACCCACATCGACTACAGTATTCCCAGGCTTGACATCTGACGCCTTCAGTATCGAGTCGGCCACCGTCTCATCAAAGAAGTCTTCACGCATTCTATCCCAACGACTCGCCACGGCCGCGAAGTACTTCCTAGCTCTTGCTCTCACTCTGACGGATCCATGGGTCCTTCGTCTCCGACCCTGTCGGCTTTTCCGCATTCTGACCCACACCTTTGATACTCTAGCCAAGCCACGTTGACTATCTAAAGAGTGATTAGTTCACAGTTACTACTCTACCATGAGGGGAATGATTGTTGAGTTCTGCCAAGAGCTCGTACGATAAGATCTTCGAGCTGCTCGAGCAGCACCATAGCTGGTTCTCTGAGAGCATCCCATTGATCGCGTCTGAGAATGTTCCCAGCCCCGCGGTCCGCGAAGCAATCGTCTCGGATTTTGGTAACCGTTACGCGGAAGGATGGGTTGGCGAACGAGTCTACGCCGGATGCGTGTATATCGATCAGGTCGAGCAGATCTGCATCGACCTAGCGAAGCAGCTTTTCCGTGCTGAATTCGTTGATGTTCGCCCCGTTTCTGGTGTCTGCTCGAACCTCGTCACTTACACAGCATTCACGAACCCTGGCGACGTGATGATGGCTTTGGCGATCCCGAGCGGCGGCCACATCTCCATGGGCAAGAAAGACTTCAACGGAACCGCCGGCAGCGTCCACGGGCTAGACGTGGAATACTTCGTCTTCGACAGGAACGAGATGAACATCGATGTGGACAAGACGAAGCAGAGAGTTGAGAAATTATGTAAGGACGGGAAGCGCCCGAAGCTCGCAACGTTCGGCGGCAGCCTATTCCTGTTCCCGCATCCGGTAAAGGAGCTGGCGGAGTATTTCCATGGAATTGGGACCACTGTTGCGTATGATGCCGCGCATGTTTCAGGGCTCATCGCCGGTGGACAGTTCCAAGACCCGCTTCGCGAGGGGGCGGACGTGATGATGATGAGCACGCACAAGACATTGTTCGGTCCTCAAGGGGGCACCGTAGTTTCCTGGGAAAAGTACGCGGAGCAAATCAAGAAGGCAACCTTTCCGTCGAACACGAGCAATCATCACCTGCACACCGTCGCTGGGAAAGCCGTCGCATTCGCGGAGATGCTTGAGTTCGGTCGCGAATACACATCCGAGATTGTGGCAAACGCTCAGGCGCTCGGCCAAGCGCTGTATGAACGCGGACTGAACACGCTTGCGGAGAGCAAAGGATTCACCAAGTCACATCAGCTCGCTGTCGACACAACCAAGTACGGCCTCGGAGGAGACATCGAAAGGGCACTCGAAAAAGCGAACATAATCGTGAACAGGCAACTACTTCCCGGCGACATTCAAGCGAACCGCCACTACCAAAACCCAGGCGGAATACGACTCGGCGTCTCAGAGATCACCCGCCTCGGCATGAAGAGATCACAGATGACCGAGATCGCCGAATTCATCAAACGCGTCGTCGTTGACAAGGAACCTCCTGAACGAGTCAAGGCTGATGTTGTAATGTTCCGCAAAGACTTCCAGAGAGTGTACTATGCCTTTGAGACCGCACGCGCAGCCTACGAGTACATCAAGATCAGACAATGACGAAGAAAAACACCTAAGCAAACCTTTGCCGTGTCCTACTCTTCTAGGGTTCAAATTCGGATGCTCGCACCACTGGACCCACACACATAATGACCTGTAACTCGTCATGCTGTTAGGGGAGGTTTCCCCTGACAACAACCCCTCCTCTCTCGCGCGCAGAAGGGGAATGCATGTTCATGAGGGAACTGCGCGCTATCTGCCAAACGCGCGACAAGACTCCTGCCTATTGTGAGGAGGCTCGCGCGCCACTTATGGGTCTTGAATTGGGTGTCGGAGTCTTTCAGTGCCAGTACATCATCATCCAGTTTCGCTCAGCGAGAGCAAATCGTCCTCTGTAATATGGACACCATGTCTAGTCAGAAGCCATCTAGTATGAAACTTCAGTGTCTTGCTTGAGCCTTTGGTGAGTTCAAACCGGCCCTGGTCTGATCCGGGTTTGAAACTGGTATGAATCAATGCTAGGAGAGGCCTCGGAATGTCCCTTTGTAGCTGAGAAGCTATCAGGCATCCTAGGCCGAATGCTCTTCCTAGTCTTATGAGCCTCTCAAGGCCTCTAGTGACGGCTGGTGCTTCTCGAAGAATACCCCAAACCTCATCCAGACACAGAAGGACTCTAGGGTTTTTCTCGTTACCTTCCATGCTGCTCATCATGAAGGCAAACGCCTGCAGTATCCAAGCAATCACAACACATTGTTGTCTCGGACTGAGGTGAGACAAGCGAGCGATAGCTATACGTGTTCCACCATTCTCTATGTTCATTAAATCGTTCAGGTTGAAGCTTCCGGCCCCGTCCTCGAACAAGCACCTGTCTGTTCCTGCCACAAGGGCCTTGAGTCCTTGGAGAATCCTTGCTCTTTCTTTTCTCCGTGCTAGTTCATCAATTCTGAACATTTTCTTGGAGGAAATCCCTCTGACGGATTCGGGCGGGTTCTCCAGCAAATCTACCAATTGTGAAATGGACGCGTTGGTTCTAGTTTCAGATAGGTGCTGAAGGAGCACCTGCACAAGCGTCCTAGCCCTAGATCTGGTTCGGGGATCTACGTCTACCAATGCAAGTAGCGCCTCAGACATCGCTTCATAGTATTCGTGCCCGCTTCTACCGCTAACTTGAACAACGAATGGAGTAAGTACGAGTCTGTTTACGAGATCTGACCCCGGCGTGAATACTTTGACCTTGACCTTCTCGCGAAAGTCGCCAACGTCACTTTCTGTTAAGCCGTAGTGAAGCAATTCACCCCGATCTAAATCCCCAGCTGGAAACGCCAAGTCAGTCAGGTCCCCCTTGGTATCGAAAACGATTACGTTCGTTCCGCGCATGGCAACCTCCTCGATGATTACTTTCATGAGAACAGTCTTCCCGGAGCCCGGGCATCCTAGTATCGCGATACCGCGAGTGATGTCTGGTAACTTGAGGGTGAACGGATTAGCATCTTCCAGATCTTGACCTAGATGCAACTCATCAGGCGTACGCCTGATTTCCTCAACTTCCGGGATAGTGATCGCTCGCATCGACGTTGTTGATTTAAGAGCCCGGACTAATTCTGGCGAAACAATGAACGGCCTTGATTCATCTGGGGTTTCTATGACGTATCCGACTCTATCGATCAGCTCGTTCAAAGTCTCGTGCTTCTCGACGGCCGCAGTCCAATCCTTTCTAAGTATCGCGTCGATAACACTCTTCTCACGTCGATTTGCTATAGAGCAAAAGTACTGCGCGCTACGCACGTCAGTTGTAAGCGCTTCCTCAACGAGACTTCTTGTAATCTTGGACGACTTGTGTTCTACTCCGCACTGAAGCGATCTGCCAATGAAATCGATTGCGCGGCGCATCATCCCCAGAGATAAATCGTAGATTAGGTCCATTGCATCGGCGTCTATTAGATCCGAACACGGAACGCGCTCATTCACGGAGGCTTTGTTCACTCTCTTCTCAAACACGTCTATGATCCTTTGCTTATCGAGAGGTGGAATATCGAGCTCATGAAACGTGGCTCGAAGCCCAGTGTCCAAGTATCGCTTGAGGGTCATCGGGGCAATCGTTGCCAGCAAGTCTATGTTATCACCGATCCGAGAAACGGAGTCTTCAAGTCCGAGAAGTATCTGCGACGCGTTCCTCGGATGCCCTTTGTCCAGCTCATCAACAATCACCAACAATCTCTTGATTGCAGGGGTGCCTCGAAGTATCTCTTGCAGGTTCGCGAGGACAAGTTGAGTCTTTCGACTTTCTTTGAGTAAGAGGTCTATGTCTCGCCCGCCGGCGTAGGTCAAACTACCCATCTTGAACAGATGCCCAATCATATTCAAAATGTCGGCGACAACCTCGTGCACTGTTCTTGGAGGTGCAGCTCTTGATACAATTACGGGGATGATATCGCCTTTGTTCATAAGATGGTTGAACAGGTAGTTGTTCAACGACGTCTTTCCTGAACCACGTCCTCCAACTATGAGTGTCCGCGAATATTTCCGTTGTCGCAGGTCGTTTTCGATTAGCTGCTCGAAAGAGCCTCTTGGAGCTCTTCTCTCGACGTAGAACTCGGCAATATCGTCCGGACCTATAGGCCTCAACTCAAACCTTGGAATGAGGCTCGAAAGATCCAAATTGGAATCACTCATGCGAGACCGCTATGGACTTGAGTAATGGCTTGATGCTCCTTGAGACCGAGTAATAGACGGACTTGCCATCGCGCGCAGCCGTCAGCATTCCCATCTGCAGTAGTTTTCTCAGGATTTGTGAGGCCCTAGGTCGACTCACCCGCAGGACCTTTATGATATCAGGGTCACCTGCGCGAATTCGCCCGCGCTTCTCTATGGTCACTAGAAGTTTGACTTCTCGATCTACTAGTTGTGACATCAGACCTTCGCGTCTAACATCTATGATTCGGGCAATGTCGGAGTAGGTGATCTTCAATCGCTTTTCCTTAAGGAGGACACTGAAGAGTTGACTACATATCCCCACGAGCCTAGAAGGATTTCCCTCTGAATAATCCAAAATGGCTCTCAAAGCCGGGTCATCGAGCATTTCAGCTACGGTCGGTGCTCGCGCGCTTGTCAGTCTCCTGTCTACAAGCTCGATCGAGTCCCGGGTCGTAAGAGGACTAAGGACAATCTCTGTATCGGATATTGATCTCGCGACTCTTATCTCGTGACCGAGATATTCCATCGTACCCTTGCTGACCACCGCTATCAGAAAGACGCCAGGCACGCCGAATAGTGTGCGAGCGAGAAGCAGGAGAGAAGATGCGACCTCTGGTGGCGCCTTGTCAAGTTCATCTATGAGCAGCACGACTCTTCGAGAGATTTTCGTGCTTTCCCGTAGGATCTCGTCCATTACTTCCTGAACATCATAAATGTTGGGCGTCACCACCACCTTCACTTCCTTCTCTCTTCCTAATCCAAGCGCGACAGTCAATCCAGTGTCAATGTGCTCACGAGATGTTACCTCTCTGGTGTAGAGTACTTTCTCCGCTTTGGCTTGTAGTCGTTGAAATGTAGTCGTCTTGACCCTGCCTTTCAGAGTGTGGAGCAACGTCAATAGGACTCCTCGCAGGAAGCCGATTTTGTCTAGATCAAAACGATAGGCGACCACATTGGCTACAAGGGCATGATCTGCTAGGTCATGAGCTAGTTTCCATAGGAAACTGGTCTTGCCTATCCCGTAGTCGCCAACGACTAATACTATTCCTGCCTCATGAAACGAGATGAAGTCGTTTGCTCTTTGAAGTTCCTCCTTTCTGTTTACGAAAAGATTTCCGACGCCTTCGCCGAAGATTGGAGCCGGGCTAAATGGGTTGAATGTAAGATTGAAGGCGGATTTCATGATTTCCTCATGTTGTCATGTTCATCTGTGAACACATAAACTTGTTGAACATTTAGCTGATAGGTTCATACGTTCATATGTTCATTCATGAACGCATTTACTCATGAAACGCTAAGACGACTGAAACGGGTTAGAGTACCACCGGAGGCTCAGAGGTCGAATGATGGAAAGCCGCATTCGGGAGTCCCAGAGCTGTCCCACATCAGTCATTAATGATGCTCATTCAATTCCTGGAACATCTAATATCTCAGTCTCTTGCGAACCTTTCCATAGATCCTCCACGGCCGATCTGTTCTCGCGTTCCTTTAAAGCCAGTAAATGAGGTATCGTCACGATCGGGCAGAGAATGAATTAGCTCCGGCAACCCACTGCGTCTTGGTACGCGTGTGTGTGATTGGAGACGCCTGGTTGCGCATGCATAATGCCCCAACGTGGGCGAATAGGGTGTGCATCAATCATCACGCTTAACTCGTAGAGAGGCATCGTGCATGTAACAGATTTCTCATAGGTTTGGGTAGCTTGGTGCGCACACACAGATCAAGCGACGACGAAGGAGGCATCTCCAGATCCCTCCTGTCCACTGGAAAGCGATCGCTCCAAAAGTCAACTTATTTCGAAGCACGGACGCCCGAGACGATAATCCAGTCCGGAACCTCCAATCCGCGCATGTTCAGTAGTCTCTTGTGTGATTCGAAGAAGCTCTCTTTGATTTCTCCGCCTTTCAACCAACTCTTAGCAGCATCCGCCTTCATGACAAGATGCGACCTGATCGTAACCCTGCGGATTCGCTGAAGCCCGGATTTCCTCAATTCCTTGATGACAAGATCTGGTTTCGGTGAGAACCATTCCTTTGGTGGAGTGTTAGTCCACATTGGATTCGAGTCAGCTATGATTAGTAGCTTCTGTCCGATGTTCCTTGGGACAGGTGAAAGGAAGGAGTGCACGCTTACGCCTCTCGGTTTCAGCAGACGGTAGCACTCGTGAATGAACTGTTTGGTTTCGGCTGAGCTGATCTCCGGAAGGAATTCGCATGAGATGACCGCGTCGTATGTCTCGTCGTCTTGCGTCCTAATCCATTTCAGGTAATCAGAGACGACTACGCGAACGCGTTTCATCAGCTTCGTTTTCTTCAGATTTGATCTGAGTGCTCTGTAGTTGTGGGAGTAGGAGCCATGTACCGTGTCTGCAAATCTGTCGACAAGAACGAATTGGAGGCCAGAGGCGTGTTTGGCTAGTGGTATTGTGAGCTGTCCGTCGCCACATCCTATTTCTGCTGTCACACCAACTTTCTTTCCAAGCATGTCTGCAAATACCCGAGCCAGTCTTCCGTACTGCTTAGACCAAGCCCCTTCCAGCTCTGAGGGTTCTGTGAGAATCTCAGTCCTCACGGAGATCAACTCTTCCACGCTATAGAGGCAACCAATTACAGGGTCTCTAGGATAATGTTCATGAGAGCCTTTGTCGCCTCGACAACGGGTTCAGTTCCGAAAGCTTGTGACCATCCTGATTCGGACAAGACATCAGAGATCACCTGAGCCGAGACGACATCTACGTTTCTAAATTTGGCGAGAGCAAAGATTGCGGACGTCTCCATATTGATCGCTAGAGCCCCATAGTGCTTGAACTTCAGAAATTTTCCACGTGTCTCTCTGTAAACAGCGTCAGTAGTCCAAACCGGGCCGATATGATGATGTCTCTTCTTCTCCTTGAGGCGAGAAATCAGTCTCTCCCTTGGCTTCTCTGAAGAATGCACTTTGGTCTCTGGCGGGAGATAGTGATGAGAAGTCCCTTCGTCGCGAATTGCCTCTGTCACAACGACAATATCACCAGGTTTCAGAAATGTCTGTAGACCTCCTGCTAGGCCAACTTCGAAAATCTGCTTTGCGCCGCAGGCGATCACTTCTTCCAAGGTCATCGTGACAGCGGGTGCACCTACCCAGAAGAGGCCAAGACCCACGTCTTTGTCGCCATATCTTCCCACGCAGAAAGGCTGACGATCACCGTACATCCACCAGTCGATGGCCTTCCCGCCGATCAGACTCTTGGTATACTCATATGCACGCCTATGATAGGTCACTACGATTCGTTCTGGAACTCTGACATTCTCCACTGGAATCTTGGCATTTTCGGCTACCGACCGAAGGGCATCCGAGGGCGAGAAGATCGATTCATCTTCTCTCAAGCTTTCTCACAGCAAGTATGCAGGGAAAAAAACAGGCTTCCAGAACAAATACCTTGCCAAAAGGACCGGCATCTTCCTTTCTGAGTCGGCGAATGTAGCATTCAATCTCTGAAGCGTTTGGGTAACTAGCATTTCCAATGTTCCTCCGTTGTTTCTTCCCATGGCTATTCTATTCTTCCTGGATAATAGCGCGTGCTGTTTAACGAAGAAGCCGCTTCTCGTCTTGGCACCATTTCAGAAGAGATTAAGGTCGATGATGCATTGTGTAGATGTCTGCCGTGACTGGTTTCATGATGATAGTCCTGCGGATCTTTCCGAAGGATGACCTGAAGGACACGTGGGATAGAGTCCTCGGTAACGTGGAGAACATATCCAGTAAGCATTGCACGCCGCTCTATGCCTCGATACGAGAAGAAGAGGACCACGTGAGCATTATATATGATGTCAAGGACATCGATGCTTTCGCTGACGTTCTCCTGAAACAGATTCCATCCGCGACAAACTCAGAGAAAACCAGGACGATCACTCTTCTGAAACCGGTCTTCTTCCCAGCGCCAAAGGATAGGCCCAAGCAGCTTGAGAGGTACCAAGTTGCGATACGCGTGGCCTCGGACAAGCTTGGAGGCGTGTTTGACGAAACCGTGCACTTGGATTATGCCGAGGATCTGTTCCCAACCTACGCGGCCTATTCGTTCGGTGAGGATGACATTCTCTTGTCGATGCTTTCAGCGAGCAAGGAGAAGATCAGAACATTCGTTCGGGAAAAAGTCGAGTCCCAGAAAGGGGTGCTGAGCGCCGATGTCGCTCGCATAAGCGTCTCGAAGAGACTGGCTCCAGCAGAGATGTGGAAGGATTACAGAGAAAGCAGGTATCTCTCCAAACCTCCCGAGGGGTATGAGGAGTACGATTTCACGGAGATGCGAACTGGATTGTATGCTCGATACATCCGCGAGCGGCTTGTCAAATCGAGAATACGTCAGGGTGGCGGATGACGGGTCAATCTGCGAGTAGCGCCGCGGCCGTCGTGGAATACCACGGTGGGCTCTAGCCCGAGGAGCTGGTCCGATGACCGAACCGGCCCGGAGGCCTAGCCGGAAGCAGGAGTGGTAGGTGTTTTCCCATGAGAAATCAGATTCGGGGAGGTTTATCTTGTTAGAGGGGCAACTGCATAGCTACCTCGCACAGGGGCAAGACACTGAGATGAGGGAGAAACGATGATCCGCTTCGAGCAAACTCTCACGAATTTCCTGCTCGCTCATCAAGAGAAGCACAAGCGCACCTACAACTTTCTGATCTTGATGGATGCTCTGATTAGTGCAGCGAAGCACATCGAACACTATTATTTGACAGGTGCATTGAGAGGAAACTTGGGATTGGCCGGCGACGTGAATGTCCAGGGGGAGGATGTCTTGCGCATGGATCAGATCGCCCAAGAAATCACTGTCCATTATCTGCGGGCCTCCGGCCGGGTGATTCATGCAATCAGTGAGGAGTCGGAGAAGATCATCCCGATCAATACCGAGGGCGGCCGCTATTTCGTCTATTTCGATCCGCTGGATGGTTCTTCAAACGTCCCCCATGGCCTGCCGGTCGGTTTCCTATTCGGCATTGCCAAGAAGAACCTGAAGGGACCTGAGGACGGTCACCTACGGGCCGGAAGGGATTACATCGCTGCCGGCATGTTCGTGATTCCCACGGGCACGTTCACACTCGCGCTCAAGGATGCGGGCACTTGGCGATTTCACACAGACGAAACCATGGATTTTGTCAAGCCCGTCCGCATGATCCTTTCGGAGGATACGAAAGGATGGGAATTGTCATTCAACCCAGCCCACCGACACACCTACGCTAAGAATGTCCAGAACTGGATCGAACAGAATCAGAGGAAATATGTCTTCAGGTACCTGGGTTCCTTGGCCGGAGATTTCCACCGGATCCTCTCAAACGGAGGCATGTTCATGTATCCTGCCATTGTCAATCACCCGAATCCTGAAAAGAACCGGCCTTACGGAAAACTTCGCCTCATGTACGAGGCGGCTGTCGTAGCCTTCATGTGCCGAGAGGCTGGGGGTACCGCGGTTGATGAGACGGGCACATCGACCCTTGATCTCCAACCAAAGGAACCGCACCAGCGAACTGCTCTCTATGTCGGTTCGAAGCCCCTAGTAGACGACATCGCCCAAGTCCTACTTGGCTGAAGAAGAACTCCGCTGTCCGATTGGGAAAAACTGTATGGCAAGGAGTCACGGGACTTCTAGCATGGGACTTGTCAGCCCGTCAAGCCAATTACTGCCAAACCGACAATGACGAAGGCGAGCGCTATCACGTGGAGGCGATCCAACTTCTCACGGAGCAGTGCTACAGCTAGTACAACGGTCACTAGCGGGTAGGCACTAGATATTGGAACTACAAGAGACGCAAATCCTGCATCCAGTGCAAAGGAGAAGGCGAAAACCCCGCAGACGTTCAGCGCAAGTGCCGCCGCACCGAGAACCCATGCGGTGCGCGAAGGACCGCCGGCTCGCGATCGCTCCGGTCTGACCCGTCGAAACAATACATAGGCAAATGGCACAACCAACGTTGAGACCACGTAGAATCCGAATATGTTCCCAGGACCGACCGCATTGATCGCCATCTTGGATGTCAGACCCCAGAAGCCCCAAAGCACGAACGCAAACAGCGCAAAGATGAGGGATCTCCTCGGCATCGCATGCTCTGAGCCGGGGTTCGGTTCATATGACAGGGCTATCACACCGCCAATTATCGCGACAAGCGATATCGCCTGAGTCGTTGTCAAAGTCTCTGATAGGAAGGCAAGTGCACCGATAACAGTCAAAGCAGGATAGGCCGCAGATATCGTCCCTGCGATGGCGATCTGACCGTCCGTGATAGACTCAAAGTAACAAAGGTAGGCAACCGCACCAATAATGCAGGAAGTTACGGCCAAGACACTGTCCCCGAGAGCGATGGGCAGGTTGTCGCGCCAGTAACAGAAACCCAAAAAGTACACTAGCCCATCGACGACGGCGATGAGAACTGCGATACGGGCGACCCCAAGCTTTGGAGTGCTCAGTTTAGCAAGTATCCCATCAAAACCCCACAGGAACACGACCACTGTTGCGAGAACAAACCAGAGTTGCATGGAAACAAACCATCTATGGAATCATGGTCAAGGCACGCAGGTCAGCTATAGGGTTCTCTCTCTGATGGATCCAATCTCCTTTTCTCGGCGATGATGCAGGGGAAGGAACTGGTTACACGAGACAAGGCAGAAGTTGGAGCACATGTGCGCGCTGGGCAACGAAAGTTGCCGGCTTCAGCGTACCTATCGCTCCCGGTGCCACTTGATCTGCTCAGTGCCGCCACAGTTTTTATCTCGGACCATCTGCGATGTGACGCAGTAATGATGAGCAATAGGTGATCTTGAGCATGAACTTCGACGAGAGAGTCTGGAAACTCATGGAAGGGATTCCTAGAGGCAATGTCACGACTTACGGTGAGATCGCTAGGAAACTGAATACGAAAGCATACAGAGCTGTTGGGAATGTTTGCCGCAAGAATCCCTATGCTCCCAGGGTCCCATGCCACAGAGTAGTGAGATCTGACGGGACTATTGGAGGCTTTGGAGGAAAGACCTCTGGAAAGACTGTGGAAGAGAAGACACTGCTGCTGAGAGAGGAAAACGTCGAAGTCAGAAACGGAAGGGTCGTAGATTTCGAGAAAGTCCTCTTCAGGTTCTAAACAGAAATCGCGTTCAGGATTGACCCATAAGAGACATCCCATCACAAGCCAGATGTCATTCGTGTGCTCGTTCTAGTTCCGTCAATCAGTCGCTTCTTCTGATTAGTTGTGTGGTCATGCTCCGGTGCGGTTCGTGCGTAGAGGGATTTTCAAATTCCGTTGGAGAGGCTGGAGACGGTTCGCTTATGATTTCTTCGTCATTCAGATTGGGTTTCTGCTATTCGGGTTATCCATTGACATGATGGTTCAAGCGGATCTAGGCCTCGGTCCATGGGATGTTCTGCACATGGCTCTTACTCACCACTTTCCGATCTCACTTGGGGAGGCCAGTATTGGAGTAGCGTTCGTAGTTGTAGTCGTGGACGTGATTCTTGGAGAGCCATTGGGCTGGGGGACGATTTTGAACATGATCTTCATCGGCGTATGGGTTGACGCGCTCAAACCGTTCGTACCCACTATCCCCAGTGTCTTCTGGGCTCAAGTTGCATACCTCCTCCTAGGAACGCTGGTCATGGGATTCGGGACTGCAATCTATGTCGGAGTAGATGCCGGAGCGGGTCCGCGAGACAGCTTGATGCTGGCTCTTTCACGGATAGGCAAGACCAGCTTGCGTTGGTCGCGTACACTTCTCGAATCGACCACTGCTGTCATAGGGTGGCTTCTTGGAGGACCACTGTGGCTGGGAACGATAGTTTTTGCAGCAACTATTGGCCCTGCGGTCCAACTCGCATTCAAGGCACTGAGGGTCAAATCATCCAGACATATCCGTGACAACTCTGAAACCTAAGCGTGTACGACCACAATGCCGGGACTGCGCTGCATTGGAGGGCTGTCATTTCTTCGTGCTTGGATCTTTCGATATTCACCTACGTAGGAAGAGTGTGATGCAGAATCTGGAAATCCGGCATCAGCCATGCGTATAAGGAGATTCGAACAGTGAGTCACCGGAGATTTCGTGTTCACCATATGGAATAGGGGAGGCAAACCCATTAACTGTTGAACATCCGGTTGTCGCTCGCGATCTTAGGAAGATATTCGGAACGACAGAGGCAGTCCGCGGCATAGGTTTTGACGTACTTCACGGCGAATGTTTTGGTTTCCTTGGTCCTAATGGTGCAGGCAAGACGACGACAATGCGAATGATAGGTTGCGTTTCCCCGCTCACATCCGGGTCGTTGGAAGTATTCGGTTTAGATACGAGCAAGTCGATGCGAGAAATCAAGCATCGTCTGGGTGTTGTCCCCCAAGAGGCGAACTTGGACGAAGAGCTGCCGGTAGAAGAGAATCTTACAGTCTATGCTAGGTTTTTCAATATTCCTTCGAATGTTGCGGTCGCTCGGGCCAGAGAGCAGCTGAACTTCATGGAGTTAACTGAGAAACGGACGGCTAAAGTCTCTGAACTCTCTGGCGGAATGAGACGGCGATTGCTGATCTCTCGAGCAATGATGAATGAGCCTGATCTGTTGATCTTGGACGAGCCGACCACTGGACTGGATCCGCAAGCCAGGCACTTGGTTTGGGACAAACTCTTCGAGCTGAAGAAACGTGGCGTAACTCAGATCGTGACCACGCACTATATGGATGAGGCGCAGGAGCTGTGCGATCGAGTCGCCATAATGGATCAAGGCCGGATTATCGACGAGGGAACACCTCAAGATCTAATTCAGAAGCACATAGGTCGAGAAGTGTTGGAGGTTAGAGTTCCAGAACCGATGAGGTCTCAGATCCTAGCATTCAGTCTTTCGATGGCAAAAGGCCACGACAGCTTTCGAGACCTCCTTGTACTATACACTGATGAGGCTGAAAGAGTCTTGGAGAAGATCAAGGGTAGCGGCATTAACACCGACTACACCTTGGTGCGCCGAAGCAGTCTAGAAGACGTGTTTCTCAAGTTGACCGGGAGACGGTTGACTGAATGAACCCATTCAAGCCGTTCAGTTTCTCTCCCAAACAGGCCTTCCGGGTTTGGCAACGCGAGGTCAGTGTGTACAAGTACGTCTACAAATCAACGATAATCTCCAACCTAATGGACCCGCTCATCTACCTGGTGGCACTTGGGTTTGGTTTGGGTGCGTATGTTAGCAGAATACAAGGTCTGCCATACATTCAGTTCATCGCTCCTGGGTTGATCGCATCCTCGGTCATGAATGCCGCATCATATGAGACCACGATCAATACCTTCGTAAGAATCCACTTCGATCGCGTCTACGAAGCCATGATGGCCACACCTGTGACTGTTGAGGATATCGTGGTCGGTGAGATCATGTGGGCAATGACTCGAAGCACCATATACTCGATAGTGATGCTTGGCGTTGTGACTGCTCTTGGCCTGACGCATTCGTGGTACGCTCTTTTCGTTCCGTTGCTCGGCGCCATGGGAGGAATGATGTTTGCAGTCCTAGGTCTGACCTACACATCCTTTCTAAAGAGCATAGACCAGTCCAACTTCTACTTCACGCTCTTCATAACGCCCCTGTTCCTGTTCTCAGGCGTATTCTATCCGATAGATGCTCTTCCTGAGATCGTGAAGACTATCGCATTTCTCAGTCCGCTCTATCATCTCGTAGAGATCATACGACCACTTGTGATAGGAAACATCGGATACGGAATCATAGTGCACCTGGCTTGGGTGATCGTCTTCATTCTCATCTTCACCGCTGTTCCCGTGAATCTCCTCAGGAAGAAACTAGTCAAATAGACACTCTACTCTGTTTCCCAATCATGCCAAGTGCATCAGCAACAGTGCAGACGCGATAACAGTTCGCACACAAATCCATCACCTAGATGAATCCGCATACGCGGCTAATCGAGCGGTGCTGAGCTCCGCTAGCCTCATGACTTCAAGAGGCTGGATGGGCTTGCTGGCTTGCCTGGATTGCTTCAGAGCTGTTTCAGTTTCTCGTCTATCTTGTCCGCCAGCTGGACCACCTCATCGAACTCAGTTTTCTTCGGCGGACCCTTGACCTCGACTACGCCGAGCACCTCGATCTTCGTCCCTTCAAGTATGCCTTGGAGCGCCTTCACGGCGCCTCCTGACCAGCCATACGACGTTAGCACAGCTGCATACTTGGTCGGCGCTCTCAGCGTTTTGACCAGCATAGTCGCATAGGCGGCCACTGGGTGTACTCCGCCAAGCACGGTCGGTGCGCCTACTACGACCACGGGCGTATCAACAAGCTCCTTTGCGATGTGACCGATCTCCGTGTTCGGTAAGTCGAACACCTCGACAGTGACGCCTCTCTTCACGAGCGCATCCCTCAGAGCAAGCACCATCTTCTCGGTGCTTCCCCACATCGAGACATAAACGATCATGACCTTTTTCTGGAACTTCTCGCTCGTCCACTCGGCGTACTCGTCCAGGATGACTTTGGGTTCTCTCCAGATCAGTCCGTGCGATGGCGCAATCATTTTGGGCTCGAGCTTCTTGACCTTCTCGACCGCCGTCTGGCCAGGCTTCCTGAATGGCATCATGATCTCGGCGAAGTACAGCTTTGCCATGTCGAGCGTGTTCTCGTTGCCATACTCGTCCGCGTAGAACTCACCTACTGCCAAATGCGATCCGAAGAAGTCGCATGGAAACAGTATCTTGTCCTCCTGAAGGTAGGTGAATATCGTCTCCGGCCAGTGCAGCCAAGGGGCGTCCACGAACTTCAGCGTCTTGCCGCCGAGGCCTATCTCAGAGCTCTCATCAACGATCATGATTCTTTCGACGGGTATATCGAAATACATCATCGCGGCCTCCTTGCCCTTCGCGCTCGCAACGAGCTTCGCATTCTTCGCAATCGCCAGCACATCCTTGGCTGCGTTCGCGTGATCTGGCTCAGCATGGTTCATTATGACGTAGTCTATCTTGGCGGGGTCGATGCGTTCTGATATCTTCTCCAAGAGCTCCTTCTCGAACCCCGGATTGACGGTGTCGATAAGCGCGGTCTTCTTCGATCCTACGATCAGATACGCGTTGTAGCTGGTGCCGTATGGGAGCGGTATCAGCGCGTCGAACAGTCTTCGGTTGTGATGCTTCACACCCACCCAGAAGACGTGGGGTGCAATCTCCTTTGATCCCATTGGGAAGGCCATAATCTCACTCTCGTCGGTTTGTGAATAATCCTGAGGTAATTAGACTTGATGGCGTTTGTCTGTAGAGCCCCGAGACGGATTCAGCCATGGCCATTGTCTTCAGTTGTGTGAGCTTCTTCTGTTCTCTATAGTGGACACATGGATCCTCTGAGTTGAGCCCTTATTACCTTCCCGCACCGTTGTCAATCTCTCATGTCACCAAGGGTCAATCCTGTAGGCTACCAGTCAGCCAACGTGGTTGCAGTCATCGCCGTACTCATCATGAACACGCTATCCGAGACACTTCCGCTCAACGGCGTAACCACTGCACAAGTCGCCAACTCATACCCTAGCCTGTTCACGCCGCCCGGCTACGTTTTCTCTATCTGGGGCGTCATCTATGCACTCGCAATCGTCTTCATGATCTATCAGGCGAGGCCAAATCAACGCAACGAAGCCTACCTGACCGAGATCGGCTTCTTGTACCTAATCGGTGCTATCGCCAACACGTCTTGGCTATTGATTTTCCACTATTCGTATGGTAACCCGCAGCTCCTCGCCGGTTCCATCGTTCCCATGGTAGTGCTTCTTCTAACGCTACTCTCGATCTATCAGCGCCTGGGTATCGGAGAAAGGGTGGCGCCTCTAAATCAGAAGCTCGCTGTTCACCTGTCAATCAGCGTGTATCTGGGGTGGATCTCACTTGCGACGATTGCGAATATCTCGTCTACTTTGAATGCACTGATCCCAGGCATTCCAGAGCCGACACAAGTGTTGTCGACAGTCCTCGTAGTCACCATCGTTCTCGTGATCACTGTTCTGATGGTGTGGACTCGAAGAGACTTCGCGTTTGGATTAGTCGTCATTTGGGCTTCGACTGGCATCGCACTCAATCGAATCGCAGTACCACTCATATTCACAACTTCAATAGCAGCTGCCGTTATCGTGGCGCTTCTGATCATTGTGGCCCCATTCCTCAAGAAGATGGGAATCTCAGACTTCTACATGGTTCGCAGCAATCGGTAGGTCACGGTTCATGGAACACTCACTCTCGATTGTGCGTGCCGTCGTTGCGTAGGCGCTCGAACCTGGAATTCGAATTCGTACGTTCCATTGAAGAGACGCACTTGGTTTCCAATGCTTGATATCTTGCGGAGAACGAATCTACCCTAGCGCGTGCCAAAAATGAACCACAATTCGTGCTACGCTACGGTGTTGATCTCCGACAATGCCGAGTGGCGAGCTGTGAGGTCATACTATCCAAAAGCAGAGATCCATAATTCACCCTATGGCGAATGGTTCTCGATCGAGATCTCTGCAAAGCAGATCATATTCTTCCAAGGCGGATGGGGCAAGATTGCTGCAGCAGGTTCTGCTCAGTATGCAATCGATACATTCGCGCCCGAGCTAATCATGAACTTGGGAACATGTGGTGGGTTTGTCGGAGGCGTTGAGCTTGGTGAGGTTATCTTGGTCGAAGAGACTCTCGTTTACGATATCGTTGAGCAAATGACTGACGCGGAAAAAGCCATCGAGCATTATGCGACCCGATTAGACCTTGCTTGGCTGAAATCGAGAGAACCACTACCATTACCTGTGCGTCGCGGACGATTGGTGAGCGCAGATCGGGATATCTTGCCCTCCGATATCCACACCCTAAGGGAGCGGTACGGAGCAATTGCAGCAGATTGGGAATCTGGTGCTATTGCTTGGGTGGCAGCACGGAATCAAACGCAGTGTCTGATCTTGCGGGCAGTGAGTGATATGGTGAGTGAAGGGGGAGGAGAAGCGTACGGAAACTATGAGCTTTTTCAGGAGAGAACAAATGACGTGATGCGTCGAATGCTTGAATCGCTGCCCGGATGGATTCCTGAAGCCTGAACCCTTGGGATACGAACTGAAACAAAGCACGGGCAAACTCTAAACACCGCACCCGGCCAACTCGAAAACACCGTTTAGATCGGTGCTACGGTGGCTAGAGGCTGTATTCTATGATTATCTTGCCGGTGCTTGAATCGATGGCACGCCTTTCCTCTCCGCGTGCTTGTATCTTTCTGCTGTTATCTTCGTAGATTGTCGTCCATTCTTGCGCACCCATGGAGGCTTTTTGGAGCATCGTAGTCACTGCCCTGCGAGTCTCTGCTGGGCAGCGCTCTTCATAGCTTTGTTTGACACATTCATGTTTTTTCTTGAGGAATCATCGACGCCAACGCTGACAGAGTGAAAAGCGTATGCATCTTGCCTTCTTGCGCGTGCGGAGATCAGAACCAGACTTCCTCTGATTGTGTTTCAGCGCACATCGTGCGATTCTTAAGTGGAAACGAATGACTCTTGGCGAACTGCATTGGACGTGTTGATCGGCGTCCTTCTAGCGTTGGCCACAGCCATCGTGTGGGGCAGCCGGGAGATTCTGCTTAGGAAAGCCTTCGAGGCAACGAAACCGGTGCACGGGCTCTTCGCCACTGTCGCGGCCACTTTCGCCATCTCCCTGATCGCAGCGGTCCTCTTCGAATCGGCTCTGTGGTATCAACTAACTCTAGGCGATCTGGTGCTGTGGACGACGATAGGGGTGCTCTATTTTCCTGTGGCGATGACATTGTACTATTTGGGCATAGATTCGGTGGGGGCTTCTAGGACTAGTGTGATCTCCAATGTTTCAGTCATTGTGACTCCTCTCTTGGGGATGGCCCTGTTGGGTGAGCCGTCCACTCTCACTGTGACTGCAGGAGTATTCGTGGCGGGGGCTGGGATATTCGCTGTCTCAGCGTCCGAGGTTGACAGCGACGAGTGGAGATGGGAGAAAGGCATCGCATATGCGCTCTTGGCAGGTTTGATGTGGTCCGTAACGAACCTCTTGACCCGATTTGGCTTCGCCGAGCATAGGCTTCCGATGACGGCACTTGCGATTGTAAGTGGAGTTCCTCTGCTGCCGATATTCCTCTATCTGATATCGAAGGACATGGGGGCGGGCATGTTCTCTGACATGAGACGCAGTCGCCAGCTTGTTAGCGGATGTTTTCTCAGTGCGCTCGGTCAGGTGACACTTTTTGCCGCACTCTCTTTCGCGCCCACAATCTACGTCGTTCCCGCATACAGTCTGAAGTCTCTTGTGACCGTGTTTCTTGCGTACGCGATCATACCAAAGTCAGAAAGAGTAAACATGAGAGTGATCCTAGGAGCGATCTTGGCGATCGGCGGCATCATCCTGATCACCCTCTGACAGGTACCTTCAGCCAGTCAGTTCAATGGATTCAACTCACACCACCAATCCCGCTTGACACTTGGCTGGGTGTTGTCCTCGGTAGCCAAGATGAGAATCCGGAATTGCGATTGCGCTCGAACCTTCGGACTCCTTTTCAAGACGACTCATTCAGACTGTGGCCACGCAGGTTGGGAGTGGCAAACAAGTCGTCACGATTGCCTCAACCATATCTCCGTCAGTCAAATGATCAATCGTCTGAACGAATCATCCTCAGAACTTAAAGACGCCAGCAATGTTGGTACTCTGCCAGAAGTGAGAACTCATGTCGAGTTTGAGATCTCTCGTTGACGGGACAGTAACCTGGACAGTAACCAACGTGAGGTCGTTCAGTTACCTGCTTCCTGACACCGTGGAGCTCGCGCTTTACCTTTGCCTTGCGGCGTATTTCGCAATACAGCTTCAGCAACAGGCATGATGGTTTCAAACCCTACGTTTCGATCAGCAGCCGACGCACAGACGGATTTGAACCGCGCAACGAGGGGCACTGACAGTTACACACAGAGGCTCTTGGTGATGATCCAGTGCAAACTAGGAGATCCTTTCATGGGAATCAAGAGTCGTTCCAGTAGCCAGCGTGCTATCATGCCCAGCCTAGCCCGCAGTGATGCTTCTTACGGCGGTTCTATGTCTTTGAATTTGACCGCGCCCTGCGAATTCAGCCTGATGGTGAAGCGGCAAGGAGCGTCCCTGCCCTCGACACGGTAGGAACCATCAGCTTCCCAAAGCTCGCCTACTTGACGTATTTTACGAAACTCAATGCCGTATCCGTGAGGAGAAACTCTTCGAATCATCTTGAGAACTCGCTCTTTGACTTCATCCTCACCGATGCCCGGTCGCTTGTAACGAGGTATCGCAAGTCTCTCCTGTCTAAGAGATACAGAGCCTACTCCAGCTATATTGAGGCTTTCGTCCGCGAGGCACACGACTCACAGAGTCATCGCCAGAACGCGTGAGAAGATGAAGAGAAAGAAAACAAAGAAACTCGGTCAGTCTAGACTGCCAGGCAGGTCGCCTAGTATCTTCGGTGCTTCTGGTAGCAGTCCCTACAGTAGACTGGTCTGCCCGCTGTTGGCACAAACGGTACTTCCGTTTCTGCGCCGCAATCGGAGCATTTGACTTTCGTCATTTGCCTCGGGGCACGACGATTCTCATAACCCATTTCCGCATTCC
>Ga0315280_10001741_pt1 | contig 36669 bp, 37 predicted proteins | sample YL17G06_40_MG_FD_203697 | JGI IMG/M metagenome (GOLD analysis project Ga0315280, IMG submission 203697) | Sediment microbial communities from Yellowstone Lake, YNP, Wyoming, USA - YL17G06_40 | ecosystem: Environmental > Aquatic > Freshwater > Lake > Sediment | place: USA: Wyoming | collected... | reverse complement strand
GCCCGACTACATCATAAGCCTTAACGAAGACCGAATTGTGCTCAGAAACTACGAGGGAAAAGTTACCATTTATCCCCAAATACCGTTGAGAACTCGGGCGGCTCCCATGAAGGTTCCGGCCAGATTAAGGAGATAGGATGGCCCTGAAGGTAGGGTTAACCTATAACCTAAAAAGGCAATCCGGCGTCGACGAGGGATTGCCCGAGGATTTTTACGCCGAATGCGACAGCGAGGAGACTGTAGACGCCATAGCTGGTGCCTTGCGAAACGGTGGATGCAAGGTAACCAAGATCGAGGCCGACGAAGAAGCTTACAACAAGCTCAGAAGGTTGAAGCCGGACATCGTCTTCAACATAGCCGAAGGAATATACGGCGAAAGCCGGGAATCTCACATACCGGCAATACTGGAGATGCTTCGAATCCCGTACACGGGCTCCGGACCGCTAACATTGGCCATATCATTGAACAAGGCCCTAACCCACCAAATCCTAGGCATCAACGGGATACCCTCACCTTTCTTCCAAGTCTTCTCAAGAGCCGACGACAGAATAAGTGAAAAACTCCGTTTCCCATGCGTGGTCAAACCCTTGTCCGAGGGCTCCAGCAAAGGCGTTAGAAACGGCTCCTTAGTAAGAGATGAGCAAAGTCTCCGAAGACAGGTGTCTAGGGTCGTAAAGACGTACAATCAACCCGCAATAGTTGAGGAATTCCTTCCGGGAAAAGAGTTCACCGTCGGCCTAATAGGAAACGACGAACCCACGGTTCTGCCCGTAGTTGAGTTCCTATTTGACAAACTGCCGGAAGGCGCCAGCCCCATATATTCGTATGAAGCCAAATGGATCTGGGATATGCCTGAGAAACCTTTGAAGATATCACGTTGCCCGGCAGAGATACCGCAGAACCTTGAGAAGGAGATAAGGCAGACTGCGGTCAGGGCTTTTCAGTTTCTAAACTGTCAAGATGTATGTCGTATTGACATGAGGCTCGATGAGGACAATCACCCTAGAATATTGGAGGTGAACCCTCTGCCAGGATTGATTCCGGATCCAGACACCCATTCCTGCCTACCCGAAGCTGCGAGAGCCGCGGGCTTCACATACGATCAACTCATATGCACAATCCTCTGGCAAGCCCTCGAACGATACAATTTGCAGCATCTCTTCGAAAAAAGATCGCTAGTAAAGCTTTAGTTCTCATTCCCTTTCAAGACTGAGATGAATGTATGGTTTTGGCGGTTGTTTTTTGAGGGATGTGCAATTTACTTCGCAAGAGGCGGAGTCAGTCCAAACGGTTCTCTTGCCTTCCTTACTATTGCGAATGAGAGAATTCTTTTTAGGAAAGCTCTAAATGAGATTCTAGCGGCCTTTAGAGAACGTGTAAACCCCGCATCAGGAGAAATGTCAGGATTAGGATTAACCTCCAGAACATAGGGTGTATCCCCTCTTAGGCGTATGTCAATTCTTGCATAGTCTCTGCAATTGAGTGCTTTATACGCCTCTATAGCTACTTTTTCAACGGTCCGTTTTACGACATGTTTGAGCTTTGCTGGGCATACGGGTATAGTGTTCTTGTATTCGTCGCTATCCTTAACCCATTTTGCCAGATAATCTACTATTTTTGGTTCAACTGAAGTTTTAAACATGATTTCAGAAATTGGCAGGATTTTCGGTTTCTCGTTGCCGAGAATGGCTACATTAAGTTCTCTTCCGTTTATGTACGTCTCCACCAAAGCCGGTTGCCGGTAGCGCCTGTTTATATACATCACACGTTTTTCCAGCTCATTCCTGTTTTTCACAAAGCTCTTCTTAGTTATCCCGAGGCTCGCATCTTCCTGCGATGGTTTCACAATAAGGGGGTATCTGATTTCTCCCTTCCAATCTCGAAAGCTTCTTAAAATCTGCCACTTTGGTGTAGGTATTCCTCTGGACTTCAAAACGTCTTTAGCTAAACCTTTGTTTTGGCACAGACCTAAGGTTAGAGGAGGCGATCCTGTATATGGTATACGTAGGAGTTCTAGAAGAGCTGGCACACTCATCTCTAACTGGCTACTTCCAAAAGCTCCTTCGGAGAGGTTTATCGCAACTTCTGGCTTGTACGACTTGAGCGCTTTAACGATGCTGTGAATCTCGTTCTTAATCCCAAACGTCTTAGGTCGAAGGCCAATTTTTCTGAGAGCATCATCGACGAATCCTACTTGCTCTAAGACCTCAGCTTCGGCTATGTAATATATGTCGCTGGCGTCATCTCGTTTAGGTGGAAGGTTATAAAGAACTGCAACTCTAGAAGCTGAAATGTCTGAGAAGAACTTCAGTCGATCTGTTGTCACTCTAAACACCATGCGAAGATCCTAGATAAAGACGTTTTCATCATGTGGATTAGATACCAACATCTTTATTAAAACTTGATTAGACCAGTTTATTCGGGCGGGGGTGTCCGAGTCTGGTCAAAGGAGTAGCGCTGAGGCCGCTATGGCGCAGGCCTGCGTGGGTTCAAACCCCACCCCCCGCACCAACACTACGGCCGTAAAAGGTTTTCAGAAAACCTAAGGCAACTAGGACAGGATATCGTCAAGAAAACAAAGAACGCGTAGCCTTCAACACATACTTATGAGAAAACGCGTTCCCTCTCCTATTGTCTGAAAGGGAAGGGGTAGCTTCTAGACTTAGACATAAAGTATTATCAGCTGAAGTGTCTCTACTTCTTATTATCGAATGGTGGTAAGGGTAGATGTTTGAGGAGAGGAAGTCGCATCCGTACCTAGTCTATGACGAGATGAAGCGGACTCCGGAAATCTTGAACGAGTGTTTCAGCAAAGACAATCTAGATGTCTTGAGGGAGATGGCGAACGAGATCGTCGACAAAGAGATAGGGAAGGTATACTTTATTGGTGCCGGAACATCGTTCATTATGGGGGTTGCTTCGACATATGCCTTCAACTCTATCTCGAAGATGCCAACGCAAGCCATAGAATCCTTCGAGTTTGCCAAGTATCCTCCCTTTGACATCGGTAAGAAGACATTGGTCTTTACGGTTTCTCACTCTGGCAGGACCAAGATAACCGTCGACGCCGCGTCACTTGCAAAGGATAAGGGAGCCTATGTGTTCGCGATGACTGACGGGGAGGATTCGCCCCTCACCAAGATTGCTGAGATTGTGAGCTTGGGGCCAGGGGGACTCGAAAGGTCTTTTCCGAATACTAGATCCTACGTCTCTGCGCTCTTAAGGTCTTATCTGCTCTCCGTGATGGTGGCTGAAGCGAAATCGGATAAGGTTTCAAGGGGATATCTTAGAAAACTGGAGGAGGTTCCCGCCTTGACGCGAAGAATCTTTGATTCTGCGGAGAAACTGATGATCGATCTTGCCGAGGAGCTTCGAGAACTCAGCAACATATACGTACTAGGCGGTGGGCCAAACTACGCAACAGCCTGCGAAAGTGCCTTGAAGTTTATGGAGGCAAGTCTCCTGAAGGCTTGTCCGTTCGAAATGGAGGAATTTGCTCACGGCCCATTTGTACTAAGCGATAAGGAGACTCTGGTCATAGCGATAGCCCCTCCTGGAGAGAGCTACGACAGAGTCTGCGACCATATCGAAGGGCAGAGGCATCTGCCGTCAACCACGTTATCTCTAGTAAGGAAGGGCGACGCAAAAATCTCAAAGCTTTCAGACAAAGTCGTCGAGATCTCTGACAATCTGGACGAGGTTTTTACACCCATACCGTATATAATGCCACTGTATCTGCTAGCGTACTACTTGGCAGTCAAGAGGAGGATAAACCCCGATATATTCCGAATGAATGAAAAAGACTACTTGAACGCCTACAACGTAATATACAGTAAGCAACGTCCGGACATAGAGATCTACAAATACTATAAGCGTTGAGACTCTGAAAAACTGCTTGAAATACTGTTCCCCTCCTATGACTCATAGCTGTACAGACAATCTTTATATTCAGTCAAAGTCTTTTGCTACGACTAACTAATCGAAGCTCGCTTTGCGTTAGATTCGTTTCTAATATAGTAATGATTCGGCAAATTCTGATGAGGGAACGGACTGTGAGTAAGACTCTAGTGCAGAAGATATTGGAGGAACACATCGTTGAAGGATCCTTCGAGAAGGGAGCCGAGGTAGGGTTACGGGTTGATCAGACCTTAACCCAAGACTCCACGGGCACGTTGGCCTACCTGCAGTTTGAAGCCCTCGGCATTCCACGTGTCAAGACGAAGCTGAGCGTGAGCTACATAGATCACAACACGCTTCAGACGGACTACAGGAACGCGGACGACCATAGATACTTGCAGAGCGTCGCTCAAAAGTACGGCGTCATTCTGAGCAAGGCCGGCAACGGCATATGCCACCAGATTCACCTTGAACGTTTCGCGAGGCCGGGTTGGACCCTACTCGGGTCAGACTCCCACACGCCTACAGCTGGAGGAATGGGTATGATAGCCATAGGCGCGGGTGGCTTGGATGTGGCAGTAGCGATGGGCGGATGCCCTTACTACATCAGAGTTCCGAGAATATTTGGAATCAGGCTCGTGGGTGAGCTTTCTCCATTCGTCTCCGCCAAAGATGTTATTCTTGAGGTCCTGAGGTGCATAGGCGTGAAGGGTGGAGTTGGGAAAATCCTTGAATACTGTGGGCCGGGTGTTGAGGCTTTGACCGTTCCAGAGAGAGCGACGATCGCCAATATGGGCGCGGAGACCGGGGCGACTACATCGATATTTCCGTCAGACGAGCTTACTCATCGGTTTCTTGAGGCGCAGGGAAGAGCTGATCAGTGGATCGGCCTTAAAGCAGATAGAGATGCTGCGTACGACGAAGTCATGGATATCGATCTGAGCGCACTTGAACCGTTGGTCGCCAAACCTCACAGTCCCGAAAACGTCGTTCCTGTGGCTGAAGTTGAAGGTCTGAGCGTTGACCAAGTTTGCATAGGATCATGCACAAACTCATCCTACCAAGACTTGATGACCGTCGCGTCGATACTGAGGGGAAGAAAAGTAAGCTCCGAAGTATCGTTGGCTATCTCACCGGGTTCTCGGCAGGTTCTCGAGATGTTGGTTCGAAACGGGGCCCTAGCTGACATCGTGGGAGCGGGCGCTAGAATACTGGAGGCCGCCTGTGGACCGTGCATAGGTATGGGTCAAGCCCCTGCCACAGCGGAGGTAAGCGTCAGAACCTTCAACAGAAACTTTAAGGGGCGCTCGGGCACGGCGGACGCGCATGTTTACCTGGTGAGTCCAGAGACGGCTGCCGTGACGGCGCTGAACGGCGTCTTAACAGATCCTCGCAAGTTTGGCGAAGCGCCAAAGATAGAGATGCCTAAGAAGTTTATTGTTGACGATACTCTGTTTGTCTACCCGTCTGAAACCCCTGAAAAGGTGCGGATAGTTCGCGGCCCGAATATTAAGCCCGTGCCCGTTCGGAGGAAACTTCCGGCGAAGCTTGAAGGTGTGGTATTGATCAAAGTTGGAGACAACATAACCACCGACCACATCATGCCTGCGGGAGCCAAGATACTTCCTCTGAGATCAAACATTCCAGCCATTGCAGACCACGTCTTCGAGACTGTGGATCCAATTTTTCCGAAGAGAGCTAAAGAGAAGAACGGCGGCTTCATCGTGGCTGGCAAAAACTATGGACAAGGCTCAAGTAGAGAACACGCCGCCTTGGCTCCAATGTACCTAGGCGTCAAAGGCGTAGTAGCAAAGTCATTTGCGAGAATTCATCTAGCAAACTTGGTCAACTATGGCATAGTTCCATTGGTGTTTCAGAACCTGTCCGATTACGAAAGCCTTTCGAACGATGATATGCTTGAGTTGGACCTGTCGAGATTAGAAGAGGAACCGATTCTGAAGAACAGGACCGAGCAATTGAACATTCCGGTGAAACATGATTTGACTTCAAGGGAGTTGCGTATACTGAAAGCCGGCGGCCTCCTAAATTTCATCAAGAGTAACGAATAGCGCACGAGAATCCCGAGGCTTCAGACAGCCGTTGTTCAATCTTCAGCACGTTGTTCGATAGCATAACTTTAAAAGTAGCTGCATCGCTGATTTGGAAGTATTATACAAGAGGTACTGGCTCAGCGGTCTTTTGTATAGTTAAAATTTGGAAAGAGGTGTATTATAGATGAGTGATGAGACAAGTGGATACGGCGCTCCTAGACGGATGTTCAAGGTAACCTGCTCCGACTGCGGAAACGAGACAGAAGTTCCATTCAAGCCTACGGAAGGACGCCCGGTCTATTGTAGAGAATGTTATCAGAAGCATAGAAGGTATTGATCTTAATCGGATTCGTATCGATTATGCTTACTTAGTTCCTATCTTTTCCATGTTTTTTCTTGCCTCGTTTTTCAGGTCAGTAAGAACCGTGAAGGCTCTTCCGACGTCTTCCATTTTCAGTATTATTATTGTGTCGGTGAAGCAGCTCATCGTCTCCTCGATGTTTATGTGGTTCCTTGAAACCGGATTATAGAACGCGATGGTGCATCCCGGCAGGTTTATGATGTCTCGAGAGCTATGGACGACTATTGCCGCCAGATTACGTTTTTCGTCGAGAACTTTCTCTTTCCCGAATATCGACTTGACATCGTCAAACAGCTTTTGATCAAAGACCAATGTTATCGCGGATATGCCTTCTAAAACCTGAAAGAACTCCTCTGAGTAGCTTGCCAACGCTTCCCTTATGCTCCTTAAGGTTTCGCTAGTTTTCTCGACGGAGATCTTTGCGACATCCGTTCTCAAGTTTATGACGCTGTTCGCGATCACCTTCATCAAGTCTTTCGACTGAAACCTGTAACTGGTCGTGGTTCTTTTGACGGAGGTTATTAAGGCCTCGAGCTTGACTTTGCGTGCTAAAGCCTCTTCTACCTTAGGTTTCAAGACCCTTGCTATGGCGCTGTAGTTTCCGTATCTTCGCTGCAAAGCGTCTTGAAGCGAAAGGTCGCTGTTTATGAGGGTTTGGACTACCCCAGATATCGAGTTGACCAATTTCGGTCACGTGTATTACGAAGTTTGTTAAATTGACCAAAAATTATATAAGGCTTTCTCGGGCTCAATACTCTTTCTACTTCGTTGCAAGGAAGAAAAGAGCGTTTGAAGGACCCTGTAATACTCGCTTACTCCGGCGGATTGGACACTTCGGTCATGATCAAGTGGCTTCAAGAGAAATATGATTTAGATGTGGTGACGGTAACACTGGACGTAGGCCAAAAGGAAGATTTTAGAGCGATCAGAGAGAAGGCGAAAAGCCTCGGAGTCTTGAAGCACTACTCGATAGATGCCAAGGAAGAATTTGCCAGACACTACGTCTTCCCTGCTATTAAGGCCAACGCACTCTATGAGGGAAAATATCCCATCAACAGTGCATTATCGAGGCCTTTGATCGCATCGAAAATGGTGGAGATAGCTAGAAAGGAGGGGGCCTCGAGCGTCGCTCACGGATGCACAGGCAAGGGAAACGACCAGGTCCGCTTTGATGTCACGATAAAGTCGTTGGCGCCAGACCTAAGCATTATTGCCCCTGTTCGGGAGTGGAAGATGGCCAGAGACGAGGAGATAAAGTTCGCTGAGGCAAACGGCGTTAGAATCCCGGTAAATTTAAGCAATCCGTACAGCATTGATGAAAACCTTTGGGGTCGCTCAATAGAATGCGGGGTTCTCGATCTTCCGGATCAAGAGCCTCCAGGCGAAGTCTTCGAATGGACGGTGCCGCCTGAGAAGGCGCCTGAGAAGCCGGAATATGTCGCGATTGCTTTTGAGGAAGGAGTTCCTCACGCCATCAATGACGATCATCTGGAGCCTGCGGAGCTTATTCAGAACTTGAACGAGATCGCTGGTAAGCATGGCGTGGGTCGCATTGACCACATGGAAGACCGCCTCGTCGGAATAAAATCTAGAGAGGTTTACGAATGTCCCGCTGCCACCGTGCTACTTGAGGCTCATCACGATTTGGAGAAGATGGTTCTCACACAACATGAGATCCAATTTAAGCAGATGGTGGATGCGCAATGGACGTTCCTCGTCTATGCTGGCCTATGGACAGACCCGTTGAAGGAAGATTTGGAAGCGTTTATCAACGAGACGCAGATTCGCGTCTCTGGAAGCGTCAAGCTGAAGCTGTACAAAGGAGGCTTCCAGATCGTGGGCCGTTCCTCCCCGATGTCGCTTTACGATCACGACTTGGCCACCTATAACATCGGAACGAGTTTCGACCAAGCATGGTCTCAGGGCTTTATCGAGATCTGGGGGCTGCAGACAAGGATGGCTAATCTCTTGAAGAGGAAAATAAAAAAGAGTTGATTCTTCTACCTGTAAACTTCAACCGCACACGAATGGCATCCGTTTGATATCATAGAGAGCTTTTCAACAAAAGTTTAGAGGTCCTGTTGAGTACAATGAAGGCTGTAGAAGGTGGTGGAGTTGTCTAAACTCTTGCGCGGTGGGAGAATAACCTCCACTAGAAAAGACGTCGTAAAATATATTTCCTCGGCCGAGAACGATCGTCGACTTTTAGAACACATCGTCAAGATTAATCAAGCTCACGTCGTTATGCTGTCGGAGCAGACTATCATTGGAAACAAAGACGCAGCCAAGATTCTAAAGGCCTTGAGCCAGCTTGAAGGGATCGAGATATCTTCTTCATTTGAAGACGCGCACGTCATCGTAGAAGAAGAAGTGATCAGACTAGCGGGTTCAGACGTTGGTGGGAACCTTCAGATCGGAAAAAGCCGAAACGATCAAGTCGCCGCCGCTATCAGGATGGAGTTGCGCAAGGAGATCCTTAACATAGCTAGTTCGCTGATGAATTTGCAGAAAGCGCTGATCGAGCTGGCCGAAAAACACGTTACGACGCTCTTCATTGGCTACACACATCTTCAGCCTGCTCAACCCGTTACCTTTGCGCATCAGCTTCTCTCTTATGTCGATGCCTTGGAGAGAGATCTCAACAGGCTTATGGATGCCTATGATCGTGTGAATTTGTCTCCGATGGGCGCCGGGGCATTGGCTACGACCAGCTTTCCAATAAATAGAGAAAGGGTGGCTGAACTTCTAGGCTTTGAGGGCGTACTTGAGAACTCGGTTGACGCCGTCAGCGCCAGGGACTTCATTTTGGAGATCCTAGCTGATCTAACTATTATGTCTACAAATTTGGGTCGATTGGTTGAGGACCTGATCCTCTGGAGTTCCTCAGACTTTGGGATTATAGAGGTTCCCGACAGCTTCTCTTCGACCAGTAGTATTATGCCGCAGAAGAAAAACCCGGATCTTCTGGAGGTTATACGTGCGAGAACGGGTCAGATCATGGGTGACTTTTTGAAGTCGGTTGCAACGCTCAAAGGCTTACCTTCTGTCTATAACTTGGATCTTCAAGAAATCACACCGACGCTTTTGAATTCTATGAAAACCATGAACAAAGCACTGTTTATGCTCTCCCAGGTAGTGCCCCATCTCAAAGTGAAAGACGTATCTGAGAAGGCGCTGGTCAGCTTCTCCTCAGCGACGGAACTAGCCAATATGCTCGTCAGGAAACATGGGGTTCCATTCAGAACCGCTCATAAGATTGTTGGAGCCTTGACAAAGCACTTGGCAGAAAACGATCTTACGCTGAGGGATGTAACTCCGCAATTGTTGCGAGACGTAGCCAAGAAAACTGCAAAAATCGTCTTGAACGTAGGCGTTGAAGACGTTCAAGACTCGGTAGATCCTGTGAAGTTCATCGAAGTACACAAGACGCTAGGAGGCCCCTCCCCTGCCGAAGTCAAAAGGATGATAAGGAATCGGAAAGGGCGGTTGAAGAACAGCCGATCTTGGGCACTCAAGAAAGGTTCCTATCTAGGAAAAGCCGAAAGTAAGCTGGCTTCGTTGATGAACACATATTTGAGTGGCTAATGGAAATAGACTTGTTACATGGCAATCCATTGAGACGTACGGTTTGATACAGAATTACGGAACACCTTGAGGCTGTTTCTGATAGTCTATGCGAAGTCTGACGCGTTTCGTTCGAGTAAAATTTAAATCCTATCCACGACTCTATGTTGCTGCTAAAGGAGGTAACGATTATTGACAGAAGCTATACCTGCTCAGATAGGTGGTCAACCCGTCTTGATACTTAGGGAAGGAACTGGTCGATCGAGAGGAAGAGATGCGCAGAGATCCAACATAATGGCAGCGCGGATCATAGCCGACGTCATCAAGTCATCGTTTGGCCCAAAGGGGATGGACAAGATGCTCGTCGATACACTTGGTGACGTCACGATAAGTGGCGACGGCGCCACCATACTCAAAGAGATGGATGTGGAGCATCCGGCGGCGAAGATGATGGTGGAAGTGGCGAAAACAACCGACGACGAGGTTGGAGACGGAACCACATCGGTGGTTGTTCTTGCAGGACGGCTACTTGAGAAGGCAGAGGAACTCTTAGACAAGAACGTTCACCCAACGATCATCGTCGACGGCTATAAGCAGGCTTCAGATAGAGCCTTGAAGATCTTGGACGACATTGCTATCAAGGTCTCTCCGACCGATCGTGAGATGTTGAAGAAGGTTGCTATAACGTCGATGGCCAGCAAACTTGTGCGGGATAATAGTGACTATCTTGCCGACTTGGCAGTAGACGCAGTGCTCAAAGTTGCTGAGAAGGATGGCGAAGCGTACAAGGTTGACATCGATAACATCGAGGTGGAGAAGAAAGCCGGAGGATCCCTCGTCGAGACCAAGCTGATACAGGGAATAGCGATGGAGAAGGAGGTCGTACACCCTGGAATGCCGAAGAGGGTTGAGGACGCGAAGATCGCCCTCTTGAACTGTGCCCTTGAGATCGAGAAGACGGAGTTCGACGCTAAGATCAACATCGACAGTCCGAACCAGATGAAGGCCTTCCTCGACGAGGAAGAGACGTTGATGAAGGAAATGGCTGAGAAGATCGCTGAAGCCGGAGCCAACGTCGTCATGTCCCAGAAAGGAATAGACGATATGGTTCAGCACTTCCTCGCTAAAAAGAACATCCTGGCCGTCCGAAGGGTGAAGGAGTCGAGCATGGACAAGCTGGCAAAGGCCACGGATGGACGAGTGGTGACGAACCTGAAGGATCTTACGAGTAAAGATCTTGGAAAGTCAAAACTTGTGGAGGAGCGGAAGCTTGGCGAAGACGAATGGATCTTCGTTGAAGGATGCGAAAATCCGAAAGCGTTAACGCTGCTGGTTCGAGGAGCCACCGAGAAGATTGTTGACGAAGCTGAGCGTGCGGTCCACGACGCCCTTTGCGTAGTCCGTGACGTAGTAGTAAAGCCGAAGGTGGCTGCGGGCGGCGGAGCGCCTGAGATGGAGGTTGCGTCAAAGCTCAGAAAATGGGCGGAAGGGCTTTCAGGCAGAATACAGTTGGCAGCATTGGGCTTCGCTGAGGCGCTGGAGGTAATACCTATTACGCTGGCCGAGAACTCGGGGTTAGATCCTATAGACATCGCTGTTGACTTGAGGGCCCGCCACGAAAAGGGCGAGAAATGGGCCGGAGTCGATGTGTTCGAAGGCAAAGTCGTCGACATGACAAAACTCGACATCTACGACCCTATGTCTGTGAAGGAGCAGGTTGTAAAGTCTGCTACAGAAGCCGTCACATTGATCCTTAGAGTAGACGACGTTATCGCGTCTTCTAAGACGAGAGGACCACCTGGAGGTGGGATGCCCCCAGGGGCGGGTGGAATGGGCGGAATGGGCGGAATGGAAGAGTAGCAATACCACCCATCCTCAATTTTTTGCTATTCATGGTTAAGACGTCAAATTCTAAAAGTTTCCTTCATTTTCTGTAACTTCGCGTTTTTGCCGACGGAAGATTTCTGCTCGGCGAAATAGCATTTCTGCCCATCTACTCGTGCATGTGGCAAAACTATTTTTCTGACGAGGAAAACTGGTATGGCAGTATGAGTACCTTGAATATGAAGTTCCGGGATTCTGTGAAGAGCTTCAGATTGGAGGAGTCTGATTTGAGGACTAACGTCTTCGATGAGCCGGCTTACAGAAACAGACGCTGCGTCTTCAGAGACAGAGTTCACGCAGGCGAACTCTTGGCAACCAAACTTAAGGACCATATACTCGGCGAGGATGTGCAGCTTTTGGCGATACCGGCCGGGGGAGTTCCTGTAGGATGCACGATAGCAAAGAGGCTTAATGCTTCGTTCGACGTGATAGTGGTTAGAAAGGTGCAGATTCCTTGGAACACCGAAGCAGGTTTCGGTGCCGTTTCATGGGATGGATCGGTCGTGCTGAATGAGGCCTTGATACCGCGTTTAGGGTTAACCGACGAGGCAATTCATCGGACGGTCTCTCAAGCAAGAGAGGTTATAAGGGAAAGGGCTCTGAAGTTCAGGGGGGATAGATCCCCTCCGAATCTGGAGAATAAGGTAGTGATCATAGTTGATGATGGCTTAGCTTCGGGTTACACTATGCTTTCTGCCGTGAAATCTGTGTATGGGCGTAGTCCGAAGAGGACGATTGTCGCCGTCCCCACAGCCTCAACGTCTGCCGTGGACCTTGTAGCTCCGAACGTCGATGCCATGATATGTCTGAACATTAGAAGTGGGCCCGTCTTTGCGGTCGCAGACGCCTACCAGAAATGGCACGATCTGTCCGATGAGGAAGTTCTCAGATTTCTCAGAACTATACGCGATGAATAGCACTGTCAGCGTCTAAAGGAAAAAGGAGGGAGGAACTTCAGACTTGCCGGTTTCGGCCTTAAGGGTCTCAATTCCCGCCTTCAACCGATCGTGTACGTCCCAAAACTCTCTGGGCATGTCGGGCTCAGACTTGTAGAATTCTTCCATTCTCGCGAACTTTTCGAGAAGCTTGTCAACGCGAATGGAGAACTGCAGTCCGTAGTCCTCCTTCGCATAATTCCAGTTAAAGACCTGCTTGAAGAGCCTCTTTAGATCCTCGTACTTGGGTAGGTACCCGACGGGGGTCTCGATGGCTTCGTATTCGCCGTGGACGCGGCCTTCGGCCCAAAGCAACCAGACCTTCTTGTCAGTCTTCTCATTACAGTACTTATCCCCGGACTTTAGGAAATGGTTGGAGGCAAAAACTCTCGGACAGTTTTTCAACTTCCTGCCAAACCTGATGTGGTTGGTGAGATAGGTTCCCAGCGGCACGGTCAAGAAGTCCATGTTTGACATGGTGTTCAATACCCTGACGCCTGTCTTGCCGATCGTGGCCGTGGTGGTCTCGGACTCGATAGTGGCGCCAATGTACACGCCATGCTCCCAGCTTAAAGCCTCATAGATCGGTACGTTTGTATCTGAGTCGCGTCCACCGTACAAGATCCCACGTACGACGACGCCCTCAGAGTCATCGAGTTTCGGGTCGAAGTTATCGAGTTCGCTGACCCGCATAGTATATCTGGCGTTTGGGTGAGACAACGAAATCACATTACCTTGAGCGTCCCTCTTGCCCTCGAACCATTCGCCGGAGTGGTTGACCCCTTTTTTTGGGACATCGTTGCGCCCCATGCCAAGCCAGTAGGGGACCCCGTCGGCGACCAGTACGTTGGAGAAGATGAGCTCCCTCGAAGTGGTCAAAGCCTCGTAGATCAACGGGTCGTCAACACGATTCACGTCGGTGATGATCCCGAAGATGCCCGATTCGATGTTTACGGCTCGAGCGTTCCCTTCCCCGTCTTCCTTGATGTAGGCGATGTCATCTCCGACGATGCTCTGGCCTGGAATCATGGCTGTAGAGGTTTTTCCGCAGGCGCTCGGGAAGGCCCCTGTGAAGTATGTGACTCGGTTCTTGCCCTCAGGATGAACCCCCATGATGAACATGTGCTCTGCGAACCAGCCCTCATGGTTTGCCTTGTATATGGCGAGGCGAAGAGCAAGCTTCTTCAATCCAATGCTGTTTCCGGCGTATTGGTTGTTGACCGAGTAAACCTTCTTGTCCGTAACGTCAATATAGATTCTTCGCTTGTCCGTGTTCTTTGTGCAGTTTCTTTCGTCGAGTTCTCCAGCGGAATGTAGAAATGTGAAGAAGTCATCGGAGCCTTTCAACTTCTTGAACTGTTCGTATCCTCTCCGGTAAAGGAGGCCCTCACTATGAGCAACGTAGGCTGAGTCCGTTAATTGTAAGGCTGGAATAGAGAATCTGGAGTTTGTCGGTCCTAGGCAGAAGAAGAGCACGAGGCATTCTTTGCCCTTCATAGCGCCATCGAATAGGGCCATGATCTCCTTCAGTCCGGCCTTGCGTTCCTTCCAGTTGATTCCGCGGCTTAATCTTTGGCCCACTGGCAGAAGAATCGCAGTATTTCCTACATCACGGGCTAAATCGTAGTAACCGTCAAAGTGGATGGTGTGGCCCGCCGCCTTCAATTTCGTCTCTTCTTTATTGTCGAGAGCCAATTGGCGGACATAGGCTATATCAATCGGGTCATCCGTGATGACTGTGACCTTTGAAGGCTTGCACAACTCGATGTATTTCCCAACGAGCTTCATAACATGGGGGTTGTTGAGAACCTCTAGCTTAGCGGTATCTCTTCCGCCAAAAACCTCGTCTGGCTTTGGCATGTGTATCGCAATATCCATTCAAGGACTCTTTTTTAATCGTTTCGGGTTCTGCCTGAATCGAAGCTGTCTGGTCAAATCCTTTTGCAGGACGCGTAGCCTAGAGAGATCTGCCTCTAGAATGTCAATAATGGACTTGGTTGCAAACGAGATGCTTATCTATCCGATAACTTGTATAATCTATGATGATGGCTTAATGGGCGAGAAGGTAGCCCAAAAAATTCGTAAACCACGACTTTTCGAAAACGCGGAATGCAGGAACTGTTCGAGGAAGAAGAGTTACTACTGCTGGAGACAGTGTCCTTTCAATTCGTGGAGAGCGAGACAAATAGAGTAGTTTTGGAGTCATCCCAACGCTTAGAAGAGGCAAATCAAGGTTCGATGTAATCTTTAATTTTTGCGAGTTCGTATATAATTAAGAAAAAGAGGTATTGTTTCAATGATGTCTAAACGCGACAGCCTCGAGAATCGTGCGCTCAAAGTCATCTTAGAGGGAGAAGAGCAAGGGGTTCTCCAGAGTGACCTATGGAGAGCCCTGGGCGCAAGCAGCCGCGAAGGCTCAAGGCTCGCCTTAAAGCTGGAAAAGAAGAAGTTTGTTAGAAGGGAAAGGGAGCTTCTTGATGGGAGATGGACGTATAGGCTGTTTGCGACGAGGCGTCCGGCGACGGTGGACTCTGTCCTAGGAGTTCCATGTACTACGTGCACGGTCGTAGTCAAATGTTGTGCCGGCGGCGAGACTTCTCCTGAAACCTGCGAGAAGATGGAGCTTTGGCTCCAAGAGACGGTGGGTGGCGGAGAACCCGCTAAGGAAGATTAGTGTTGCCTAAGAGATGGCTCAGGGAACGAGAGAGGGATCCCTACCACCGCCTAGCGAAGAGGGAAGGCTACAGAAGCAGAGCAGCCTACAAGCTTCTTCAAGCCGCAGAAAAGAATAAAGTTCTCAGAAGGGGCGATGTAGTCGTCGACTTGGGCGCTGCCCCAGGCGGATGGACGCAAGCAGCGAGAACCATAGTTGGAGAGGAAGGTTACGTTCTTGCGGTAGATATCAAGCCGATGCAGCCGTTTGGTTTCCCCAACGTAAAGACCATGATTGCCGATATATCTGATCCAAAAACTCTCGACAGGATCATGGAATGTCTTCCCAAGAATCTGGATGTCCTGTTATCCGATGCTTCTCCAAATCTCAGTGGAGTATGGGAAGTGGATCACGCGCGTCAAATCGATTTAGCCGCTGCGTCGCTTGCGATGGCGGTCAAGTCCCTCAGGTCAGGCGGCAACTTTTTTGTGAAGGTCTTTCATGGCGACCTCCTCAAAGGCTTCATAGACGAGGTTAAAAAGAACTTTGAGTCGGTGAAGATCGTGAAGCCCATGGCTAGCAGGTCCAAGAGCTCCGAAATCTACATATTAGCCAAATCATTCCGTCTTGCGTATGCTTCTTGACTAGGCTACTGTGGCAGAAACGTTTTTCAGAACCTTTTTAGCCTTCCCTTTCATCCTCAAAGGTTGGAGGTTTAGCTTAATGGGTAAAGCTTTTAGGCCTGAAGACGTGGCTAGAGGGAGGAAGCGGCTTTTTAGAGAGGCGTTCAAGGATCTGAGTCCAGACATTAGGGACGCGGTGAGGCGTGTGTTCGAATCTTGGCAAGGGGTTGAGTCTGAGAGGCAGCTTGTCAAGTTGCTTGGTGAGGAGGAGGCAAATCGTCTCCTGAAGAGAGTTAGGCCGGTTTAAACTGGTGAATGTTCCCTTCGTGATCGCGCGCACGTGATGCGCTGAGCTTCCTAGCTAACGGCGATCAAAGTAGATGTTCTTGCCTGTGGCGGAGAGCGGTATCCCGATGATCACGTCCGCGTCCATGAGTTTTGCCGCCTTCGCCGCTGCTCCTATCGTGTACATCAGTCTGTTGTCTATGTTAAGCTCACTTGCCTGCTTAGCGGCGGAGCCGAGCGCTATCCCCAGATCCATCGCCTCGAGAATGCATATGGGGCCTGTAAAGTCTTCTCCCGTCTTCTTCTCAGCCTTTATGAAGTCAGCGCAGCCCGCGTTGCCGCAGGCACCGCAGTTCATCGGGTTCTCAGGCTTCTTCGGAACCGTGCCTTTCACGCCGATTAGGAGTACCGTTGACGTCTTTCTGACGTTCTCGGCGTCTCGAAGGAAGGCTGCTGCGAAGTTCTTCTTTTGCGTTGCTTTCTGCTCCATCGCCTTGATGATGAGTTCTTTCTCCTCACCGGTCACTATCATTGTGAGTGTGCGGTCTACTCCACGAGCTTTAGGCGCGGTTCTGGCGCTTGCGGCCATCAGCTTCGCCGCCATAAGGACAGCGTCTTCTTCAGCTTCACTACTCTTTATTATTGTCATGTTGGTACCAACGTTTGTTTAGCGTGTCTTCTAGGTTAATACATTTTTGATCTTTTGTGGAAAGCGAATTAGTCTTGTCCTACGAACCTCGACGTTTGGATCTCATCGTATCCTTTCATCGCGGTCGATGAGAGCTTGTGGAATATGATCTGTACGATCTTGGTTCCCGGATAAAGCTTCACGGGGGAAGTGTTTTGGCAGAAGACTTCTAAGACCATGGGTACCGGCTTGGACAATCCTGACCCAGGGTTCACAAGGCCGGCCGCGAGTACAACTATGCCGAGCCTCGCTATGCTGCTTTTTCCTTGCAACGTGGCTGCTATGTCCTTTGGTATGGCGATCTTTTCCACGGTTTTGGCTAGTATAAATTGGCCCGGCTTTAGCTCGAAGGGCTCATCTTTTGTGTCCACTACGCTTGTTTCTTCCTTTAGACGAGGGCTTTTGGAATCTATGGTCTTTCCTCTCTTGAAGAGGGTAAATTGGCTCGAAAGCGTCAGATCTATGGAACAGGGGTTGAGGTTCTCGTTTTTGAAGGGAATTATCTTTATCCGTCCGTCCTCAACAGCCTTCAAAATGTCGGAGTCAGAGAGTATCGTTTCCTCTCACCTAAGTGCCTTTTATGCAAGAGAATGTCTCTTTCGGATATAAGAGCGAGTGGGGAAGGTACTTCACGCGTGTCCATTTGAGGTCTCTTAGCCTCTTACTGATTATTTCGTCATGATGATACCACGGCTCACCGCGCGATATGCTCTGGATGCCTCTGATCAGCCTTGCGCTGTTTGTCAAGTGGCAGAAGATGATTCCGGTTTTCCACTTGTTACCGTCGAAGAGCCGGCTCTGCCTAGAGGAGAAGTCGCCGGGCTGGTCGCTTCCAGGCACAAAATCGGGCAGAAAGTCTTGCAAGACCTCGTACGGTACTGTGCTTGAAAGCTTCCGCGGCTCCCTGAACTTCTCCCAGTATGAGAAATCCAAGCCGTAAAGAGTCATATCGTACTTGTTGTAAGCCAGCTCCATTACGTCTTCCATGGCGAAGGCGATGAGGCGGAAGTCGTTTTCCTTAGCGGTTTCTTTCAAAAGTTGTAGGGCGTCTCTGGCGATGAAGCCGTAGAGTATGACCTTTTCTATCTTGGAGCCGACTTTTTCCGCCTCTTCCAAAGCTTCTCTGATAGCCTTCTCGCTGGACGCACCGGTTGCCTCTGTGTCCGGCTTTATGAGAGTGATGCTTGTGTTGGAGGGAAACTCTCTGAAGTCTTCATGTACGACTTCCAGTCTCCTTGAGTGATCACCATGATCCCTGTATGAGGGTATTGTGTAACGAGGCCTGATCCAGACTTGTCTGAGGCTGTTCCTCAGTTTTAGAGTCTCGAAAGCTCTGTGTAGTTCATAACCGGGGCCTGCTCTCAAGATGTGCTCTATGACAATAGATTCTTCATTCGAGATGTTGAGCAGGCCGTTGATGGCTTTCGCGGCCTCCAAAGCAGCCTCGAAGCAGGTGGACTCAAGGGCTTTTCCGACGATGTGTGGTTTACAGGCCACGTCTCTTCCGCCGGGCGTATCGATAATATACAAGTCATCTATTAGTTCGGGGCGATTCACTTTATAGACGCGGGTGGTATCTTTTAACCCCGAAACTTTCACAGGCTCAGTCGAGTCCACATCGATTTTGAAAACGTCGATAATTTCGTCTGCGTCGATTTTTGGTGTTTCCTCTGTTTTGAGGTCTGGCGTGGCTGAAGCCCAATTTTAAATCTAGCTTAACACGTAGATAAGATTTACATCTCGCGGACCGATTTGCATAGGTGGGCAATAGTGCACGGTTCTTATGAAAGAATTTGAAATAGGAGTTTGGAAAAAAGAAACTTGGAGACCTTGTAGTTTGGCTGATAAAGAGCTAGATACGAACGCGGACAGACCAGAAGAAACTGAGGATGAAGTTCTGAAAAAGGTTGAGAAAAGAAAAAGGCGAGACTTAGAACTAGAGGGCCTTACAGAGAAGCACACGTTCCGCACTAGTGCACCCGGATCGAGCTTGGGTAAATGGTGAGAATAGCGTTTCATTCGACGGTGTGTTCGGGTATCGCTATCGCTGTTTGAGTTCGTGTAACTCCCTCGATGGCGTGGCAGTTGTTTATGATCTTTCCCAGCGTTTCCATCGTGTCGAACTCTACGTAGGCGATGACATCGTATGCTCCGGTGACGGCGTGGGCTTTTTTGACGCCTTCGATCTTCAGGAGCGCTTCGGCCACCTTCCACAGCGCCCCAGCCGTTGTGTTGATCAGTATGTATGCTTGCAATATGTCACCTGGAATATTACTTGAGGTACGGTTACTTAAAACATCGTGGTGCCTTTTTTGTCGTCTGCTTTGTTTCAGCAGCTCCTAGAACAGCCTCTTTGACGATTTTTGCCGGCGCATCGGTCTTGACGCCTCTGGAATTGAAGTGTGTAGGAACAGCTCGATATCCTAGATTCAGAAGCCTCTGAATTACATCGGACTTTGGTGGCGCTGACGATCCCAGTTTATCGCTTATTCTGTCTACCACGTAGTATGTGGGTGGAGCATCCACCTCCGCTGATGCCATGTTTAGGAGTCTGGTCAATCGCCTGTCTCTGTCGTTTTCAGATCTGGCGGCCTTAAGCATCTTGCTTAGAAATCTTCCGCTGAGAATTTCTCCGAGCCATAGGGGTCCAGCCACGCTGAGCTTTCTTTCGCATTCTCTGCATTTAGTATCTAGCGTTGCGGCGGTGCCGTAGACAGATTCCCTGTGGAGGCAATGGAAACAGTGCAGGATATATCCCATCTCCTCAACGCTCTTATTGGCCTCCTCTGCACCCCGTCGTAACTGAGCGTAGACACGGATGTAGTGGTCTGTGCTGTGGCTGAAGAGGATCTTGACTCCAAAATCGTGTTTAGCCGACTGTAGGACTAGGCAGCCCGTCAGTAGTCTGACCGCAAGCTCATGGCAATATTCCGTCCTCAACGGTCTTCCCGAGTATTTCCTTATACAAGCTGCAGGATGTACGCCGCATAGGGGTGCCATGTCTGTAGCGGTCAACGCGATTAGGCCACGGTCTCGCACGGCCCTGATTGCGGAGTCTATGAATGGAGCTGGCGAGCCGAAGGGGTCGATGTCCACGAAGTCAAACCTTTCCTTGGGTGATGAGTGGAGGCTTAGGAATGTGTTTGCGTCCATTTTTTCAACGCAGACCTTTCCTTGCAGGCGATTTCTTTTGACATTGAGCTCCGCCAGTTTCACCGCCTCTGGGTTTAGGTCGTTAATGACGACTTTCTCGATGTTTTCAACTTCGGCGGCGAATCTCAGTCCTCTCACTCCGCAGCCGGCCATCGGTTCGGTGACTGAGAGCTTTCGATCGGCGGCCTCTTGGAAGGTCTTTAGGACGATTACGGCGATGTCTCGGTTCAGCTTCATGCGTGGGTTGTAGAAGACTGGTGCCTTGGATGGGGCTTTTTCTTTAATGCCTAGCCTCGGAACGAGGAGTTTGACCGCGCCTTCTTTCACAGTCTCCGTGGGAAACGTTGGCTTCAAGCCTTTAGCCTCTCGGCCTCCTTCGCGATCAATTCGGCGATAATGTTGTGCAAGCTTTCCCGGTTTTGAGGCGTGACCTCGTAGACTGTTGTATCCTTTCTGCTCTTTATGCTGTTGATGAGAGGGTCCTGTAGTCTGTGGTGTAGGATGCCTAGAACCGGTTTCGGTCCTTCGACCGCGCGTGTGACAGCTTCGCGGAAGCTTCTGCTATGTAATTCCATAGGGCCTACTTCATCTATCACGATGTAATCCGCCTCTTTCATGGCCCTGATTATGGCTTCGGCTCCTACTTCTGAAAGGTCGTGTAGGTTTACTGTGTAGCGGCCAACCCGCGGTCCATCAGGTTGATTAACGTGGGCTAGAATTCCTCGTCGTCCGGTTTTGAGGTCTATGACTTCGAAACCGACCCGCGTCGCGTCTGCTCGGATCTCTGGGCAATAGACGCCTCCTGCCTTATATCCAGGTTCGGCTAAAGCTTGCATAGTCCTCTGGACGACGCTCGTCTTGCCTACGCCGGGTCTGCCAGTTACGAAGATGTTCAAGGCTCTACTTGAGAATGGTTGTTTCAGTTCTTATTTAAAATGGCTATCATCGGGTAACATTTATAATTCTTGTAACGGTACAAGCTCTCATGGTATCTGAAGACGTTATCAGAAACCTGCAAGAAAGTGCTATTAAAAAAGGAGCAAATTCGACTAAAGTCATTGCTGTAAAAGATGTTTTTGTTGAGGACTGGGTAAGGCAAAAGTGTGAATATGGTTGTAATGGATACGCGAGACATTTCACATGTCCTCCATATTCACCTTCTCCGGAAGAAACCAGGAGCAGATTGAGAGGCTATAACAAAGCACTGTTAGTTGAGTTCGCTGAGATGGAAGAGACGGAAGGCCGACGAACAGTCAACGAGGTTATGTTTGAGCTGGAAAGAGAAGCTTTTCTGAGCGGTTTGCACAAGGCTTTCTCCTACGGCGCTGGACCATGTGACATTTGCGAAACTTGTCCAGCGGAAGAAGTTGAAAACCCAAGCAAGTATAGCAAAAGAGAATGTAAGAATCAGGAAGAAGCGAGACCAGCAATGGAAGCTTGTGGGATAGATGTCTTTCAAACGGCAAGAAAGGCTGGCTATGAGATTCATTGCGTTAAAGAAAACGAGCCCCACAAGAATTTTGGGCTTCTACTGTTGGAATAATTGGAAGTGGAATTAGCTGGCGATATCTCCACTAAAAGGATTATCAGCGATTACTCTCAAGTTTTCTATTAAGCCCAGATTTCGTATTTAAAGTGGGTCAGTGTGGTAAATGAGTTCACCCAACGGCTAGTTCCTTTCCCAACCCTTCACTTGGGTACGCGAATATGCGGCTTTTTTCGCTTGGGAAGCTGACGGTGACACCGTCGCCTGTGTTAAACCACTCCTCTGTGAGAGATGGGCGTTCAACCACAACAATATCTTTGTTTTCCAGCCTCACCTCGTATCGAATGTTTGTTCCTTCATAAATTAGTCTTTCAACTACACCTAACAATGAATTGGGTCTATTCGTGTGTCCTTTTTCGATTGTGAAGATCTCGGGTCGAACTGCCAAGACCACTCGTTCGCCCACTTTCTTCAACGTGCTTGAGCTGGAGACAGTTAGTCCTCCGCTTAGCTCAATTTGGACTTTGTCGTCGTCTGTTTTAACCACAGAGCCTTCCAGAAAGTTGTTCTGGCCGATGAAGTTTGCTACGAAGATGTGTTCTGGGTTGTTGTATAGTTCCTGTGGCGTTCCAACCTGCAGGATCATGCCTTTCCTCATGACCGCGATTCTGTCTGAGATAGCCATGGCCTCGCTTTGATCGTGCGTGACGTGGATGGCTGTTAAGCCTAGGTCCTTGACCAGCTTATGGAGGTCGTATCTTAACTCAAACCGGATTTTAGCGTCTAGTGCGCCTAGGGGCTCGTCGAGGAGAAGGAGTTTGGCGCCGGCGGTCAAAGCCCTTCCTAGAGCGACGCGTTGCATCATGCCGCCGCTCAGTTCGTTCGGGAAAGCGTCCAGTCTCTCGTCGAGTCTCACCATCCTCAGCATTTCGTCGCCGACTTTTCCGCTCTTCGTCTCTTCCCAACCCTTTACTCGGGGTCCGTACATGACGTTGTCCCAGACGTCCATGTGGGGGAAGAGCGCGTAGGTTTGGAAGACGAATCCGATGCCTCGGTCTTCGGGCGGAACCTTATTCACCAAATTGTTGTCAATGTGGATATCCCCTTCGTCCGGCTCAACCAAGCCGGCAATAATCCTCAGAAGGGTTGTTTTGCCGCAGCCGCTTGGACCGATGAGAGAGAAATATTCCTTGTCTCGAACTTGGAGGCTAACGTTGTCAACCGCCACGATCTTCCCGAACCTCTTCGAAACGTTGACTAACTTGATTTCTGGCAACGCGTGTAGCCTCCGCTGGCTTCTGCCGATTATAGGTGTTCGTAGTGAATTGCTATATTAAGCATATCAATACCGTCCTCCAACCGCGAGTCTCAAGACCAGAAGAATGATGAAAGAGAACAGTACGAGGAAACCGGCTCCTAGGGCAACGTCCATAGGTGACGCGGGCACCGTGTGCTTAACCCAGTTGACAAGCAGGACAGGAACCGTTTTCATCGTTGATACGACGGCGAGGGTTGCGCCTGTTTCGTCAACGCTTCTGGCGAACATCATTATTGTTCCTGCGAAGAGGGAGTATTTTGTCAAAGGCAGAATAAGCGTTCTGAACACCGCAAACGGTCTAGCGCCGAGGGTTCTCGACGCTTCTTCAAGGTCTATACCCACTCGCTCTATAGCCCCGACCATCGTACGAACAAAGTAAGGATATGTTATAGACAGGTGTGCAAGGATTATCAGCGCGATCTCGGGCATGAACGCAAAGTTTCCCCAGAAGATTTTCATCGAGGCGCCCAACGCGATGGACGGAACGATCATCGGGATGTTGGATAACACGTCTAGCGTCGTCGAAGCGGTTGCTCCCCACCGCCTTCTCGCTATTAGAACAGCCATGGGCAAACTGGCCAAGGCGTTTAAAATAGTAACTGCCACTGCCACAGAATATGAGAGGAGAAGGCTTTGCCAGTATCCTTGCCAAACGCCAACACTGGCAACTGCTTGGTTTAAGGTGCCGCCTGCTATTGCGCTGAGAATTGGAAAAACGATGAATAGGGAAGGAGCGAGAACAAATGCCAAGAACACGAACATTGTCACAGAATCTCTAAGTGTCTTCACCTTGGAGTCGCTGAGTTTTCTTTCCACGGATGGCCAAACTTTCTTTACGGGAATCTTCAACCTCGGTCCAAGCAACCTAATTCCTAGGTAGATCAGGCAAGCGGTCAGTATCAATACGAAGCTCACGAAGACCATGGGGCCTTCTTGACCGAGGTTTCGGGTATTATTGATGAAGACGACGCCGCTTTCAAAGGCGCCTGCTACAATCACCGTTGCACCAGTTTCAGATAGTGACCTAGCAAACGCAAAAGTGAAGGCGGCTATCAGACTTGACTTCAGAATGGGCAGTGTTACGGTTCTGTCGGCTGTTACCGGTGCAGCGCCTAGGGTTCTTGCCGCTTCTTCATAGACTATCTTATAGTCGAGAAGCGCGCCCACGATGACTCTGACCACAGCGGGATAGGAGAAGGCAAAGTGGAGTAGAACAATCAGAAGCCAACCAGGTGACACAAGTGGATTGCCGCCAAAGATTTGTGAGACGCCCCCGGCTCCACTCCAGAATAGCAGCAATGAATAGCCTAGAGTTACGGTGGGTACCATGAAGGGCAGATCGGCCAGCGTGTCAATTACGCTGAGCCATTTCGATCTTCCCCTTGCGATGAACCAGGCCAGGGGCAAACCTGCAACGAGGTCGAGAAAAGAGACTAGGAAGGCAATCGCAAACGAAGCATAGATCGCTGACGACGCTCTTAACATTAAACCGGGGCTCTGGAAGACTTCGCCTATGGCACTCCACTTGAGAGCTACACCTAGGATTGGAGGAACGAGGATTATCCCGAGAAAGAAGATCACGGAAACAGCGTAGATTAGATGTCGAACGAACGGCTTAGACGAGACTTTGTCAAGATGCCTTAGTACGCTGGAGCTGGACAAATGTCTTCCTCTGTCTTCTTTTTCAGATGACTGATGTAAGCAGTGTCATGCATCGTTACTTTCCCCGAGAGTGCGCCCTCTACTTTTGGTTGTCAAAAGTTTCTATGAAGTCGTTGGTACCTTTCCTTTAGGTTTATTGGTGGCTGTTTCTTGTTAGTGACTTTGCCTAGTTATCTGTAAGGTGCATTGACACCCGTTGGTCGAGCGTCGTTGTCAGCCTATAAGCTGATTTCCCGTTGTCACTTTTTACGCGCAACGCAGACTGCGGTACTACTCATTCTGACCTGGTCACGATGTAGGTAACGACGACTGCTACTGCGGACTCGATGAGTATCAAATAATCATAGGAGTTTAAACCAGGTTCGAAGAACACGATTTTCAGCAAGAAATACCAAGTGATGAAGCTTACGAGTACTAGGATGACGTAAGCCAAACGGTCCTCCTTCATGTGCGAGACCTCTCGCGACCGATCGCAGCCACTATGTTCTGGGTTGGTTATGTTTTGAGGAAAGATGTTAGCTCGATCTAATCAAAGAATACTTATTTATTGGATAAATGTTTTGGGGAGGCGTGCGCGAAGGAGCCAACGAGATAAATGAAACGTAAGGCTGAAAAGAGAACCGAGCATATGGGCATGATCATGACGGAAGGGGAGCATGAGAAATGGCATAGAGAGCACTCGGAAATGACAGCAGAGCAACATGAAGCTTTTCTCAAGGGAATGGGTGTCAGCAAGGAAGAGGATGAGGCATGGCACAAGAAACACAGGACGCGTCCGACAGCCTCAGAAAGGCCGGGACGAATACGGGTTAATCCGTTTGCTGTGGGTGGGGCCTTCTTGGGCTACTGCGTCAAACAGGGATGGTTGATTCAGGAGGGCAAAGGTCGAGCCGCCAACTACTATGTTACTGAAGAGGGGGAAAGTGAGCTAAGAAGATTCGGGGTTAAATTCAAGAAATAGTTGTTAGGGGGATCATTCATGCAGAAGATTATGTCAATTCCACACAGGGTCTGCGAATCCGCCTGTTACGTCAATGGTCTAGAAGATGTGCTTACTTGGAAGGGCGGCAGCTACATTGACTTCTTGCTCTCTGTTGTGGGAGGGATGGCAAGTTTCGCATACCTGAAATTTAAAGCTGCAAAGCCGCCTTGCATGGTCTACTGGGGCACCAATCCGAAGTACCTGCTCAGGAACCTTGAGAACATAATCGGTTTCAGTCAGATAGTGAGTGAAGGCAAGAGTTTCAAGACAACATTTCCCCAGATCAAAGAATTCATCGACAAGAATGAGCCTGTCATGGCCGGGGCCCTCGACATGTACTACCTACACTACTATCCAGACATCTACAACAAGAATCATGTGCCCATTCACTACGTTCTTGTCGTCGGATATGATGAAGAGCGGCAAATAATCTTCGTACACGATTGTAGTAGCAAAGACGTTCAGGAAGTGCCCTATGCAGAATTCGAAAGGGCTCTAGATGTCAAAGTTCCAGGAATGAGCAAAAAGAACACATTCAGGGTCTTCAAGCTTCCCCGGGAGATCCCCTCAGAGTTTGAAGTTGCAAGGAAAGGCTTCAAAGCGAAGGCTCAGCAAATGCTCAAGCCCCCAGTCAAACTATTCGGCATTCCTGCAATGCGCAACCTCGCAAAAGAGATCGTCTCATGGAACAGGAGAGACTGCTTTGAACATCTAATCACATATGCAACAACTCCACCGGTACTCCCAAGCAGTTTCGAGCATAGTGATGGTATGAGATTTGCTCAGGCAGACGTACTTGAAGATCTTGGCAGGAAATACAAAGTCAATGAATGGATTGATGCATCAGAGCGGTTCAGGAGATCAGGCAATCTGATCATCGAGCTTTGCAAGACCGCTATGAAACAAGACTCTCAGAAATGTCCTGTGTTCATCACACAGATTGCTGGTATTGAAGAAGAAGCATACTGTCTGCTCAGAGACGCATCGTGTTGAATGGCATGAAATCACGTGCGGAGAGTCTGCGTGATCGCGCGCGCGAAATCAGATGAATTGGATGATGTCACCGTCCTTCATTTCGTGCTCTGGACCGACTTTCTCCCCAGGATATTTGGCGCTTACTCCCCAAATGCGTGCATACTTGAAGTTCTTGTAGAGTCCATGATAGATTTCTTGGGCAACTTGTATAACTGTTGCTCCTTTCTTCATGATCAGCGGTTTCTCTGACGGTCTCTTCTCAGACGGTGTCTTGCAGTAGACACGTATTATCTTGAGCATCTGGAACAGGTTCTCTCCGATTCCTTCCAGGCCTTGTTTTTTCTCGCATGATATAGTTAGAACTGGCATGTTTCCTTTGACCGCTTTGCTGAGTCTGTGAATGACCTCTATTGAACCAACAGCATCGCTTTTGTTAGCAATAATCAGCGCAGGCTTGTTGGCAGGATTTGAGAACAGAGCATCTTCTATGTCGTCCAGCTTGACTTTTCCTCTGACCTTAATCAGGGCAGATCTAATCTTGTAACTGAGAAGCATGTTTTTGACGTCCTCTAGTGTGCAGTCGACGAAGATGCCGGTGCCAACAACTTGAAGCCCTGAGCCAACGCTTCTCCGCTGAACCTCAACGTGCCCTTCAAGGTCCTCGATCAGGATTCCTGCTTTCTCCAGTTCAGACTTCAGCATCTCAAGCTGTTCAACCGGATTCTGTGTCAGATCGACCATGAGAATTAAGCCGTCAGAGTTTCGTGCGAGGTCAAGAATGCGCGGGCCATCCTTTTGTCCTTCAGCTGCGCCTTCAACGAGAGCTGGGGCTTCAACCAACTGGAATTGAATGTTCTGATATTGAACCATCCCTGGCACAGGATTCCGCGTCGTAAAAGGAAAGGAGCTTACCTCAGGTTTGGCATTTGTAATTGATGAAACGAGGTTGCTCTTACCTACGTTTGTTGGACCTAGGATGACTATTTGTCCTGCTCCTTCCTTAGGTATCAGGAAACTTCTTCCGCCTCCGCCTCTCCTACGTGCCTTGGTCTTTTCCAGTTCTTGCTCCAGAGCCACAATCCTCTGTTTGACGTTCGCAAGGAGCCTGCTTGTGCCTTTATGTTTCGGGCAGAGAGCGACGAACTCTCGCATCAACTTGATCTTTTCGGGCGTTGAACGGCAGGCTACGACCTCGGCCCATTTGTCCTTTGCTTGAGGAGAAAGGTTTGTGGTCATGGTCTCGGACCCAAAGATGTAGCTAGTTATAGAATCTCTTGAACACTCTGCAGATTGCCAAGCCTATCCATGAACCGAGCTCCTTGTCCTTTGCTCTCAGTAGAGACAAGTTCCATTTCCCATTTTCTTGCTGTCTTGAAGCTAGCCATTCAAGGGCCTTTTTGATCTGCGGATCATCTGCAGAGAATTCCAATAATGACAGTGAGTCAAGGGCGGATATGAGGTCTGTGAACCAGAAAGGAAAAGAGAATTTCGTCCAGAAGCTTGGGGCTTTTCTGTCTGGATATGTGTCTGATTGGAAGAAGCGTGATTTCAAGAGTTCGCCTGCTCTCTTGGCTTCTTCTGTTCTTCGATGTCTTTCATGGGCTGCGAAAGCACGCAAGGCAACGCCAGTGATGCAGTGAGAGAAAGGCTTTGATCTGTCTGGTTGGATTGGCTTTGGGTTCTTGAGAGCTTCATAGAGGGTTCCAGCCTCTCTCCCGACCGTTCTGAGAGGTATTGCCCATCCATCGTCATTTTGCCGAATGGAAAGAAGCCATTTGAATCCTCTCTCTGTTCGAGTGTCTTCTCCGTATCCGGCCTTGATCAACAGTTCCATGATAGCAGCAGAATAGTTAGGAGTATACTGGTTGCCATAGATCCCTCTGAAATCGCCTTCTTCTGTTTGACGAGAGAAGAGATAATCAGCCGCCCTCGCTATTGCAGGATGCTCTCTGTTTAAGCCATATTTCTCGATAAGCAAGCCTAGGACTCTGAACGTTTCCAATTGGTTGTAATCTTCAGTCGATCGCAAGTGTTCCTTGCCACCGCCTTGATATTTCCATGATCCATCATGAAGCTGCCTATGAATGATTCTTTTGACTTCATGCAATTGCCATAAGCTTTCAATTGATTCTAGCCTCTCTTCTAAAAGATCGCGACTAGCAAAATAGCGGAGGGCTTCGTTCTTTGAAGAAAGAAATGGAGCTAGCGGATCATACCACAGCTGCTTCTGCCAGTCTCCCATAATACACCCTCTTTGCCAGCTATTCTGTTCTTTGCATATCTATACGAGATTTCGATCGAGTATCGGCATATGAAGCTTTTCTAGCGCACACTCAAAGCAGGTGTAAACCTGACAAATGTAGACATAGCGGTGATTGTGCTGTCTTTTCGCGCGCGCGAGCTCGAATACGTCTTTAAAGGAAAGGCTTGGAGAGTTTACTGGCTTCTCTTGAAGAGCGGTTAAGGCCCTTCTAGCCCCCTGTTCTAGTTTCTGGACAGAATGTACTAAAAAGTAGAATAATATACCTAGCAACTCCTATTTTACAGTCGGGTTTTGAACTTGCAGGAAGTCAACAGTAAAGGGGTGACGCGTGGAATCACCGCACCACTTCTAGCCGCTCTACTGATAACCGTGTGCTACAACCTCAGTCTACAACCCGGTGTTCAGCCGACCTTCTCGCAACTCAAGACCTTCTCAAGCTACAAGGAACTCGAAAGCTTTCTGAATACGAGCATGGAACGGGCAAGACAATATGTGGGCGTATACGGAAACCTTCTCTACGGCGGCACAGTCAAAACTCTGACACCCGATATTGAAGCCATGACCGAGCATTCGACGACCAACGTTCAGGTTGCCGGCGTAGACGAATCGGACATCGTCAAAACCGATGGAACCTACTTATACGTGGTCTCAGGCCCCACCATATACATATTGAGGGCGTATCCACCTGACCAAGCCAGCATACTTTCAAAGATCGATCTAAACGAGACGTACGACGCAGAAATCTACCTACGTGGAAACAGACTTGTGGTTCGAGGAAACAAGTTCCAGTACCGTCTCTTCGCCAATACTGGTTTCTTCTACCCGTATTTGGATGAAGCGTTCGTCAAAGTCTACGATGTCTCGGACCATGCGAAGCCTGCCTTGGCTAGAACCGTCGTCCTGAACGGAACCCTCGACGACTCAAGGATGATCGGCGACTACGTCTACGCCGTGGTCAATCAACCAGCCACGCTTCCAGGCGGCAACGAGACCGATTTCGAGGTGTTTCTTCCCAAAATCTACGTAGACAGCGCTGTTGAAGAGGTGCAGCCGACCGAGATCCGCTACGTCAATGTATCAGACACCTTCTACTACTTCACAACCGTCCTCTCGCTCAACGTCATCACCGACGCAGAGGCGCCGACCTACGAATCGTTCCTAGCAGGGTCAGCCGCGTGCATGTACGTCTCGTCAAGCAACATGTATCTCGCGATTCCAAACATTACGGCTTGGATCATGCCAGTGAAAGCGGACAAAGTGCAGGAAGAAACGCTGATCTACAGAGTTGAATTCGATCGCGAAAAGATAGTCTGTCAGGCAGAAGGCACTATCCCCGGCTATATGCTCAACCAGTTCAGCATGGACGAATACAACGGCATCTTCAGAATAGCGACCACGACATGGATGGGCAACACTTCTCGGAACGACCTGTTCACAATGGACATGAGCCTCAAGATCGTTGGCAGAATCGAAGATCTGGCGCCGGGCGAACGCATATTCTCGGCTCGCTTCATGGCCGACCGATGCTACCTCGTAACGTTCAGGCAGGTAGACCCCTTCTTCGTAATAGACCTCAGTAATCCGGCTGACCCCAGAACCTTGGGGTACTTGGAAATACCCGGTTTCTCCGGCTACCTCCACCCGTACGACGAAAACCACATAATAGGCATAGGCAAACAGGACAGTAACTTGAAGCTCTCCCTCTTCGACGTAACCAACGTGAATGCGCCGACGGAAAAAGACAAATACATTGTGCAGGGCAACTGGTCCGAGTCCACCGTCCTATGGGATCACAGAGCATTCCTATTCGACGGGTCGAAGCAGTTGCTGGCGCTCCCCGTTTCAATATGGTGGACCCACGTTGAAAACAACACATACTATGTCGAAAACTGCTGGCAAGGCGCATACGTCTTCGATGTATCCTTGGAGCAAGGCTTTACACTTAGAGGCAGCATCACTCACGCAAACACAACGGACCCATACGACTTCGGTTTCGAAGTGAAAAGGATACTCTACATAGGCCGCGTGCTCTACACTGTTTCAGACAAGACGATTCAGATGCACGATTTAGATACTCTAGAATTCGTAAACGAACTCAAACTTTCATAACCCCTCTTTTTTATTCTCATCGATCTAAGCCAGAAGACAGGCTCAATTGCGCCGAACCGTCGCACTCATATTGCCATAGCGGCGACTTTCACTTGTTTAACTCCTTTTTTCGCCATGAGGGCTTGCGTAAGACGCTTGATTTCTTCAACGCTTCCTTCGATAGCGATTATCTCTAGGCACTTGTTCTCCTCCAAGTGAATGTGAAGGGTTGAAGAAATCACGTTTTTGAAACCATGCTGGACGCCGACGACCTCTTCTAGAAGACCAGGCTTGTCCAAGTAGTAGAGCACAAGGATGGCACCAGTCACTCGTCCCGTCTCTTCTCGCATCCACTCAAATTCGGTGATGAAGCTTCGCACCGCATCGTGGATGGCCTTTGAACGGTTCTCGTACTGCATGCTCTTCCAAGCTTCATCCAGCTTCTCCACTAAAGGTGGTGGAAGCGAAACACTAAACCTAGTTACCCTCATCTTCTGAGGCATTCAACCATCCTATTGAACAAGCTGTTCGCGGCATAAAGCTTTTATATCAATGATGTTACGCTTTCATAAACTTGTAACATTCGAGGCTGCAGCATGACCTACTTTGCTAGTCACGAGGTAACCGTCGTCGCCTTATCGCTAGAAAAGCAGTAGCCGGCTTGCAGATGAAAAAAAGAAACGATCATAGCTCAATGTTGAAAGGAATCAGGGGGCTAATGTTTGCCGCTATCATGGCAGCGTTAGCCAACGTTCTTTCCATTCCTCCGCTCGCTGTGCCCATAGTAATAGGGCCTTTTGAGTCTGCAATCCACTTCTCCCAACTACCAATAATTCTGTCAGGCATACTGGCTGGACCCTTGATGGGGCTGATTACAGGAGCGGTAGGCGGAATATATATGGCGACTACGAGAATTCCTTTCATCATCGGAGGGTTGGCTGTACTAGGCTGCGCCGCAGGATTCTTAGGTAGAAGATTGAAGCCTGTACTGGCAGGAGTTTTAGCATGGCTAATTCAGTTACCGTACGTCTTTTTTACTGATTACACTTGGTTCACGACTTTCCTCCACATGGATCATAACGTGGCAATGGGCATCATATGGCCAATCATTCTGATACTTGCAATTGAGGCCTTTGTTTGCGCATTTCTAGCACAGATCGTAATCACATATCTCAGGCACGTCAAACTAATCGATTCTTAGGGAAATACCATCCGTGAAACTCACGCGCAAACAATATCCTGCAACTGCCATATATGCGCCCAAGTGCCAAGATTTTAGAGATGTCGTGTTATGTTTGATTCGAGCATGTTTCTTGGTTGAGCGCCAACGATTCTATCTACGAATTTTCCATCCTTGAAAATTAATAGCGTTGGTATGCTCATCACTTGGTACTGCTCGACTACCTCGTTACTCTCATCAACATCCAGTTTCCCGAACAGGATTCTACCAGTGTAGTCGCGAGCCAGCTCATCTATGATAGGAGCAATCATACGGCATGGCGTACACCATGATGCCCAACAGTCAACCACCACGAAAGGGCGATTCTTCACCGTCTCTTTGAAAGTTTCGTCAGTTAACACCGTAGGTTTGTCTGCAGCCGAATCCTCTTTCTTGTTTTCGCTCGCCTCTTTCATTAGCTTCAATTTTCCGGCTAATATCTTTTCAAGTTCTGGATCCTCACCCATCAAGGTCCCCACACAATTTGATCAATTCTACGCGCGATCGTTGAGGCGTTCGGTGTCTTAGACCAATCCACCCAGTATTAAGCCTACGCTATATGATACTATTGCTGTTAACCCGCCAATAATCAGCATCTCTAAACCAGCGACGTACCACTTCTTCCTTATCACAAGTGATCTAGCGGAACCAAACCCGAAAAGCGCGACTCCGGTCAAGATCACGGTTATGGCGAAGAGATTTGATGTAGTCAATCGAAATGCAGTCGACAGAAGGTAGGTCATCAAGGGAACCAGCCCCGCAAGAACGAACGCTACGAAGGTGGCGAGGCCCGACTTAAATGGGCTTTTTGCATCTTCAATGAGCCCTAATTCTTCCACCATCATAGTGTCGACCCATACTTTCTTGTTTGACGTTAGTTTTTCAACAACTTTTTCCAAAATCGAACCTGTAAAACCCTTTCTCCGGTATATCTCTCTAAGTTCCTCGATCTCACCCTCTGGAACGTTTTCTATTTCCCATGCTTCCCTTTCCCTCTCCTTCTTGAAGAAGTCTTGTTCCGACTTTGTTGACAGATAGCTTCCTACTCCCATAGATAGTCCATCAGCTAAGATGTTTGCTAAGCCTAGAATCAGGATAACTGATGTAGGTAGAGACGCACCGACCACGCCTGAGACGACGGCAAAGGTCGTCAGGGTGCCGTCATTTGCCCCGTAAACCATGTCGCCAATATATTTTCCTTGATCAGTCTTATGCCTCTCCGTATGTTCTTCCATATCACGCTTGATGGTTTCTGCAGCATGAGCTTTCTCCGCTTCCTCCAAATCCGTCTTTTCGTAAGCCTTTCTGGCTGACTTTATCCTTTTGGACAACCTTTAAACCACCTCGCACACGATTCTCAGCACTAAACGAAGCCTCCATACTCTACAGTTAGGCCGTTTAGTCGCTTTGTCATTCGGCTGAAGCACGCTTTCTCTTTAGAAGCAAGAGATTAATCCCGTTCAGCATTGCCTCGACGCTGGCCTTGACAATGTCCTCCCCTGCACCTCTCGAAGAGGCGACATTTCCATCTTTGTCCTCCACCTTGATCTCAACGCTAGCAACCGCGTCTGAGCCGCCAGTGAGCGCTTCTAGCCGGTATTCTTTAAGCCTCACGTTGACCACGTCGCTCGTAATCTTCTGTATTGCCCGCATGGCAGCGTCAACTGGTCCAACACCTGTCTCCGCTGAAGAAAACGCCTTTTTGTCAAGCAGAATCGTAACAGACGCTGTCGGCGTCACCTTGGACCCCGTCATGACGGCGAACTCGTTGAGCTCCACCCTCTTTTCTAGAGGAACCACATCACCCATCACACTCATTGCTATCTTCAGCAGATCGTTATCCGTCACCCTCTCACCTTTATCCCCGCGCTCCTTCACCTTACCGACTATCTCACTGAGTTGGTCCTTAGTAGGATGAAGACCAAAGCCCTCTAGCTGTGCCATGATTCCATGGGAGCCCGAAAGTTTCCCCGCAACGAACCTTCTGCTCCTACCCACAAACTCGGGTTTAATAGGCTCGTAGGTCAAAGGCGACGCAATGAGGGCATGGGTGTGTATGCCTGCCTCATGCGCGAAGGCATTTTCTCCGACAATCGCCTTGTTTGGCTGCACCGGTATCCCTCCAAGCCTTGAGACAAGCTGGGAGGTCTGATATATCAGCTCTGTCTTCACGTTTGTCTTCCAGCCGTAGAGTAGGTTAAGGGCGACAATCACTTCCTCTAGAGAAGCATTGCCCGCTCTTTCTCCTAAGCCATTTATTGAAACATGTGCTTGCGAGGCCCCGGCCTCTATACCGGCAAGCGTGTTCGCGACGGCCAGCCCAAAGTCATTATGGCAGTGTATGCTAAGCGGCTTCTTGACGACCGCCTTCAGCTCTTCAATGAGTCGGGACATGCCTTTCGGCATCATGGTGCCCACGGTATCCGGCACATTCAGTATGTCGGCTCCGGCCTCGTCGACTGCTTTGTAGAAGGATTTGAGATAATTCAGATCTGTGCGTGTGGCGTCTTCAGCAGAGTATTCGACAGACAGGCCATGCGACTTAGCGTAGTCTATGGACTCCACTGCTTTCTGGAGCGCTTGCTCTCTGCTCAACTTCAGCTTATGTTCTAGATGTATATCGGATGTGGCAATGAAGATGTGAACGTAATCAACGCCGCTGTCCACGGCCGCGTCTATGTCAGCCTGAATCGACCTTGCGAGAGCACAGACCTTTGCACTTAAACCATCTTTGGCTATGATCCGGACAGACTCCAATTCGCCCTTGGAGGAGATGGGCATGCCAGCCTCTATTGCGTCGACGCCCAGTCTGTCGAGCTGTCTTGCAATGATGAGCTTCTCGTTTGTAGATGCGGAGAAGCCCGGACTTTGCGCCCCGTCTCGCAGCGTCGTATCAAAAATTGTAATGCTTTCAACGGATCTTTTCGGCATATCGCCTCACCCCTTAAGCCTCTTTGCAACGGCCTCCCCAAACTGGTCGGTCTTCGTTTTTCCCCCGAGGTCTGGGGTCAAGGTCCCAGCTCCAAGAGTGCTGCTCACAGCCCTCTCGACCTCTTTTGACGCTAAGATGCATTGCTTGTCCGAATACTTGCGACCTAGCCATTCGAACATCATGGCAGAGGCGAGAATCATCGAGCAGGGATTCGCAATTCGCTTCCCAGCGTGTTTCGGAGCCGACCCGTGCACAGGCTCAAAGAGCGCGAAGTCTTTGCCTATGTTGGCCCCGGGAGCCATTCCCAACCCGCCGACCAAGATCGACGCTTCGTCAGATAGGATGTCGCCAAACATATTCGTCGTCACGATCACGTCAAACTGATTCGGATTCTTCACTAGCTGCATCGACGCCGCATCGACGTATAGCTCATTCAATTGAATGTCAGGATACTTCTTCGCCACATCCCTGCAAGCCTGAGCGAATAGGCCGCATGTCTTCCTCATCACGTTCGACTTATGCACCGCGGTTACCACGCGCTTCTGTGCCCGATCTCTAGCCAACTGTAAGGCGTATTCAGCTATCCTTTCGCTGCTCCTACGCGTTATTACGCGTAAGCATATGGCGGTATCTTTGTCGAGATCGAATTCGAGACCTCTGTAGACATCCTCGGTATTCTCCCTCACGATTACGAAGTCTATATTAGGTTTTAAGGCCGGGACGTTCGGGTACGCCTTAATTGGTCTAATGTTCGCATAGAGGTCAAACATGATTCTGAGACGGACTATAACGTCGGCGGCGGTTTCGCCCACCGGCCCCTTAAGACACGCGTTCGACGACTCAATTATCTTGATGGTTTCATCAGGCAGTGCCACACCTCTCTTTTTAAAGCAGGCGTCACCGGCCTCAGCCTCCACCAGATCAAATTTGACCCCACTCACGGTTTGAGCTGCTTCCAACACTCTTAACGTGGCTTCCGAGAGTTCTGAACCTATGCCGTCTCCACGAATCAGCGAAATCGTATACTTCATTTAACCAACGCTCCTACGCCTAACATACTCTACGAGGCCACCCTCAACAATCTCCAATAGGAAGTCGGGAATGGGCGATACATGGACAACTTTCCCACTTGAAACGTTTTCTATTACCCCCGCTTTTAGTTTGATCTTCAGTTCATCGCCCTCATTAACGATCTCCGATATCCCTTCGCATTCCAGCACTGGAAGACCTATGTTTATGGCATTCCTGTAGAAAATTCTCGCAAAACTCTCCGCGACAATGCACTTAACCCCAGAGTACTTTAATGCCAAAGGCGCCTGTTCCCGGCTTGAGCCACAACCAAAATTTCGGCCAACGACGATGACGCTCCTTTCCCTCACTTTGCGTGAAAATTCCAGATCTAGACCCTCCATTGCGTGCTTAGCCAACTCTTCCGGATCGGTAATTGTCAGATATTTGCCTGAAATGATCAGATCGGTGTTGACGTCATCGCCGTATCTTATGGTCTTTCCACGGATTTCCAAGACTAAGCCTCCCAGGAACGTGGGTCCGTTATTCGGCCTGTAACTGCTGAGACAGCGACCGTCGCTGGCGATGCCAAATAGACCTCAGCCTTTGGGCTCCCCATTCGGCCCACGAAGTTTCTGTTAG
>Ga0315280_10001740_pt1 | contig 36679 bp, 22 predicted proteins | sample YL17G06_40_MG_FD_203697 | JGI IMG/M metagenome (GOLD analysis project Ga0315280, IMG submission 203697) | Sediment microbial communities from Yellowstone Lake, YNP, Wyoming, USA - YL17G06_40 | ecosystem: Environmental > Aquatic > Freshwater > Lake > Sediment | place: USA: Wyoming | collected... | reverse complement strand
TGGGGAGGTTTGTGAGTCAAGACCCTGATGGAGAAGACGCGAACTGGTATGCGTATGTGGACAACAACGCGCTGAGCGACGTCGATCCCGAAGGTCTGAAGAAGACGAGCAGCAAAGCCGCGCCCAAAGAGTCTCCTGAGTGCAAGAAATGCGATGATGACTACCTGAACGGTTGGGTGGACTGCGGCAAGAAGTGTCGGAGCATCTGGAGCATCATCGGCGGAGCCATCGTGGGAGCTCTGCCCGGTCCCGTGGGCAGGATACTGGGCTGGGGGAACGCTGGCAGCGTAATCCAGAACCAGATGGACGTGGGGAAGTGCCTGCAAGAGAACGAGGCGAAGTATAAGAAGTGCTGCAAAGACCACCACTGCAAGGTGCATACCCTCCCTGAGCTGGTGCCCGGATCTGGCGGGAAGAAAGGCAAGAAGAAGTAGAATAGGAGGAACGGGGCAGTGAGACTCAGATCCAGTGTGGCTACTGGGCGTCGGCTTGGCTGGCAGGCCCTTGTGCCGATCGTGCTCATGGGCCTGGCTTCCGCATGGTTAGGCTTGCTCCTTAAGACCGGCCTGACGTTCAGAACGGTCTACGTTGCCGCGGGGGTGCGCAGGCCTCTGCTGCTGGAGATCGCAGGTTGCCAGCCCTGGGTGGCCCTAGCCGCCGTGCTGGCTTGCGAGGTCGCAGTTGCGTTCGTGGCCTGGCGAAGTCGTCGCCCAAGGCTGTGGCTAACAGTCGAGGCTGTGGTCATCGTTGCTCTAGTGACGGTCTTCACGCCAATGCTTGCTGCGAGCGCGTACCGCCCGCTCCAGGAAGTAACCCAGGCGATCAAGGAACAGCGGCTCCAGAGGAAGGCCACACAGTGATGGCGGGAGGGTGAACTCGATCAGCTATGGCGAGGTGACTGACCTCGGCATCGACCTGCGTCAGACGGCGGAGGTAGAGGGGCGTTTACGCCCAAGAACGCCCCGCTAGGGGGCGGGCGTCGCCCGTCCGGCCTGCGTGCCGCCAAGGGTCGCCGCCAGCCTCCCCACCGCCTCCTGCTTCGCCCTGGTGTCGGAGTGTAGGTAGCGCGCCGTGGTCTGCAGGTCGGCGTGGCCGAGGAGTTCCTGCACGGTGCGGATGTCGACACCGCTGCGGATGAGGTGGGTGGCGAAGGTGTGGCGGAGGCGGTGGGGGGTGATGCGCTCGTCGCTGAGCCCGGCCTGCTGGATCACGCGATTGAGCATGCGGCCCGCGACGCGCCCATGGAGTGGTCGGCCGCCGACGCGGCTGACAAAGAGGTGGTTGCTGTTAGTCTGCGTCCGGCACGGGAGGTACTGCCGGATCGCTTCGATGACCACTGGTGTGAGTGGTACTAGGCGCTGCTTGGCCCCCTTGCCACGGACTAGTAGCTGCGCGTTCGCCAGCTCAATGTCATCCAGGGTGATGGCTGTGAGTTCGCTGCGCCGCAGGCCGGCGAAGAGCAGCAGCGCCAGCATCGCCCGATGCCAGGGGGTATGGGCCGCCTCCAGCAGCGCCCGCGCCTGCTCCTCGCTCAATGCCGTGGGGAGGGTCTTCGCCACCTTGGGCAGAGGCAGGCCTCGCGCGGGGTTGATGTCCACCTGTCCGGTGTCTTGCAGGAAGCCGTAGAACGAAGCCACCGCGGCGACCTTGCGCCGAACCGTCAGCGGTGCCTGGCCCTTGAGGCTGATGGCGAACTGCACCACCATCTCCCGCCGCACTTGGTCGGGGCGCTTGATTGACCGATGCCGCCGCGCCAGGAATCCGCGAAGCTCTCGTAGATCCCGCGCATAGGCCTTCACCGTGTGGATCGAGTAGCCGCGGTAGGAAGCGAGGTAGTCGAGGAAGGCAGAGGCCGCCTCCTCGAAGCCGAGCCGTGTGGGTGTTGCCATGCCGGGCCTCCTGGCGACATAGGTCGCTCAGGTCGGCCGAGAAGTCCAGGGAATAGTGAGCCCATAATGCACAGTTATCGGCCCAATGCGGTCGGGGCGGTCGCGTGAGGCGGAGCGGGAAGCTCCGCGGCCCTCACCACCCGGCTCCCGAGCGCGGCCCTGAAGCCCACGTGGCGCGGCGTTCTGGGCCCGTCTCGGCGAGATGGCGCGGAATCAGCCAGTTCCAGACTGAGGGGGGCCGAAGACCAAAGGACATCGGTGGCTGTGAGGGCGCCATGCCCGTGCCGGCCGCCCCGCGCCCCCCTCCCTGCCGGCCTTCTTGCGGGCTCGCCTCGGCCGCGGCCGCTTCCCTAGCTGACGGCGCTTCTTTCGCTCCTCGGCTCCGCCGCCACGATCTCCACTATCCGTACCGGCCCAGAGTCCGGGTCCTGGCCCATCTGCAGGTTCTCTCGGTCGCTCTGCCCCAGCAACTGCTTGCCCAGCCAGATTAGCATGGTGGTGTTGCCTTCCAGGGCCTTCTTCACCTGCAGCCGCCGCAGCGAGTTGCGCAGGGAGGCGTGGCCCTTTTCTATGAGGCCGCGAAACTCCTCCGACTCCCGCTTGCGACGCTGGAGGGTGTCCACGGAAACCCCCAGCACCGCCGCCATGTCCTGGTCGGTACACCCGATGCGGGCCAACTCTTCCACTTGGCGCAGATCGATATACAGCCGGGGCCGGCCGCCCGCATGCTTCTCCTGTTGTAGTTGCTCAGCCATCTCTTCTCTCTCCCCTCTCCCCGGTGAAGGACTCCCACCGGGATAGGATGACGTCGCAGTAGCGCGCATCCAGGTCGAAGCCGAAACAGCGCCGGCCTGTGCGTTCGGCGGCCATGATCGCCGTGCCGGAGCCGAGGAAGGGGTCCACCACCAGGTGCCCGAGCTCAGTGCTATTGGCGATGCTGCGCTCGATCAGCGCCAGCGGTTTCATCGTGGGATGCAGGTCATTGACGACTGGCTTGTCGTGCTCCCACACCGTGCGTTCGTTGGTGGGGCCGTGCCAGCGCGGGGCCTGGCCCCGCTTGAACGCGTAGAAGCAGGGCTCATACCAGTGCTTATACTGGGCGAAGAGCGCCCCGGCGCCGTTGTTCTTCACCCACACCAGGAGGTTGCGCTCCTGCCAGCCGGTCTCAGCCAAGCAGTCCAACGCATCGCGCAGGTGAGAGCTGGCGAACCAGAGGTAGAGTGGAGCCCGCTCATCCGAGTGCTGGTGGGCAAGGGCCAGGCTCTCGGTGAGTAGGTGACGGTACTCATCATCGGTGAGGTCGTCCCAGTAGGCGTCGCCCTCCTGTCCATCGGCACCGCGGCGCTTCGCCCCAATGCGCTTCTCCTGGGCCGCCCTTCCGCCGAGGTAGTTGATGGCGTAGGGAGGATCGGTGACGACGGCCTGCGCGACTTCTCCCTGCATGAGGCGGGTCCAGTTCGCCGGGTCGGTGGCGTCCCCACACAGCAGCCGGTGCCGGCCCAGCTGCCAAAGCTCTCCGGGCTGGACGCGGGTGGGGCCCGGCTGCTGTTCGGCTTCCGCCATCGCCTTCTCGGCGTCGAAGGTCTCGTCCCGGCCCTGCTTGTCCTCAGCGTCGAGGCGCAGCAGCAACTCCTTGAGATCGTCCTCGCCCCAGCCCGCCGCGCTGAGCTGCTCCTGGGCGTCGAGGTCGCGCAGCAGTGCGGCCAAGGCCGCCTCGTCATCCTCCGCGAGGTCGGAAGCGCGGTTGTCTATCGCCAGGAATGCTTCCGGGTAAGGGCCGTCGTAGACGTGACAGTCGATGTCCTGCCAGCCCTCCAGTCTGGCTGCCTCCACCAGTCCGTGGCCGGCGAGGATGGTGCCGTCAGGAGTGATGACTACCGGTTTCTGTTGGCCGTGCACCCGCAGACTCTCGCGCAGTATGGCGAGTTGATGCTCGGGGTGGCGGCGGTAGTTACGGGGATGGGGCCGGAGCGAGGCCAGCTCCCTGGGCTCGGCGGCGATCCCCGCGGCGGCGCGTCGGGACAACTCTGACATGGTGCTCTCCTGGTCCAAGAGTTAGGGGACAACCCTGGCGTGGCGCCGGGGCCATGGTGCAGCCTACTGGCTGAGACGAGGTGCGGCGGAAGGTGAAGGCGCACCCGGTGACTACCCCCGTTGGCCGGGCGCTCGCGTCCCCTGTCTGCAGTTGTTCCACAATCGCGACGGCCCTGTGAACAGATGTTTGCCTGGAGGGCGGAAAAGTTTGTGACGCTCTCACCGCAGACTCAGAAGTTCGTGCGACCCCGCGCCGGCCCCAGGCCACGGGCCGGCTCCGGTGGCAGCGCGTCGTCTTGGGCCAACGTCGGGAAGTCGAAGCAGGCACCCCCGCGGGCATGGCAGGGGAGTCGTGCGGAGGGCCTGGCTTCAAGCCTCTTGGTGCACCTCACCAACTGCAGCTGATACTGCCTGACGCCGTGGACCCTGCGAGGCGACCGCCAGTGCGACGGGAGGTAGTCGGAGCGCTGGCCTGCTGGTCTCCGACCTCGGCGGCAACACCTCCTGGCCTCTGATCCACTATCCTTCTCGCCGTGCCAAGGACGAACCGGCCCCTAGGCTCGGGTAAGGAGGATCAGTACCTACCTCAGCTCAAACGCCAGCTGATATCCGTCGGGTCGTCCCCCACCACTATGGGCCAGGGGCCTGGACGTCCTTGCCTACGACCAGACTAACATAGGCGGAACGGTGGTCAACGAAGATTCAGACATCGGTCTGGCCCCCGTCAGGGCCGATGCCGCTTGGCACTTCGGAGAAGCCTCGGTCCCCTAGCCGACTGGCAGGAACTGGGGCTACACGGAGCGGGTTACCTGCCCGAGGCACAGGTCCGGTCGAGAGGACGGATTCCACCGGGCTGAGCATGGGGGCTGGCGGACGGGTCGGCTGGTAGCCGCGGATGCCGGGAGAGGAAGAATGGGCTGGGATGATGCCGGTCCCGGAGGTCTAGGAAGGTTCCGACTTCCCTATCCCGAGCAGAAGGCGGCTCCACTTGTCGAAGAACGCTGGATGCGCCTTCTCCAGTCGCTGCTGCATCCGTTGCTTGGCACCGTAATCCGTTCCCCAGTACTGCCGCATGGACCGCCCCTTCTTGCTGGCGGGGCCGAAGCCGGACTGCGGAGCTCGCAGGAAGTGATCAAGCAGCACCTCCGTCTGCGCTGTGGTGAGGTGCAGGGAGTCCAGTTCCGCGTGGAAGGAGGCTTCGGCGCGCTGGACCTTCCCGTGGGCCGCCTCCCGCTCTTCCTTCTGCACTAGTATCTCCGCGGGGTCGACCTCCTCTGGAAACGGTTCCCCTGCCGGCAACCACTCATCGACATCGAGCACCCGGTCCGTATCCGGGTCGACAGGCTGAGCTCTGGTCACCGCCACTCCATGCGCCCTCTTGAGGCCCTCCAGAGGGGCCTCATCAGCATATGCTGAGCGGAGAGACTGGCGCATGGACCTCTTGAGTGCATCCACCCCCCACGTCATCGGGGCAGCAAGCCGTGAGAAAGACAGCCCTGCGAGAGGTGTACGCGAGACCAGCTCCCCGTGTTCCTTCAGCCTGCGCACCAGGGCCGGGTCCAGCGCCGGTTCGTTGCCACCCTCGAAGATGGCCCCAACATCGAGGGCACCCTCCTCCCTCTTCCAGTGTGCGTGTATGGCAGGCTCAAGTTCCAGTGTCTTGCTCACGTCCAGGACCCGCAGTAGCCTCAGACGCTGTCTCTCGTCTGACTCCCTGAGCGCGCGGAACCGTGTCTCTAGATCGAGGATCTCGTTGACCTGACCGCGCATACAGGCGAAGCAGACCACTCCCAGGAAGCAAGCCTCATGATAGGCAGCGACCAGCATCTCACGCATTGTCTCGTTGAGCTTCCGGTAGTACAGGGACTGGGCGTCGGTCGCGGTCTCCCGGACGAGATCGGACATGGCGACGATGGCCTTGCGCTCGCGGTCGAGCCGGAGAACCGGGATCGGATAGCCATCACATAGCGCCACCAGCGCATCAACGAACCGCCCCTCCGCCATCCGAGTTCCACTGAGCCGCTGGAATCCGGTTCTCCAAGCGCTGAACGCGTCCCACGCTTCTTTCAGCGATGCAGTTCGCTCCTTGAGCACGTCTGTTAGCGATGCCGGGCCGGTTTGTCGCATTTGCTCCCTCCATAATCCCCTTATAGGTAGGCGAGGTCGAACATCGCCCAGATTCTATCCGCAAACATCTGTTTTGTCAACCGTGAGGAGCTCCACTCAGATGCCCAGCTTCCTTAGTCCGAGCGAGGTAGCGCGGTTGCTGAACCTGCACCCGAACTCGATCCGGCGCCTAGCGGCAGAAGGGAAGCTGCAGTGCCAGCGGGTGGGGTGGGCACGCGTCTTCGAGTTGCAGGAGGTGAAGCGATTCGATGAGGAGCGCCGTCGGAGAAGACGCCGTCCAGGCGCCAGTAGAGGGCCGGGTCAGGAAGGGTGAGCATGCGCAGTGACACACAGCCACCAGACGGACTCACCCAAGCCCGCCTTGACGATCTGTGAGGGGAACTCCGGGTGAGCGTCCGACGCGTCACGAGCACGGAGGTGGACCCTGAGGTCCGGGCGCGGGAACTCACGCTGGGGAACGCAGAGGTCCAACGCGAATCCCTGGCGGCCCACCTTGGCGTCCCCGTCGAGAAGATCAAGCCCTGCGTCGCCCTTCTCGGCAGAGTCCGGGAGCATGATCGGGGGAGGCTCTGCTACGTTCTTGTGGTCGAGTGCTTCCGGGCCGGGGCCTCCGAAGTAGCGATCCGCGGTCACCTCGGCTTCTACGTGGAGAACCAGTGCGAGCAACCACCGTTCGCGTCGCACGCCTTCACCCACAAAGAGGCCGAGAGCACCGTCAAGGCGGTATTCGCCAAAGCCAAGCGGGAGCGCATCCGCGGGCATGGCTGCCTGAACCCCGCGAGTCCGCTCAGAGAGTTCTGCCTCTTCCGCGACAACCACAGGGCCTGCCCCTACGTGCGGGGGCTGATGAAGCAACCCAAGCGGGAGGGGATTAGCACGGTCCTGGGAGCGCTTAACCTCCTTACGATCCACAAGCCTCCGCGGCATTGGGCGCGACAGCAACGGATGCGGCGCGCCCTGCTCACGTGGACCATCGCTGCCTTGGAGCAGGCGAAGGGTTACGGCGGCGCCGAGCTGACCACCAGCGAGAGAGAGCTGGCGGCCTACTACCCGGGGCGCATCACCCCACGGACGCTGCGCGGCGACCTCGCGGCGATGGCAGACGCGAAGCAGATCAAGTGGGTGCGAGGCCAATCGCGACGCGGTCGTGCCGGTCAACCGCCCATCGGTATGAAGATCTCCCGTCTGTTCCCGCCCGACCGCGAGTGCGTCCGCGAGGTCCTTGAAGCATTCCCCGGTTCCGCGGAGGTGGAGCAGTGAACGCGGCCACGGCTGTGAACCACAGAGGCATACGGACAGGGAAAACGGCCTGGCCCTTCGGGCTACTGTTCCCCGCTGTTTCTGATATGGGGCCGAAACCGGCATTTCCGCACGCGAGAACCGGGCGATTGAGCACCATAGAAGCAGAGCGCCGAGACAGGAACATGACTCCGACCATGCAGGAGCTTCGAAAACCCGGAACGCTGTCCATCCAGCGGCAACCAGTCAAGGGGTCCACCCCGGCCCGGGCGATACGGCGCTTCTGTCTGGAGTGCGTTGGGGCCAGCAGCGGCCGAGCGGCGTTCGACTGCGGCTCAACCATCTGTCCGCTGCGGCCCTGCAGCCCATTCCTGGGCAAGCCAATGCCAACGAGTCTCCGGCCGCCGGCTTACCCCGGCGAGCCGCCCCCGGTGGCCAAGCGCAAGCCCAGCCGGGCGCTGATCCACGCCCAGTGCCGCCAGTGCCAGCCGGGGGACAGGACCGACTGCGAGGCGGCCGACTGTGCCCTCTACCCGTTCCGTCCGTGGGACGGTCCCGGCAAGGCCGGCAAGCGCAGGTCCAGTGAGAAGCAGTTGGCCCACCTGGAGTCCGCCAGGAGGCTGACCGCCGCCGCCACGTTCTCTGCGAGCCCTATTCAGAAGCCCACTACAGCCGTAGAGCGGGCACTCGATGCCTGAAACGAGGTCCCATGGCCTCGAGTGCCCGGGGAGGCGAAACGCGGCCTCTGCGCACGCGGAGGACACGCCGGCTGACGAGCGTGTCGCCCGGGACAAGCCTGTTCCAGCCCCTTCTGGCGCGAGGGCGGTAGGGACACGCAAGAACAGCGTCAGTACCCGCCAACCCGAGGCTATTCTCGCTGGACTTCCGGCGCACGTTATGGATGAATTGGTCGAGGACTTGGCGGAGGCGGTGGTCGCCGTGCTGCTCAGCCAGGCGGCCGCCGAACCAGACGAAGGTGAGCATGCGAGCGGCGATCTACGCCAGGTATAGCAGCGACCTGCAACGGCCGGCATCCATCCATGACCAGGCGCGGCAGTGCCGCGCCGAGATCAGCCGGCGCGGCTGGGAAGAGGCGGCGCTCTACTCGGACAGCGAGATCCCTGGCATGGTCTCGCAAGGCCGCCCCGGATACCAGCGGCTGCTCAGAGCGGCCAAGGCACACGAGTTCGATGTGATCGTCACAGACGAGGTGTCCCGCCTGGCACGTCGCTCCTCGGAGATGGTCAGCCTCAACGAGCGCCTCCGGTTCTGGGGCATCGGCCTGGTCGGCCTTCTCGACGGGATGGATTCGGTCACCTCTCCGGAGGCAGCCAAGGCCATCATCGCTCTGAAGAGCTACACGAACGAGGCCGAAGGCCAAGCGAACGCCCACCGGAGCCGCCGTGGTCTGGCGGGTCGCGTACTCGCCGGCTACCACGCAGGCGGCGCACCCTACGGCTACCGCACCCGCCCCGTGCACGCAGACAAGCCAGGCGATCCGCCGGGCACGGGGCCGGTCATCGGCTACGAGTATCTGATCCACGACGGCGAGGCCGAGGTGATCCGGCGAGTCTTCCAGCTGTACGCCGATGGGATCAGCCCCCGCGGGGTCGCCGAGCAGCTGAACGCGGAGGGGGTATTGCCCCCCGGTGCCAGGTGGCGGGACCGGCAGGGGGTGCGGCGCACCTGGTCGCACGGGGCGATCCACGGGGACCCGACAAAGGGCCTGGGCATTCTGAACAACGAGAAGTACATCGGCCGGCTGATCTGGAACCGCAGCACCTGGCCCAGGGACCCGGACCAAGACGCCAAGCAGGTGCGCCGAGAACTGCCGGAAGAGAAGTGGGTGAGGCGGGACGTCCCCGAGTTGCGCATCGTGCTGCAGGAGTTGTGGGAAGCGGTCAAGGCGCGGCAGCGACAGCGGTCCAGCCGGATTCGTCAAGTGGCGACCGTGCCGGCGGTGCCGCGGCTGCTCAGTGGGCTGCTGGTCTGCGGACGCTGCGAGGCGCGGTATGTACTGCGCGGCCGCCAGACCTACTGCTGTGCCAGTCGTCAGAACCGAGGGAAGGTGGTCTGCGACTGCATGGCCACCGTGAACGCGGCAGAGGCCGAGCAGGCGATACTGGACATGATCGAGCCCCTGTTCTGCAACGAGACGGTGCTGGCGCAGTTGGAGACAGAAGTGCGGAAGCGCCTGGCCGAGGCGCGCCGCCAGCGGTCTCGGCAGAAGAGCGCCGAGGGGAAGCTCAAGTCCGAGTTGGCCGAGGTGGAGGCGCAGATCGGCCGATTCGTGGAGTGGATCGCCAAGGGCAAGCTGGTCGAGGACCTCGAGAGGCAGATGCTAGCGGCCGAGGCCCGGCGCGACTACCTGCGTCGCGAGGTTGCCAGGGCGCGGGCCGCCGCACCGCCAGACGGTGTGGACATGCTCCCAACCGCCGTGCGCAAGATCGTGTCAGATCTGCGACAGATGCTGGAGGCGGGACGCGTTGAGGACCTGAAGCGCATCCTCTCGCGCCTGGTGACCAGCATCGAGGTGCACGAGGACCCGAGGCCAGGCTGGAAGCGTCCGGGAGCGAAACTGGTCGTGCGAGGCAGCCTGGAGGCGCTGGGGCAGCTGACCGGCAAAGTTACTTCTGGAAATAGCCCCGGCGGGATTTTGACACCCTTGACTTTTCGGCTCCCGCCCAGGGTGATCAGGCTGCAGCGCCGTCAAGCATACCCTGACGGCTTCGTAGACGAACGGCGACGGGCGGTAGGCGGCGCCTAGCGCCGCATGCCTGCCCAGCCCAGACGACAGTAACCAGAGACAATCGCACTGATCCAGACGAGGGACCGCGGGGTGATCGCCGGGGTCCCTCTTCGCGGATAAACCAGGCAGGCTGGGTCATAGCGGGACCCTCGGCATCGAGGCCGGGGGTCCTGCGCGTTGGGGGCAAGGTTCGGGCAGTGTGGGGTAGCGACGAGACAATCAGGGCGCCGAGCTCTGGGGCCCTCCAGGATGGCGCGGGCCCCAGCAGCGGCGAACCGCGTCTGGGGCCCACCGGTTCGCAGCCAGGGTCAGCAAGGGGCGGCTGTCTTCCCTACCCGCCCACTCTGGAGGAACTCCTGACTCACGCCCGGCTCTGCTGGGAAGCTGGTCTCACCGTCATCCCCATTCGCCGCAGCCCCACCAGGAAAGGCGTTCCACAGATCAAGTGGGTGAAGGGCGGCTGGCGCTCACGCGTCCTGGATGACGAGCGCATCCCCTGGGAGGAGATCGAGCAGGCCATCACCAGCAAGGCAAAGCGGACGAACGGGCTAGCCATCATCATCCCGCGGTGGTTGGTGATTGCCGACCCGGACTCGCCAGAGGCCGCCGAATACGCCGAGGAACAGGGCCTGCCGAAGACGGTGCGTGTAGCTGGCATTCGGGGGGTCCACCACTGGTACCGCCACGCCTTGCCATACATCGGCAGGCACTACATCACCGATCTGGACTCAGACGCCGACCCGCGCTCAGAGAAGCTGGAACTCCTTGGGCCGGGCGCACTTGCCTTCATCCCACCCAGCTTCCAGAAGCGATGGCTCGGCCGGCCATCGGACCCCATCGCCGATGCCCCTGCCTGGATAGTGGCGCTCATGCGGAGGCAGAGCGAGAGCAGAGCGCGGGACAGGGGCTCGCCCGCAGGGAGGGCAGGGGGCGCACCGCGCGTCCACGTGCCGGCGATCAGGGCTGGGAATGGCGACTACGACATCACCGAGTGGCAGAGGTACATCCCGTCCCTGGAGCCAGCAGGGGATGGCCAGTGGCTCGGCTTCTGTCCCTGGCACGAGAACCCGCCTGCCGGACATTCCCGGAGCTACGGCGTGTTCCGTGGCCGGGATGGACACCTGCGCGGGCAGTGCTTCGCTCCAGGGTGCACTGACAGCGCCATCGCGACCTCTCTCGCGGCCGGTGGGAAGCGCTACCGGCGGGTGCTCACCTTTCGCCAGTTCCTCTGGAAGATGACGAGCCACCTTGAGCGTCGCGTAGCCCTCTCGCCCTGGTACGGCCGGGCCTTCGAGGCGCTGAGCGCCCTCGATCTGCCCGACGACGAGCGGGGGTTTTGGGAGGAACTCCTGCGCCAGGCGACCAGACGCGGATACGACCTGCGCCAACCGATCGCGTGGACCACGCGCGAGATCGCGGAGGCGACCGGGTGCGAGAAAGTGGTGCGAGCGAACCCGGACGGCCGGCCGCGGAGCCATCTCAGCAACCACGGCCGGAATGTGAGACGCCTCATCACGCGCGTGGTGGCCCGCTTCCCCGGTGACGAACACGAACCGCGGTGGGTACCTGGAACGGGGTGGCGACTCGCGGGTCTGTTCTTGATCCCGCAGGCATGGATCGCCCCGCGCGGTGGGTCGGTGAGTGGAGGCCCGGCGGTCGTCACCGAGGCCCAACTGGAGGACCACGCGGCGGCGCCTGCGCCGGCCGGCGCGGCCGCGGAGGTGTTCGATGCGAGGTGAATGCCGACGGCCACCTCCGATCTCGCCTCCCGCGCGGAACGCGCTTCGGCTCCCTCACGTCCTGCTGGGCCTGGCCTGCTGTTGCCAACCAGGCCCCCGCGGCGGACCTCATGGGGGGTGTCCCATAGAAGTAAGCACAGCGCACTACTTCTATGGGACACAAGAGGAGCACTACCTGCGGGAGCACCATCAGGAAGGGGAAACAGCCGGTCGTGGTGGTTCATTGCCCACAACTGGACGCGCTAGCGCAGCGATCGGGGCCGGATGAGGTCTCGGTGGATGCAATCGAGTACACGCGGGACCGTCTCTGCCAGGAAGTGCGCCTCCGACAAGAGGCCATCCGCCGCTGCATCGGGCCGGGCTCAGCCCCGACGCTGAGATAGCCATCCTGGCCGTGGCCGAGGCGGTGCCAGCGAGGCTGACCTGCCGTCGAGACCTCACCACACGCGGATGAGGCAGCGGCCCCTGAAGAGAGGCCTTTCCCCGTCGTGCTGCTTGATCCACGGGAGTCGGTCATACATGGCGGACAAGGTGACCAACAGAAGGTGGCGATAGCTGATAGCAAGCGCTATGTAGGAAGGAGATCATCCCTAGGGCAAGAAACGCACCTCAGGCGCCATGGGAGCTTTCTCCACATATGTGGTCTGTTAGTGTGGGTCTGGGTCTGCGCGGGAGTATGGAACAGGGACATTGGGTACGCTTCCGGCAGACGAGCCCCCGTTGACTCGCCAATCGGGCCCTGCTACACTAATGCCGGCTGGGAGAAAGCAGAGACGTATCGCGGGGAACCAGCCGCGAGGGGATAGGCCCTCTCCGGAGGCGGAGGCGCGAATGTCACATCCCGTCATACGATGTGGACGTTCGGAGGCGTCGAAGCGGCCAAATGAGGCGATGCGCGTGATCGCGCGGTGCCCCGATGGCGTGTTCCCGTCGGTGCGACGGTCGGGGGGCTTCGACATGCCCGATCTGGGCGGTTCGGTCGAGGACGCGGGGGCGGAAATCGCCCCTGGCGCGGCCAAACGCGCCCGGCAGCAGCGCTCTCGGTAGCCCTCGGCTCACCCAACACGGCCTGAGTCCTCTGGCATTCTCCCAACTCCTGTGGGCGCGGACTCGCGGCGGTTCGCGGGCACGGCCACATCGTCGGTATGCGTATCCAATCCGGTTCGACGGAGGCCAGGCACTGTGGCGATCCTTCCTCTCAAGGTTGAGTGCGAACCGCTGTTGGTCGATCTTTACACGGTACGGCCCACAGGCGGGCCTGGCGAGTACCTCGGATTGCTCTCTCAGGAGAAGTCCCACATTGCCTACGAGGTGTCGGGTGGATGGGATACGATGGTGGTAACCCGAGCCCGCTCGGACCTTGTGCGGATGCGCCCCCAACTGGAAGGCGTCATGTACCGAGCTGGGTTCCCATTGCTGGCGTTCGAGAGTGTGTGCTCGGTGCAAGAGTTCTGGCACTGGGCATGGACTAAGCCCATTATGGTCGTATCAGCGGTTCGGGTGAACTGCCTGTTTGCAGCTCTGGGAGGATGGGAAGGCGTTGCGGCAGCCAGCCGCTACATCGTCGAGCATGTCAACCGCCTATGTGAAGGCTCCTCTCGCTGTCTGTTCACACTGGGCAGCAACCAGATCATGCTTTTCATCTTCCCGAGGAAGTTCCGCATGGCCCTGGAGGCGGTGGCTCAGATAGCACGGATCAACGCAGCCGACGTCGCGGAACTGTGGCGTGTCGTAAAGGACGTTCGCGCCGACAGGTTGTCGGAGCAACTTGAGGCTTGCGCCTCCAAACTTGGTGGTCCGGTGGAGAAGCAACCCCTGGCCCTCCTGTCGAAGACCAAGACTTGGTTGGCATGGCGACCACAGGATGAGTGGAAGAAACCCTGGATGGAGGGGGTTCCGGAGGGAGGACCGGTGCTGGCCACAGTGGCTGTCGACGCAGCACCGGCTCGCGAGACATCTGTGCAGAGAAACTGGCGAGAACACTTCCCCTCGGCATTAGGATTCCCACTGGATCTCGAGCATCCCGGTCGAGAGGACGCGCTGACGACCGCGGATTCTCTGCCAGCCTACGGCGTCGACGATCTCAGAGCTCCGCTGTTACGCTGCCCAGATCTGAGCAGTTTCATCGAGAGGTTACAGAGATTCCGGGGCAGTGTCCTTCGGACAACCGGCCGTTTCACCACTACGAGCGCTTTCCTGCTACCTGGGAATGAGTACCCGGACCTGGAAAGCGTGCGGCTGGATGACAAAGCGATCCGGGAGTCGCTGCAACGATCTCTTGACATGCTGGAGGAGCCAGCGACGGATGGCGGACCCAGTGGAGCACAGCCGAACTCAGTCCAGCGACGGGAGATGTCTGTGCTGCTCCACCGCGAGCTCACAGACCTGATCATAGCAGCGAACGGCAGCGTTGGCGATGCGGAAGTAGGCGCGGATTTCAGCGATCTGTCTGACGGCCTGCTGGCATTAGAGCCCTCTATCCAGCAGCAGCTCCAGCGGGCATGCCCCAGCCGAGTCGAGTTACTGGAGCTTCGTCGCTTCATCAACCTTCTGACACAAGCGCTCTACGAGCGAGATCGGGGGCTGTGGCAGGATGGGGCCGCACCTGGCCTGCAGTTCCATTCCCACGCGTGCGGTACCCACGCTGTGCTCCGTGCACACGAGCTGTTGGCCGGGACGATACTAGGCCTGTTGGCGGAGAATTGGCGCTGGCCGGGCTTTGTGATGTCAACGACCGAAGCAGGCATGTATGATGCTCCAGGTGGCATTATGATGATACCACTTCGGACACTGTTCCGGCCGATCCCCAACCTGGTTAGGCTCGGACACGAGTGTGCCCACGCTTTGTTCGACCGGGTGGCTGCTAATCTGACGATTCCCAGTCTTGGGCCAGCAGAGGCCTGGGCTGACGGATTGGCCGACGTGAGAAGCGGGGCCACTCTTTGTGGCTATCCGGATCGGATTGCGCTGCAGATGATGTCAGAGGCATTTGCCCACCTGTTCGACTACCACTTCTTCCTCAAGGACTTGGATGACTGCGTCGCAGCTGCTTGGGGATCGTGGCTCGAGACGCAGTTAGCCTGGCGCTCGCCCGACGCACCTCATGTTCGGACTGCGATCTTGTGCGCGGCCGAGATGCTCGACCAGCCAGACACTCGGAATGGCCTGGGTGCGAGTGCCGACGCGTACGGCGACATCGCCAAGAAGGCATCGGACGAAGCGACCCGCCGGATCAAGGACCTACGCATCTCCGACGCGTTGAAGGAACAGTGCCTTGCCGCCGAACAGAACTCGATTGACCGACTCGCCGTGTTATACCTGCCGGCGCTGCGGTTCTTCGCTGAACAGACCTTGCTCTGGCAGGATGTCAGAGGTCTGCGCTCGTGCAGCGAAGAGGAGTCTCGTCTTCTCGAGCAGCAAGCGGCAGCCATCATGGCGGGACATGTTATCACCGACCCCATACCCAACCCAATCGAGCTGCCATTCCGGCTTCGGCAGCATTCACAGCACGAAACGAATACCCATTGGCAGGCGCAGATGGCCACAGTACTGACCCTCTGCCACGTCTACGACGTCAACAGCGACCTGCCGGCGACCGTGCGCAGATGGTAGAACTCCACCTTATCCGCCAGTATTCGGGCGAAGTCGAGCGCCGCGCTGAGAACGAAGCATGGGTCGAGCTTGCGCGGCGCCTGTGCGGCAAGTGCTTCGACGTCGCCGTAACGTGCCACAGGGCGAGCCCGCGCTCGCCACACCTCACCACTGCGCAGGTGTTTGCCGCCGCTGAGCAGGGCGGGGGAAGGGTGACTGATCCCGCTGTGCTCGTAGTCAGGATGCACGTTGACAACCCAGGAAGAGCCCTGCTGCATAGGACTTCTGGTAGGAAGGCCGTCATTGTCGGGTGGGGCAGCAAGAACAGCTGGATCGGCGAGGCCGAGCAGTGGCCGCTAGTCATCCGCGGCCTGTTCGCTGTCGGCCTGGGCATGCCGGCATGTGCGCGCAGTGACTGCTTCTTCTCCGAGCCTGGCTGGGGGTTGCCTCCTTTCTCGAGCGTTTCCACTCAGGTGTGTGACACATGCAGGCAGACGATCACGAGTTCCGACGTCTGGGACCACGTCGCAGTCGCACAGGACTGGCTGGGGCGCAACGTCGCCCCGGGCGCGCATGTTCATGAGCTGTCGCGGGTATCCAGGCGACGTTTCTGGAGGCTGAGCGCTGCGAGGCCGCCAGACGATCTGCGCGTTGACACCGACGTCCTGCGGTCCTATGTCGAAGAGCCGGTTGACCCGGGCAGCCCGGCCTATCTTCCTGAGGAGCTGTGGTGTACTGGACAGGCTCTCGTGCAGGAGACGTTTGGGTCCTGGAGATCACTACCGGGCGACGTGCTGGATGCACTGAAGCAGAAGACCAGTTGCGTACGCGATCTGGACGCCCTGAGCTACCTGACGGCTAAGCGTCATCGTGAGCACGCCGACCATGCCGTAAATGTCGGCCTGCTCTGCGAGTTACTCCTGGACGCACGCCTACCGACGGGCGTTAGTATGGCCCAGGCGGCGCTGCGGGCCCTGGGCCTGGACCATCCGGAAGGCTATCAGGACCTAAGGGCCACCATGTGGGCCCTCAGCATGTGGCACGACGCTGGGTACAGCCTGAACCGTTACCTGGAGACCATCGCGCGAACTCAGAAGCCTGCGATCTACGCACACAAGAGGCTGGTCGATCTCGGGGCGAGTCTCTTCCAGCAGTGTCCCGTCTCGTGGACGAGGATACACGACATCGCTAGCTCGGCGGACATCCTTGAGTCCGCTCTCGCCGAGACCAGTACGCTGCTCAGCGCCTGCTTCAAGGACACGCCGGCTCGAGACCGTTCGGACCGGTTGCTTAGATACCTCCTCGACCCAGGCGCGAAAGGCAACAGCTGGGCCGTCCTCAACCACGGCATATGGTCCCTGTGGTTGCTTCAGCACAGTCTAGAAGAGAAGATAGGGAAGTTGCACGGTGGCAGGGATTCTGACGTCCTGTGGGTGCTTGCCTGTGATGCCATTCTCTTCCACGACATGTCGCCGAAACTGTTCGCGGCCGACGCGTCAAGTGTCCGCTTTGATGAGAATCCCCTCCTGGTACTGTTGAAGCTCTGCGACGTTGCGCAGGATTGGAATCGCCATGTGTTCGGCAAGACCGGCATGGCCAAAGAACTGGACGCAGTCTACCTCGGCGGCGTGGAATGGACCCTCGACAAGCCGGCGCTGGTGAAGGGCGACATAAAGCTTCTACTCGAGTACACGAAAGGGGAGGAGATCATCGACGCGGAGTGGCAGTACGCGATGGCAGTGAAGGGCCTAGCCGACCGCGTTTCCGCGATCAGGTTCCCTAGCGGCGCGGATTGGGAAGGTGGGCCAAGGCAGGTACTGTTCCAGATTGTATCGCCGTCCTACTCACCAGAGCTTGTCGACCAAATGCGGAAGGCCGCGAGTTGACCGGGCCCCGGTCTGTGCTAGCGCCTCCGTATGCCCCGCGTGTCAATAGTCGCCCCATTTGTACCCGTGCTGTCCAGAAACTCGTCTGGCTCCCAGGACGCTCCTGCAGCCCCAATCATGGTATTCTCGGCTATCGCTGACGACCCTGGTCTGGGAGGTGCCGAGGATGGGCGGGGATGCCTGGCGAGGTGTTGACTGGGTGGGGCTGCCCTGAGATCGGCGCGTGGCTCGTTACCAGCCTGCGGCCAGACTTGTCCCCGCCCCATTCGGGCCGCCCATGTGAGTTCCCGAAGCGCATTTCCCCGTTGAGGCCGCGCACACGAGTTCTCGGACACCGCGGGGTCCATTCCCGCGGAAGAAGTGCACGCGCACTCGTTCCTGGTCAAGGAACGAAGGCCGGCTCCCCGTTACACTGGAGTGCCCGAACAGCAGCTTCATCGAGCAACACTAGTCTCCTCCTGGGGCAATCGCCTCTTCTACGACGCGGTCGATCTGCTTGCGGAGGTCATGGAGCCAACGCAGGCAGTTGGTGCACGTACGCTGGAGTTCCTTCGCGTCCGCGGCCCCCTGTCTCACCTCGTCTCTCTTCTCCAGCCAGTCGTCCAGTCCAAAGAGGAACTCCCCTGCCGTCTGGTGGAGGTCCTCCCAGTTCCGACCACTTACGAGAGAGGCGGCCGCCGTCACCTCATCGGCGGCCTGACGGACCTTGGTGCTGTCTGTCTGTTTCTCCTGGGCCAGCGCAAGAAAGCGGGCACAGGCCTGGTCGAACTGCCTCAGCCTGCGCGAGAGCATTGCGTAGCGAAGCCGCATGACCTCCGTCTCGATGGACTGCTGCCGTGCGCCTTTGATGACTGCTCGTGCCGTCACGATAGCGGCAATGATCGCTCCGGCGACTGATACGGCAATAGTCACCACTGCTGCTGTTAGGGAAGCGTCGGCCATATGCTATGCCCTCGTTCGGAATGATCCATGCCCGCCAGTCTCTTCAGCCCGTCTCGCGGAACCCTTTGCCCCCGCCACAGCCTGGACGGCCTTCTGACCCGGTACCCTATCCCAGCCCCGCAATCCGCGCGACCAGCGCTTGCCCCGCGGCCAGGTCTGCCGCCCGTAACTCCACCACGTGCCACGGTGGCGTTCCCTGTCGGAGACGGTCGCGGATGAACCGGTCGCGTCGAAGGGCCATCCCCACATGGAACGCCGCGCTGTCGATGTAGATCGCCACCCGTCGGCCTGTCACGGCGAAATCGGCAACGGAGATGGGGGCGTCACCGTCCGTGGGCGCGACTGGCACCTGCCTGTCGACCGCAAGCCCGTGCTGCTCGAACAGCCGCAGGAACCTCAGCTCCAGTGGTGATCCGACGCCAGCTGCGTAGGCCTCCAGCCAAGGCCGCGGGTCGTCGATGTCACCGGTCTGGAGCGATCGGGACCGCGCAGGCTCCTCGGCGAGCGCATCGAGATCGCCCACCACGCGCGGCCAGTTCAGAAAGTCATGATGACGTTGGTTCCCATAGGCCTTCAGGCACCGGTAGCAGGCGATCTCGCAGCCTTCATGGTCCAGGTGCTCGGCGGCGGTTCTCGCCACGTGATGGAAGGCCTCGGCGATGCGCGGCAGGTAGCCGCTCCCGCCAAGGTTCGGATCGACGAACGCGAGCGCTACGTGGCGGCACTGCTGTCCGTCGACGCTCACGTCCCACGCGCCCTCGAACTCGAAGTCGAGGTCGCCGTCGCTCAGGGCGAAGTACCTGACCATGCCAAGCCGGAGCGCGTAGCCCAGGGACAGGCCCCACGTCTTCACGTCCGCTTCCGGCACGGACTCCGGTACGACTGCGATCAGTCGCAGGATCTCCGCAGCCGCCTCCGTGAAGATCGCCACCGGCCTTGGCGGAGAACCAGCCCGAGGACAGGACCGCGCATGCCCATAAGGATCGATGGTCGCACCCGCACGGCGTGCTTGCGTACGCCCCTGCGCCCCGGCGGCAGGGGGAGCAAACGTCAGAGTCCGCCCACATGAATCACAGATCCAGTGGCCCCTGGCATCGGAATGCAGGATCGGTGCCCCCGTCTGGAGATCAGCAGGCGTCGGCGGAACACCTTCGTTCATCCAGACGACTCTCTCTCCTCGGCTGAGGCGCAGCCCCCACCCTGGCCCGACCGTCCAGCGGCCCACGACATCCCCGTCCCATTGGGGCCAGATCGCCACCAGGTTCTTAAGGGCGTAGCGCTCCTCCTCATCGAGTACGGGGGCCTCGTCCCGGATCGCGAGGAAACCAGCGTACTCGGCTGCTGGCAGATCAGGTCCAGGGCGGTCGTCCCTGCAACGCGGACAGCGCGGTCCATCGGCGGGGAACCTCAGGCCGCAGGTGTGGCACATGCGGTACCGCCATGTCTGGCCGTCGCCGTGAGGGTTCCAGGGAGAAGCCATGTCGAGACCAACCACGCGCCACCGGCGCGTCCTGGCGTAGACCTGAGCACCGGGCTGGAACTGCCCAATCCCAAACCTGCGCACAGTGCCCAGCGGGTCCTCTTCGTTGTCATCGCCGACAAGCCGAAGGGTGGCTGGCTCACTCGGGAACTCATAGCCCGGGAGAATGCCGAACTCAGCAAAGCGCCGGAGAGGGTACCCTGCAGACCGATCGTCGGCCTCCTCTCGTTGAGCGCGCCGCTGGGTCGCGATGCCCAGGAGCCTGGCGACTAGGTCCCCCGCGCGCCTGCCCGCGTGCGGGTCCTGGAGGTTGCGGTAGTAGAACTCAAGGGCCGCGCGCAACTCGATCACCTGACGGGCCGTCCGGTCGATCACGTCTCGGATGCGCGTCGGCAGGTGCTCGACGGCCTCCAGCAGCGCCTGACGGTCCATGCCGGCTTCCGCCATCACGTCCCCCTCCCAGGCGGCCAACGCGAGATCTATTGCCCTCGCCCGCTGGTCTTCGATGCCGCGGAGAAGCGCCGCCAATGCCTCCTCATTCACGGTGCCGGTTGGGCTCACATACTCGACCATCTTCCCAGCCATGCCGGGCTCTGCAGCACCGAACACGATGGCGTTGAGGTGCCTGACGATCACGTCCTTGTTGCCGAGGGCGAGGGCGGGTATAGGCACTTCACCAGCGATCATCTCTCCAGGTTTATCGTAGAAGTACTGGTCATGGGGCGTGCTGCGAGCATAGCCGACGACAAGGCCAACTCGTGACCTGCGCCCCGCCCGCCCACCTCTCTGCGCGTAGTTGTCTGGGCGCGGCGGAATGTTGCGCAGCACTATGGCGTCCAGGCCGCCGACATCGATACCCATCTCGAGTGTAGGAGAGCAGGCGAGGAGGTTGACCTTACCTTCGCTCGGCCCCGCCTTGAAGGACTCCTCTAGATCAGCCCTCTTCGCCTGGGGAACCTGCGCCGTATGCTCGCCTGCCACAAGAGTCGCTGTGGATTCGCTGAGAATCCGGCGGACGTAGCGAGACTCCCGCACCTGGGCATCGGTGAAGGTGGCCAGCTCGCCGTGACACCGCGGGCAGGGGAGTCCGGGGCGAGCGGCAGCCATAACGTCACCGCAGACGGTACAGCGGCAGCGCGTGGCGTCTGTGGCCAATGCCAGGCGCACTGTCTCCGAGTTGAGCTGCATGACGACCGCCCGGTCGCGAGCGCCGTGGACCTCAGCCGCCACCAGGAAGCTGCCGCGCCTCAGGAAGTCGAGGACATCCACCAGCATGCGCTCGTCACCGTGTGCACCTCCCAGGCGGTTCAGTAGGTGCTCGAACAGCCGCTGCAGGCTTGGCGGCCTCCCGCCTTGCCCGTGTCTGCGCCAGGCATTATGAACGCGGATGCCGGATGGCACCTCATGCAGGTCGAGGCCCGCGATCGGGCGCCGGTCTTGGCCGGCGGGATATCCCTGCGGCTGCTTGAGACGCCTCTCCCAGTCCGCCGCTTTGAGGTAGTCGGGACAGCGCGGGTTCGAAGGATGGTAGCGAAGCAGTTCGCGATCCAGCGCTCCGCGCTCTCTCATCTCGTCGAGCACCCGGCCGCACAGAAAAGCGAATCCGTCCTGGGTGATCCCCAGGCGGCCGGCAAACTCCTCGCCCCTCGCCTGCACATACTCATCGAGCTGGTGGTACGTCACAGCAACGACTCCAAGATTAGGGAGTGTTGCTCGGTAGCCCGCGCCAACCGCGAGTTCGTCGAGCAGCGGCGCCTCCTCCCACGTCCTGATGCGACGGAGAGCCTCGTCTGTAACCCAGTCCGCACCATCCTCTGGGACATGGGGGTTGTCGCGCTGGCCAATGCCGATGTCCCCGAGCAGCTCAACAACTCTCTGGAACGAGAGCTCACCTTCCCGCGCCAGCAGCGCAGCTACCCGTCGACGCATCCGGTCATAGCGGCTCGCGAAGATGATGAAGCGGGCTTGGTGCGCAGCATCCTGGCGACTGTCGCTGAACACCAGCAGCCTGCTCTTGCCGTCGTACCCCTCGTCGCCGTGATTGGCCTCGTCCAGCGCCTCCATCAGACCTTCGCTTAGCACCTTCACGGCGGCCGACGTGCCCAGGGCGACCGGGGTGACTACGTTCCTGCTGCCGGCCGACCGACCGCAACACAAGCAGCGCGTGCGTGCGGGCGCCAGGCTTGCCTTCATGGGGTAGTCGTTCTCGTTCGCGCTGAACGACAGTGTGTGCACGCCGAAAGATCCGTGTAGTACTGGGCGGCGCCGCATCTGAGTGGGCTGGCGCTGACGAGCTCGGGCACGTGCCCTCGCACGTGTCTCCTCTGCGTCTTCGTCGAAGTCATCATCGACGTCCCGAAGCTCGAAGCGGTCAGGCTGATACAGCATCCACTCGTGCCCCTCGGACGCGGCAGCGCTGGCGCGCAGGTCTGACGCATCGGCCGCACCGACGAACCGCAGGTAGTCAGCGCCGCAGTTGCGGCAGAGGTAAAGTGGAGCCGTCTGGTGCCCACACGAGCAGCGCTCTTCGCCCATCGGGTACAGCCTGCCACACGCCGGGTCAACGCAGCGGTGGAATCGCCAGCCACCACGGATGAACCGGTGGACGCGCAGTCGCAGTGCTGCAGGGCAGGTTTCCGGCAGTGCCGCCCCCACATTGAGGGTTAACCGGACCTCCTTCTCAACCTGCTCGCGCGGCCAGTCGCCGCGACCAGGCACGGACGCAGCAACGCGGTCGGCAAGCTGGCCCAGTGAGAGCGGACGCCGGATGAGCCATGCGTTCAGGTCCCAGAGCAGACGACAGCGCGAGGCGGCGACGGCCAGCGGCGTGTCCGGGGCCGCTGCGGCAAGCCCGCACAGGGCCTGCCTCACAGCCTCAGGGTCAGCCACATCCACATCATCAACGGCTGGGGGGCGGGTAGCGTACACCGCGTCCTCGGGGATCGCGATATCGCGGAGTTCCTCGCCGAGCACTCGTATGCTATCGCGCGGCACGCCTGCCAGCTTGGAGAAGAACTCCTGGACCGCGGTGTCTCTCGCCTCGCGGATCTGCTCGCGGGTCAGGCCCTCTTCATCCATACTCTTGATCGTGGCCGAAGTGCCAATGGGGATCATCTGGGGATACCGCCGCGCCCGGTCATCCTGGTCCACTTGAGCTCCCCAATCCTGTCGGGCGCGAGCGAGGTGGGTCTTCAGTCGGCGAACAAGAAGCGCGATGTTGCTGCCCAGCGTGCCGCGGTAGGTATGCACCTCATCAAGCACGACCAACCGGCATCTGTGATTGGCGAATATGCCCTCGCGATCCGCAGGCCGCACGAGCAGATACTCGAGCATCATGTAGTTCGTCAGCAGGATGTGCGGCGGGTTGCTGCGCAGGTCCTCGCGTTCCGACTGACTCGTGCCGCGGTCGTACTTGGCAACGGTGACGACACCGCCGAAGCCAGAGCTTGCAAGGTATTCCTGGATGCGCTCCAGCTGGTCGTTGGCAAGCGCGTTCATGGGATAGAGGAGGATCGCGGTGAGGCCCGGCCTCCGGAACCGCGTCACATCTTCGATGGCGTTCTGGATCGCAGGAAGCAGGAAGCATTCGGTCTTCCCGCTCCCGGTGCCGGTTGTCACGACAAGCGGTCCAGCATCGGGACCGAGGAGACGCCCGATGGCGTCGGACTGATGCAGGTACGCGCGTTCGCTTCCACTCCGCTGCTCCATGACGCCAGCTAGCCTGGCATCGATGGGCAGGTCCCGCCAACGGGCTCCTTCCTTGAACGGCCGGTGCGCCTGGAAGAACGGCTCCTGAGCCAGAAAACCAGGCCGATCGAGCTGGCTCTCCAGCGCCTGCTTCAGTGCGGGGTCCTTGGCTCGGAACTCGGTCAGTAGGTAGTCGCGGTACTCCTCGACGACGTGGTCCAGTGCGCGTACGGGATGCAGCATGCTACCCCCTCGCCTCAACGGGCTGTAGCAGGCAAAAGATGCTGTACTGGTTGAAGAAGTACTCGGCGCGGAATGTCGCCTCAGTCCCATCGGCCAGTGCGAACCGCTCCTCTTTCGTCACGCTGTCGACGATGTCTCGGCCTGGAACGGCCAGCTTCGCGGCGTCTTCCTCGTCGAGGGTACCCTCTACACGACTGAAGAAACGGACCGCGAAGGTCCGTGACGGAACGCTATACTTCACTACCCAACGCGGCGCAAGTGAGATATCGATGCGCTGGTCATCCGCGACTCTCGCAAAGGTGATGAGCATGCAGGGCCGGATGTTCTTCTCCACCAGCCGTCGTGCAGTCGCCTGATACGATGCTCGGTACTTGCCTGCGAGTTCCTTCACGGTGCGAGCGCTGATGTCCCTGCTATTGGCCTCCAACGCGAAATGGACACCATGGAACATCAATTCCGCCGCGAATGCATTCGCCTGCTGCTCCCTCGCACCGCGAGCGAACGGACTCAGATCCCGGTCCGTGCATAAGACAATGGCCTCAACATGCTCGGGCAAGACGTAGTGGCCGACGTCGTGGAATGTGCTGAACCGGGCCTGGGTTTCGCTCAACTCCGCGTCGGTGGCGATGACCCTCTCCGGGAATGAGAGCAGTGCCCGAGGCCGTTCGCCGCTCGGCGTGATCGCATCGGGAACGTCGCGGCGAAAGTCAACGGAGAGGTGGGCGAGACCTAGGATACCGAGAATGGGAGCCGGGTTGACGGCATCTCCCTCCGCTTGGCCACTGGCGCGCAGCAGATACGAGACGAGTTCGGAGGCGGAGATGTCGCGAAAACTAGGTTCCAGCTTCATCCGTCTTGTCGCCTCGTTGCCTCAACAGCGCCTGCAGTCGGCTCCGGATGCCCTCGATTGAGCCAACGGCGGGGAGGCCCCCATGCGCCACCAGGGCCAGCTCGTTCTGCGCCTTGAGCATGGGCAAGTGCTTCACGTAGGCCTCTACCTGCTGTTCGCGGCCCGGGTCGCGCTGCGCCTCGATCTCCGCGAACACCTCGGGGTGTGCTGCCATGCGGATGAGGTTGTCCATAGACTTGTTCTGGATCGACAGGCCGGCCTCCCAGCGGGCATAAGTCTTGTCTCCCACTCCGAGGAGCCGCGCCATGTCGACTTGGCTCAGGCCGGTGCGTTCGCGAATCGCCTTCACCTCGGCTGGAGCCAACAGGCACTGAACGCGGTACTGCTCCGCTTCGATCCGATCGCTCAGTTCGGGCGGGAGTATCTCCTCGCCGCAGCCCTCACATCTGTCCCAACTCGCGTTGGCGAACGACGACTCGGTCTTCGCGAAACCTTTGGGCCACGCAAAGACGTAGTCCCCCTCCTTGTGCCTAAGTGCGGTGCTCCCACACACGGGGCACGTGCGCGCCATGCTCGCCTCCTCCTTGTGCTCCAGATCAGTGCCGATCGTGAACCGAGATCAGAATCAGGGTCGGCTGGGATCCCGACTCGTCGATGCCAACCTTGACGAACAGATCCTCAGCCTCGATGGTGGGGTACAACTGGTAGACGGGCTCGCCAATGTGCCCAGCCGCCGTGTCGGTAATGCTCTCGTCCACTGGGCCGCAGCCGTCAATGTGGTCACAGATAGCCTCACAGACGCCAGCCTTGGTCAGGCTGCGCGCCGTCATGTCTCCCCGGGCGCTCCTCGTCACCGCGACTCGCTGCGGCTGCGATGCCAGCGCTCTGATGCGCCTGATTAGCGTCTTGTCTGTGACAGGCGTGCTCTTCGGCACTAAGACACCCTCATTATACCGTGAACCGCTGCCATGTCAATAGCCAATGGTATCATATGATACCACAGATGGATGCTCCAGTCACCGCCATCTGCCCTATCGCCGCCGGCTTCCCTTCTTCCTCCTCCCCGGCACCTGGGGGTTGCCGTAGAGGTCGGTCGGCACTGGCTCACCGAGAAGGTTGGTGGGGGCTCCGCCCGGGCCGGATTCGTCCCTTGGGATCGGGAGTTCGATGACTGGTTCGGGGAGGGTCTCGACGAGCGGGATGTCCCAGTACGGGTCGTACTTGCGGGTGAAGGCGTCGAGGCCGATCAGGGTGAGCTCATCGAACTTGGCAAGGCAGATGTCGGTGTGAGGGTTTGGACCCGAGGCGCGGTCGAAGGAGTGAAGGACGTGCTCATACTGCTCCCGGTTCAGGCCATAGGCCTCCGCCACCACCGCATCAACGGCACTGCGCACCTCCCAACGCTCCTCCTCTGCCGCCAGCACCGGCCATGTGAACGGTTTCCTTCCCTGCTCACGCCACTCGTCCGCAAGCTGCTCATGCCAGAGAGGTGCGTAGCCACCGTGATTGCAGGAAAGGCGGAGGGCGGAGTGAGCGAGTAGACCTCTGATCGGTCGGATATCGGGCAGCGGCGTAGGCCTCAGGAGAAAGACATTGACCGCCGCTCCCACTTTGCCACGCACCATCCAGTCAACAACATGGGCGTTGCCCACAGCGAGCAAGGCAAGCGCCTCCACATTGGGCCTCTCCCAAGGCATCTTCTCAACCGCTAAAGAGTCGTTGCAGACGAAGCCACACGGGAGCACAGCCAATATCAGCGTCCGTTCGTTCGTTGAGGCTGCCACCTTGCGGAATGCGAGGCGGTAGAAGGGAAGACTCCTAGCCCAGTGCCGTCTCGACACGGCTACCTCGAGGGGAGGTGCGACACTAATGGGAGCATCCCAGAAGTCCTGGTACTGCCAAATGCTCTTCCCCTCAATCACTGGTATCCTGCGCCATTTCTCTCGGGCACACAGATCCCAGGCTGCGCGGGCATCCAGCGGTGGCACCAACGGAACTGCATAGTCACGGTCGCGGTGCAACTCCACCCCAAATGCAGTCTCTATACTACGGTCGCTGCACAACTCACCCCACGTGGTGACGGCTTGCGGGTAGATGGTTCTCGCGAACTCCTGGTCAGTCTGGTCGCGACACTCAAGGAAGGTCAGGTGCGGCCCGCCGGTCAGTTCGATGAACTCGCGGCTATACGGCAGTGGCTGAGGTGCCCTCGCTTCGGCAAATAACCACTCGTCATCGTGGAGGTAGAAGGCAGCACTGAAGCTGTCCGTGCCCTGAGGATCACGATCAGCAACAACGTTCGCGTACTTGAAGCTCCCGTGGATCTCGAACAGCTTCCGCTTGTTCTCGAACGAGTAGCAGTGGCGCAGCGCCATTTGGCCCAGGTAAAGCCGTCTGATCCCCGTGGCCCCCTCATTCGCATGGAAGGCGGACGGCGCGACCATGCCAGCCGCCCCGCCTTGGCAGAGGAGATGGGTCCACCGTTCAGCGAACAGCCGGAAGACATCGGGGCGTCCGACCGTTCGTCGGCCCTGTACCTCTACCGACTGGAACTCGTACAGCGTACTACTCAGGCGCGCGTGAGCTTCAACCTCCTCGGCGAGGGTACCCCATCCAGCGGCCCAGTCAGGGTTCAGGCGCAGTTCGGTTATGACCCGATCACGGTCTCTCTGAAGGCGAGCATCAACAGCGCGTAGGTCGTACTGGGCCCAGTACTCGGGTTCAGACACCTCGGGCTGGTCCCACGGCGGATTCCCCACCACCGCATGGAACCCCCGTCTCCCGTGCGGCACGCCTGTCGGGTAGAACACCTCAGGGAACGTTAGGTCATAGGGCAGTGCTGGTACGCACGCCCCAGAGGTCGCGAGAGCATACAAGGCCTCGCGCTCGACTGGGACCTCTTCCACCCCAAGGCCGCGGGCGGTCATTGAGCGGAGCTTCTCTGACTCGATCCGCTCCGGCAGGTCACCCGTCTCGCCGACGGTCTGGACCAGCGCGTTGTAGGCGAGGTCGTCACACCCTGCCGGCCCTAGCATCACCCCGCCGGACCAGGCCGCGGCGACGATGCGGAAGGGGAGCAACGCTCGGTCCATGTCCCGCTTCTTGTTCCGCTTGTCCTCGATCTCGGACAGGGTGACGCCTACGCTCGCCTCGAGGAAGCCGACGTACCGGATGGCCTCTCGCAGCGCGCCCGTGAACTTCGCCAGCAAGTTCTGCTGGAACAGGTTCTCGATCGGCTCCTGGCTACCGGGAGAGAGCAGTAGCTTCTCCCAGAACGGCCCGGTGAGCGAGTCGCCGACCACCAGCCGGTGATCCAGGAACGTCAGTGGCAGCCCTTCGGCCTGAGATTCCAGCCAGAGGGAGAGCTTCGCTAGTTCGACCGCAAGGGGATTATTGTCAACCCCGTACAAGCTGTGGCATGCCACGAGCCGACGGCAGATCGCCCTCGCAATGGACTGAGAGACACCGGATTCTTGTCCTTCGGGTGCGCGGCTAGGCAGATACCGCAGCAATTCGTCGTCGGGGTCTGGGAGGTCTATGACGCGCTGACGCCACTGCTGCATCTCCGCGTCCGCGGCATCGAAGGCCTGCTCATCGTCCCGTGCTGCCGACGCCTCGGCCGCTTCCTCCGCCGCGGTGGCCTTCTCGTCACAGACGCGGCAGGCTTCGTACAGCGCGTCCCCGAGGAACCGGCACGCCTCCACCAGGAAATGCCCCGATCCCATCGCCGGGTCGAGCACCTTCAGCTTTAGTATTTCGGCCGGGTTCGGGTCGTCCTTCGGGCTCCGCTCCGCCACCTGCGGCCCCAACGTCTCCTGCACCAGGAAGCGCACGAAGGGATGGGGCGTGTAGTAGGACCCACTGGCCTTCCGCCCGAGGCCCACGCGCAGGTAGAACCTGCCCGGCGGGATCGCCTCGACCCACTCCACGCGAGTGCGGCCGCGCGGAGCCTCGCTCTCATCCTCCTCGTCCTCATCCTCCTGCTCGTCTGCGCTGTCTACCAGCCGATGCTGGGCACGGTAGCGCGCACCCTGGGCCTCCGGCACCACCACCTCAAGCTTCGCGCGTCGCAGGCGGCACATGGGCTGATCGGAGATGCCCGGCTCCAGTTCGAGCAGCGCCTCGTACACCCGGCCCAAATCCTCGACGTCAAGTGGGCCATAGTGGACGCGTTCCCGGCTCTGCCGGCCGCGACCCGTCGTAGTCCAGAGCAGATGGTCGAGCAGATGCGCCGCCGCCCGTTCGCCCCAGTGCACCCGCGACAGCAGTGGCATTGCTTCCGCACCGAAGAGCGCCCCACCCAATGGCTTGACGCGCAGTTCCGTGCACTCCAGCCCGTCCATGAACAAGCGGAACAGACTTCGCAGTCCGGCCTCCAGGAGGCGGCCGGTATTAGCTCCGTCATCGAGCACTCGGCGAGCAAACGGTGCGAGCGCCAGACTGGGCGAGTAGGTGTTGCGCCAGAGGCTGGTGCTGGCGAATCCGAAGCGGCGCGCGGGGTCATCGCTCGCCTCGCCCTTGAGCACGAACAGCAGCCGGTAGATCAGGACCAGCCCCTCGCGCCACAACTGGTGCGCGAACGCGGACCTATCAGCGTACTCGGCAAGGGCCTCGCGGTTGTCCGGATGGTCGTGCACCTCTTGCATGAACCCCTCGATGGCCTGGCGCGCTTGGACGCGCAGTTCCTTCGTCACCCGCGCTTGCTTCAGGCGCGCCTTGTCCACCAACTCGGGGACGAACCTGACACCACTCGGAGAACAGACTGCAAGGAGTAACCGGAAGCTGTCCGGCACGTTGCGGCTGCGCTTCCACTCGGGGTCAATGGGGATGACAACCTGGGAATCGGGCCGGGCTGGATCGGAGAGCAGAAGGCGGAGCTGCACGCCGTTGGTCAGGAGGCCGACACGCTCACCGGACGCGAGGAGCACTCGCTGGGCGACGCGGAGGTGACTGTAACGGTACGCGGCGCCTCGGCGCGCGGGGGCGTCGAGATCGGCATTGAAGTCAGTGGTCCACACGCGCAGCGATGGGTTACCGTCTCCGCCGATCAGCCGGTAGCCGCCGTCTTCTCCCTCGCGTGCCTCCTCGCGGGTCAGCACCTTGTCGGCGGACTCCAGACGCTCATAGCCGAGCAGAGACGCCAGTGGCTCGATTACCTGATTGCGCACACGCACGGGGCCACCAGTGGCGATGAGTTCGCGCAGCCTGCGCCGATAGGCATCCCACCGGCGTTGAAGCTCTCGCCCTTCGTCCCCGGTGGCCTTTGGCAGCAGCCGTTCTCGGTTAAGCTCGCCCTCGAGATCGAACTTGACGAACGGCTCAGGGAGCGCCGGTCCCACGAAGCTGCAGGTGGAGAGGTCAAGCGCCATGCTTCCCCTCCGGGACCAGCATCAGCAGCCCGAGCGGAACCACCTCCGGCTCGCCCAGGGACAGGCGGGCCTGGAGATCAGCCGTGCGCTGGCGGTAGAGGCGAAGCACCGTCTCGGCTTCACCACGCTTGCTCGGGGACACCCTCGCGCTACCAGCGAGTTCAGCCAACCGCTCCTCGGGAGTCCCGGGACGCTTGGCTGTTGTTCTCCTGCTCGGCTGAACCGCTTCTCCGAGCTCTAACTGACGCGCTTCGAGCTCCGCGCCGCCGATGATCTCGTCGGCCCTCTCGCGCAGCCATTCCTCGTTGCGCCGACGTTCCTGTTCGAGGGCGCGGCGGTGCTGAGTCACGAAGTCGTCTGCCAAGAGCACGAAGCTTCCCATCGCGGCTGCGCACGCTAGCGGGTGATCGGGGTCGAACACCGCGGCGAAGTACTTCTCCCAGACGCCGGCCGTGGGAATCGCCTTGGCGCGGTCAGCAATCGGCAGCCAGTCGGCCGCCGATGTGTAGGTCCCTACAATTGCGCGCCGGCCCATCCGGACGGCCAGCACACGCTCATACTCGCGTCCTGCTCCGCTTATGATGCGTCCCAAGTAGGTGAGAAGCAGTTCGGGCTTAGTCACCGGAGCGCTTACCGCGCTGACACGCTTGTCGAGGCCGCCGCGAGCGTCAGCGCCGAACCGGATGTTGCGCACCCGGTCGAGCGCGCGCTGAACCAAGGGGTGCGCGCGGCCGAGGTAGCCGACTGAGCGGCCCTCATCGTCGTGCATTCGCTCGATGTCCGTGGTCAAGCGGAGACGGCGCGTCTCGCCGTCGTAGCCCGGGAGGTCCTCCAAGCCGTGAGACCACTGGCTCGGCAGCACGATTTCCAACACGCCATCGCGCTCTTCCCAGTCGCCACCGTCCAAGTACACGGCATCGCGGACGAAACTCACTAGGTCAACGGTCGCTATCTCATCACCGCGTCTGCGCGCCTCATCCGCGTCTTTCAGGCGGCTCTCCTCGGCATTCACACCGGTCTGTGCGAGCCAGGCGTTCGTGCGGGCGGCCTGCTCGTAGCTCTTCAGGCTGCGATCTACCTCCTCAAGAAGTTCGCGGACTGCGGGGCCTTCGCTGTCCTCTGCGTCGGGATTGCTGAAGTTGAAGAGCGGCTCTTCGCCCTTGAACAGCCGCCCCTCTTCCTCGATCAGACCACCGAGCAGCTTCGCGGAGGTCGCTTCGGCAGAGGTGACGCCGAGGGTATTCGGCACGAAGGTCAGTTTCGAGCGCTGATTCTCGTACTTGGCAATGAGACGGAGCAGTATGCGCTCCTCGAAGGTCTTGCGCAGGAACAGGTAGCGAACGATTGGGTTCTGCGTCTGGCCGTAACGGTCGATGCGGCCGTTGCGCTGCTCCAGGCGGTTGGGATTCCAGGGCAACTCCAGGTGGATCAGATGATGGCAGCGCTGGTGCAGGTTGAGGCCTTCAGCCGCGGCATCGGTGCTGACGAGCACCAGGTTGTCCTGGGTGCGGAACTGATCGGTGGTCCGCGAGCGGGCCGCGTCGTTGTCGTCACCGCTGAGCGTCAGAACGATACCCACGCCGGCAGCACGAAGCGACTCTGATGCGGCCCTCTGGCTGTCCGCGTACTCCGTGTAGACGAGGACGTTTGCCCTCGGCGCTCGCTCGCGGATGTCGGAGACCTCGGCCACGAGCTGCGCGAGCTTCGGGTCCTCGCGCTCTGCCTTCGCCGCCAGTTCACCGAGCTCGTCAAGCGCCTCGGTGACACCGGCAAGTCGGGCGAGTCGGCGAGACCCCGATCGTAAGTCTCGCTGGAGCGAGGCGAGCTGTTGTGCGATGTCCTCGGCCTCCAGCATTGCCTGCTCTTCTTCCTCTTCCGGGCTCAGCGCTCCGAAGCGCTGAAGCTTCCGCTGGTACTCCCGAAGTGACCTAAGCCTCTGTCGCCGGCTGTCGTCCGCCTCGGCCTGTTCGCTCAAGAGGCGGCTGAGGCGATCCGCGACCGCGCTGAGGGTCGTCCCACATGCCCTCACCGTAGACACCGAGCGCTTCAGTAGCGCGATGAACGCGAGGACGTCGTTGTAGCGCCTGGCTCGGAATGCCCGACGCAGTTCGGGCGCGATCAGCTCGAGGAGACGGCGCTGGAGTTCGATGAAGTGGGAATGCTGAGACGCAGAGGCATCGACCGGGCGGGGCTCGACGATGCGTTCCTTGAACCTGGGCTCGCCGGTCGCAGGGTCCTTGATGTGAGGTTTGAGGCGGCGGATCACGTTCGCCCGATAGCGGGTGCCACGGATCTGCCCCTGAGCATCAACAAGGGATGGATCGAGCAGCTCCAGGAGCGAGGCGAATGACCGGTCGTACCCATCGTGGGGAGTGGCGGTCAGCAAGAGAAGCGAATCGCAGCGACCTGCCAGCACCGTCGCCAGCCGCCTGCGTTGGGAGTCCTCCCACTCGGCTGCTCGCCCTGGGTCGGTGCAGTGGTGGGCCTCATCGATGACCACGACATCGTAACTGGCCCGCTCAACCTGCTCCAGAACGCGCTCCTGCTTCAGGAAGTCGATGGATGTTAGCCCAAGTGGAATGTGGTCAAAGGGGTTGTCCCCGAGTTCGTTCTGGCGTCGAATCTCGTCCAGCCGGCCCCGGTCGATCACGTCGAGGCGGAGGCCGAAGCGCTCCAGCATTTCCGTCTTCCACTGCTCGAGGAGCGGGCCGGCGGGCGAGATGATTAGAACCCGATGGGCAAGACGGCGCGCCATGAGTTCGGTTAGCACCAGGCCCGCCTGAACTGTCTTGCCGAGGCCGACGCCATCGGCCAGCAGCAGCCTGGCGCGGCTCATACTGAGCGCACGGATCACTGGCACGAGTTGGTATGGCTCCAAGCGAAGCCGACCGGGCTGAACGGCCAGCAAAGCGTGAGGGCCGACTGCCTGGTCGAGCAGGAACGCCTGGTGGTAGACGAGCCAAGTTGGCAGGGACGCAGCACGGGCGGGGTCGAGCTCGGAAATGATGGGCGACACATCCTCAAACGGTGAGAGGATGTCGACCTCGACGCCGCGCACCGCAGCCTCGACCCCCCTGAGACGGTACAGCGTCTGCCCGCCGAGTTGCTCGGCGAGCACCACCTCCCAGCGAAGCCCGCGCGCATCGACCTCAGTTCCGGGGATGAAGGTCACGTCACGCGCTCCGGGGCCGCGGTCCGGAGGCAGGCGCGTCGACTCGCGCTCCATTCAGGACCATCGTCGTCTCCACCTTGCCCACGTCTCCAATGTCCACCAGTCATCCCTCTATGACCGTCCTGGGCAATCAGGGGGTCGCTGGTTCCCTGAACAGCTTGCGAGGAGCAAGTGATCCCCTCACCTGCGAGCGAGGACAGTATGTCGAAGATCGCTCGCTAGTGCAACACAATTCTCCGGATCATCCGATTACCCTGGCAGAACCAGCTGCTGGCAGGGCGTGGCGAGCGTGGGCACGTTGCCGCGAACGGCGCGCTACGTGCGCCCGTATGGGGCTTTCGGCCGCTAGGTGGGTCATACCTCGGCCTGCTGCCGTTCGCGGCGTTGTGGCCGCGTGTGGGCGGCCCCTCGCGGCGGCCGTGGGCTCCTGGACGCCGTGCGCCGTGTCCCTCGCCCACCGTTGAGGTGCTATCCGGGACACCCCGCGGGCGTGTTCCGGCACTGCTGGCGGCAGAATCGCCTTGACGGGTTGCCCAACATCCGCCCTAGTGTCCTATCGGAAGTTGGCCCGCCGCCAGCAGCAGGCTGCCCGGTTGCCCTCCTGCCAGGTTGGTTCCCCGCGGATGTGCACCGCGCGCTCTTGACAGCTATACGCCTGGGTGTAGAATGATCCGGGCGCTATGGCAGCGCCGCCTGGAGGGCCGGCGGCGTTCCTCTGTGAGTCCTTGCTGAGGCCGCCGAGTCGTTGTCTGTTAGGGGGATCAGATGAGACGTCGGCCATCTGGTAGTCGCCGTACTGCTGTTCCTCGCGTTTCTCCTCGGCTTGTCGTCCGCCTCCTCGCGCTGTTGCTTCTCACGTTCTCGTGTCTGGCCGCGGCTGGAGACCGAGCGCGCGCTGGGCCGGCCCCTCCCTCGCCGGCAGCGGCGGATGCCAAGGCCGCGCGCCCGGCCGAGGTTCAGGCGGCCTCTGCCGCGCTCCGCAGCCCCGCGGCCGTCGCGAAAAGCGTGACCGTGGCGCAACTGACCTATCCGGTGCCGGCCACCGCATCTGCCACGGAACTCCTACAGGCCGCCGACGACTACGCTTTCTACACCGACTGGAACCACCAATGGCAGTACCTGCAACAGGTCATCTCCTCCTACCGTGGCACGAAGGAGGCCGGGCGGGCGCTGGCTCTGCTGGCCGATCACTACGCCACGACAGGTGACCAAGCTCAGGCCGGCGCGCTCAATCAGGAACTCGCAAGCTACACGGACGCAGAGGTACAGGCCTTCGCCATTCTCGTGCGCACTGTCAACGCGGCCGAGCGCGCACAGCAGTATGACCTGCAGGGGCAGGCGCTGGTGGACTACTCGCAGCGGTGGCGGGGCACCGCCACCGCCGGCTGGGCCGCGCTCCGCCTGGGTGATCTCTACCGCTTCTCCAGCGACAACTACCCCGCGGCTATCGCCACTTTCCAGGGCATCCTGGCCGACTACCGGACCGGGCCCGTCGCGGAAGAGGCGCTGGTGTCGCTGGCCGAGAGTCTGAACTGGTCCGATGCCCACGTACAGGAGACGATAGCCGCCTACCAGCAGGCCCTCAACACCGTCTCGACCCCCGGCCTGCAGGTGCGGGCACTCATTGGTCTCGCCGACATGCTCACCACGGATGGCCAGCGTGCTCTCGCCATCGAGATTCTCTCCCAGGTCATCGCCGGCTACCCCACTCATCCTAGCGCCGGTCATGCCTACGCGCTGCGCTCCATCGCCGCGCAGGAGCAAGGCGACTGGGAGACCGCGGTGGCCGACATGCGGGCCTATCTGACCTACCCCAGCAGCAGCGAGTACCACCGCGCCCGGGCGCATCTGGTGTCTGCCATGGACGCCTATCGCAAAGGCGATGTCGCGGGGGCGGAGGCGGAGTATAGCCTCCTGTTGGACCTGATCAAGCAGACCCCGCGTGCCGAGCCGCTCCACGCCCAAGCGCTGGTAGGCCTGGCCGCCTGCGCCAAGGCCAAAGGCGACCTGCGGGGGGCTATGCAGGGCTATCTCGAGGCGGCGGACGTGGAGTCTACCCAGGACGGCAAGGCGGTCGATCTCTTCCTGGCAGCGGACCTGGCCCAGCAGCTCAACGACACCATCACCCGCAACCAGATCATCGCCCGGATGGCGGCCGAGTTCCCCGGCAGCCACCTCACCGCCAAGCTCGTGGGGCACGAGCTGTTGTCCATCCCCGAGATCTGAGCCGAAAGGAGAGAGAGACCATGCACCGCGCTAGGCTATCATGGCTGTTCTTCCTTGCTGTCTTTGTCTTGCTGCTCTCGAGTGCAGTGCCCGGCTTCGCGTGGTACTCGCCACGGGCCGGCCCGGGCCGTTGCTTCAACGGCACAGGGCCCGGCAGCCTCGGCAGTGGGTGCAGCAGCTGCGGTACCTACGCGCCCACCAGTTTTGGCAGTCCGGTTGACGAAGTCAACACCTTCAACGGCGACCTCGCCATTACGGACACCCCAGTCTCGTACAAGACCGTCGGGGATGGTTTCCCCTTCGTGATCATGCACAACGCTGACTCCTCTCGCACCGGCCCTCTGGGCGACCGCTGGACCCACACCTACAACACCTACATCATCAACGACGCCCCCTACGGCGCCATCGTGATCGAGGGCAACGGCTGGGAGAACTACTTCTCCGGCGACCCCACCCCGGGCTCGCCCTACTACACCTCCTCCGCGTGGGTACCGGACGCGCTCCAGAAGACCTACCAGCAAGGCACCTGGACCGGCTGGCGACTCACGCGCCCGAACGAGGAGTACCTGAGGTTCGACACCGCGGGCAAGCTCACCGGCCGCACCGACTCTCAGGGTCTCTCCTGGGGCCTCTCCTACACCAGCGGCCTCCTCACGACTGTGACTGACCCCAGGGGGCGGCAGACCACCTTCTCTTACACCAATGGCAACCTCACCCAGGTCACCGTCCCCGGCAATCTGCATGCCAACTTCGCGTATGACACCAGTACGCCCCCGCGGCTCACCACTGTCACTGACGCGGCGGGCTATGCCTATTCCTACGGCTACGATGCGAGCAACCGCGTCGTGAGCCTTGCCGATTCCTCCGGCCGGCAGGTCGAGTACACCTACTACGCCGACGGGAAGCTCGATAGCACCTTCATCACGGGGTTGCCTGCCTCCGCCAAGGCCTACACCTATGCCCCGCAGACCAATGGTCAGCTTTACGTGGACATCACCGAGACGAAGGACGGGGCGAATCGCGTCACCCGGCACATCTACGAGAATACGGATGACGCCGCCAATGGGCGCTACCTTGGCACGTTGCTCTTCATCATCGTGGATCCCGGCGCCTCGCCCCACCTCAACGCTACGCAGGGGTGGGCGTACGACTCCAGCTTCCGTAAGGTCAGATATCGCGACAGCTATCAGCCCGAGACTGGAGGCAAGGCGCACCGACACTTCTACTACTACACCGATGCCAACAACCCGACGCTCGTGACGAAGTACATAGACCCGGAGAACTCCGACGCCAATCCTAACGATACCGGCACTCCATCGCCCACCTGCCCCGGCTACCTCTATCAGTACGACAGCCGCGGTAACAAGACAGAGGAGACGACGCCCGAAGGACGGGTGACCGATTACACCTACTACGCGGGCACGAGTCGGCTCTACCAGATCATCGTCCGGGACCAGGA
>Ga0315280_10001738_pt1 | contig 36717 bp, 50 predicted proteins | sample YL17G06_40_MG_FD_203697 | JGI IMG/M metagenome (GOLD analysis project Ga0315280, IMG submission 203697) | Sediment microbial communities from Yellowstone Lake, YNP, Wyoming, USA - YL17G06_40 | ecosystem: Environmental > Aquatic > Freshwater > Lake > Sediment | place: USA: Wyoming | collected... | reverse complement strand
AAGAATCAGGCGAGAAAAAGGTGATTGCCTTTAATATCAGCGGTCACGGTTTTATGGATATTTCCGGGTATCGAACCGTCTTGGGTCTGGAATAGACTGAGGCCGTTTTAAAAAGCGACGAGTTTTTTAAAGTGGCGAAAGCGGGCCCCTATTTCTTGATTGGTGAGAGTTTTGAAACGCTCAAACCCGAAATCCTCAATGGCAAAAGAAGCCAAAACGCTTCCATAAACGGCGGCTTTACGGATGTCTTTGCGCGATAAGCTCCCGACCTTATCCAGGTAGCCTAAAAATCCTCCGGCAAAGCTGTCGCCGGCGCCGGTCGGATCAACGACATCTTCACAAGGAAGGGCCAACATGCCGAAGACAAAATTTTTGCCAAAAACGAGCGCGCCATGCTCTCCTTTTTTGGTGACGACGAGCTTCGGGCCGCTCGCGAGAACCCTTTTGCCGGCTTTGATGAGATTGGCCTCCTGGGTCAGCATCTTGATTTCTTCTTCATTGGCAAAAAAAATGTTCACTTTTCGAAGGACCCGCCAGAGGGAATCAGGTTTATTCGCAATCCAATAATTGATCGTATCCATGGCCACGAGAGCGGGATGGCTGACCTGAGAAAGGATGTCCTCCTGGAGATCAGGGTCGATGTTGGCCAAAAAAACGATATCGGCCGTCCGATAAGACGCCGGCAGCTCGGGCCGGAAATTCTCAAAGACGTTCATCTCCGTTTTGATGGTCTCTCGCTGGTTGGGATCGTGGCCGTAGTGCCCTTCCCAGTGGAAAGTCTTTCCTGGCTTAATCTCCAGGCCCTCGGTGTCAATGTTTTTTGATTGAAAGAACTCAATGACATCCGGAGGAAAATCCTTTCCCACGACGCCAACAATTTTTGGCGCCGTAAAAAAGCTCGCTGCCAGGGAGCAGTAGGTGCAGGAGCCGCCGACGATTTTCTCCCGCCTTCCCCACGGTGTCTGGATCGTATCAAAGGCGAGAGAACCGACGATAACCAGGCTCATGCAATTAACCTTAAGGCTTGATGTATTTCGAGATGATGAATTGAAGTTTTTCTTTGATCTCCGGCGGGATGAGCGAAGCTTGAGTGACAATGCAATTTTCCATGGCCCGGTTGCAGTCACACCTCTCCCCTCTTTGGGACGGAAGGGAGGCTATCGTCTTTTTGATGATGGCCTTCGCATTTTCAATGTTCAGGCGCAAGTTTTCCAAGATCAACTCCACGGAGACAGATTCTTCTCCTGCATGCCAGACATCATAATCTGTGACCAGATTCATCGTGGCGTAGCAGATTTCCGCCTCGCGGCAGAGCTTGGCCTCGGTGGCGCCGGTCATGCCGATGACATCGCAGCCCCAAAGACGGTAAACATTGGACTCAGCGCGGCTGGAGAACGCCGGGCCTTCAATGCAGATATAGGTCCCTCCTTTGTGAACCCTCAGGCCGAGCTCCTTTCCTGAGCCAAACAGGGCCTCGCTAAGGTCAGGACAGACAGGCTCCGCAAAACTGATGTGGCCGGCAATGCCCTCGCCAAAAAAACTGCTTCTCCGCCTGGTGCGGTCAAAGAATTGGTCGGAGAAAACGATGTCACGAGGCTTGATCTCCTGTTTAAGCGATCCCACAGAGTTGACGGAAATGACTCTCTCGACCCCGAGCGTTTTAAACCCGTAGATATTGGCCAGGTAATTGATATCGGAAGGGAGAAGGCGGTGGCCGCGGCCATGACGGCTCAGAAAGGCTATGCGTTTTCCCCCGAGAGTGCCGGTGATGTAGGCATCAGAAGGCTTTCCAAAAGGCGTCTCCAGAAATTGTTCTTTGATATCCTTGATTCCGTCAATCTCATAGAGACCCGTGCCGCCAAGAATCCCGATATCGGCCGGAGGGAATTCCTGCTTACCCCGTTGAGCCATTTCTCCTCCTTGAACAAGATTATTCATATATAATTTATGGCCGGACAAGTCAAGCCGATGAAAAGCGCGACGGCCATATTTTCCTCCCTGAAAAATTTTTGGAAAAAAAGACCCTTCTTTACAAAAAATCTGAACAAAAAAAGAGGAAAATTTTGATTGTTGATGACGATAGATTATCATTAAAAATGCTGGAGAAAATTTTATATGGTTTTTATCCTCTCTTGTGGGGAAAGAAATAAGAAAAGAAAAAAGCGCACTGCCCGGCAGCAGTTTTCTTAAGAAGCCTCCTCAAAAAGATGATTTGCTCAGGGAAATCAGAGAACATCTATGAGATTGCCAATCACATCCTTTTGAGAGATTTTCTCCTCCTTTTGCTCTATTCTCAAAAAAACTGAGATCTTCCATCCCTTTAATCTTCCGACATTCCTGCTCCAGGGCCAGGGATTTTTAAAGAAAATTCAGGTATAATCATCAAATTGAAATTCGGTTTCTTTCTGAGCTCGTTCGCCCGGCAAAAATGAACATTTTAGGCAAACGTTCTAGAGCAAGAATCACTGGAGTGCTTTTGGCCGTTGTTGTCTCTCTTTCTTTTCCATACGCGCAGAGCCCAAAAGAGGTTAGTCTCAAAAGCCTTCTCAGACAGTATCATCAGGAAATAAGGTCGGGTGAATCACAATGGAGAGGAGGAAATTTCGAGGAGGCTTTCGCGCGGTTGAACGCGGCACGGAACCTTGCTCAAAAAATGAAAGCTGCCGAGAAAGAAGTGAAATGCACGGTCCTTTTGGGAAAACTATGCTGGGCTCTTGGCCGGCTGGAAGATTCTCAGAAATTTTATTCAGACGCTTTGACGGCGGCGAGAAATCTTAGCTTGAAAAAAGAAACGGAAGAATCGCGCGTAGCACTTAAAATCTGGGTGTTTTATTCTCAGGGTAAGGCCAATCGCTTCGCCGGGCAGCATGAAAAATCAATCCTGAATTTCAAGGCAGCGATCCAGTTGGCCAGACAGATCGACAGCAAGGAGCATGAAGTCAAATGTCTCCGGCAGCTAAGCCTCACCCATTGGGAGAAGCAGGATACTGAATCTTTCCTTTTATTGAACAAGAGGGCCCTCGAAATTGCTCAGGAGTTGAAGGATCAAAGGGAACAAGCCAAGTCCTTGATCAACATCGGTCTTTATTATCTTAAACTGAATGATTACTCGAGGGCGCTCAATTCCTACTCTGACGCGATGGATTTTTCCAGGAATATCCAGAATAAAGAAGATGAGTCCCTTTGCCTGAAAAACATCAGTCTCATATTAATGCATTTCGGAATCTTTGAAAGGTCTTTAGATTATCTTCAGGCGGCCTATGACATCGATCAAAACCTGGGAAATACTGATATTTTTTCTCAAAATATGAACAATTTGGGAGAGACCTTTCGAAATCTGGGGCTCATCTTATCAAACAAGGCAGATCTCCATAAGGCGCTTCGATATTTCGCAGGAGCGCTTGATACAGCGAAAAGGAATGGTGATGAAAAAGCGGAATTGAGAGCCTTAAACAACATTGGAAATATCCACCTTGATCTGGAAAATTATGAGACCGCGTTGAATTATCTCCGGCCAGCCCTTCGGGTCGCGGAACAAGTCCAGGATGGCGAAGCCCTGATAAAAATCTTGACCAACATGGGAATCTGCAGTCTCAAGACGGGAAATCATGGAGAAGCTCAGCGCTATTTTCAAAATGCTCTCGAGCGGGGAGATCAGATAGGAGCGGGAAAAATTCTCTGGGAGCCTTTATTCTACCTGGGCCAATGTCATGAAAATATGAAGGACTATAAGCAGGCTCTGGCCTGCTACAGGAATTCCATCGCTGCTATCGACCATATTAGAGGCCAGATCTTATCAGATTTTTACAAAGTGGGGTTTGGGAAGAACAAGATCAGAATCTACGAGTCTCTTATCTCCCTTCTTTACAGGCTCAATAAGAATGATCTTGCGCGGGAAGGAGCAAAAGAAATTTTCTCTGTCGTAGAAAAAGCGAAAGCCAGAGCTTTTCTGGAGACTTTAGGCGAATTGAAGAACGATTTCCGCAGCCGATTGAATTTACCCTTGAAAAAGAAAGAAAGCGAAATATCAGGCAGCATCTCATCCCTCCTTCAGGAAATGTCGCAAGGAGATTTATCTCGAAGCAGAATGGCAGAGCTTCAAAATGCGCTCAAACAATCTGAAGACGAATATCTCAGGCTCATTTCGCGGATGAGGACTGAAGCGCCTGAGGTGGCGGATGTCGTATCTCCTCTTCCTGTCGGGGTCGAGCAGGTTCAGGAATGGCTTCTGGATGAAAAGACAGCTATCCTTGAATATTTTCTCGGGGACAGCCAGTCATTCCTTTTCTCCATGACAAAAAAAGAATTGGCTATTTTTCCTTTACCGCCGAGGAATGAGATTGAAAAATCTATCAATGCCTATACCAAGCTTCTCTCAGATCCTCCCAGAGGAAAATGGAAAGGCCTATTGGCAGCCAAGCGTTTGTCCCAGGATCTTCTTTTCTCAGCGCTCGAAACTCTGCCGGAATCAATCGAGCGTCTGGTCATCATTCCCGATGGCCTCCTTTATTACCTCCCTTTCGAGACTCTCGCTCTTTTCCCCAGGGATCAATCTTCCGGGGAGAATTTTCTGATTTCAAAATATGCCATTTCTTATGCCCCTTCCTGTTCATCACTTCTGTTTTTGAAGGAGCGGAAGAAGAAGGATCGCTACCCCAAAACTTTCTTGGCCTTCGGGAATCCTCTGTCTCCTTCAGATGTCCCATTATCTCGAAAAAGCAAAATCAGCATCGCCCGCATCATGAAAGAAACGTACGAAGCCCGAGGATTTGTTTTCTCCTCCCTGGCTCAAAGCAAAAGAGAAGTCAAAAAAATTTCCCGGCTGTTCTCAAAAAACGACCGCGATGTCTATCTCGGAAAAGACGCCTGCGAAGAAATGGTCAAAACGGTTCGTCTGGAAGACTACCAGATCATTCATTTCGCCTGCCACGGATTTTTGGATGAAAAGATGCCCATGCGGACAGCCCTTGTTTTATCCTCAGGTGAAGATGAAAAAGAAGACGGTTTCCTGCAGGTCCGGGAAATAGCCAATCTTCACCTGGCGGCTGAGCTGGTTGTGCTTTCGGCCTGCCAGACCGGAAGAGGATCACTTGAGAGAGGCGAGGGAATTTTAGGGCTCACCAGGATTTTCTTCTACTCAGGGGCCAGGTCCGTTGTCTCGACTCTCTGGGAAATCGGAGATAAAGCTACAGCCGAGTTCATGCGCCAATTTTATCATTGCCTCTCCCAAAAAAATGACAAAGCCCAGGCTCTGCGTCTGGCCAAACTCAGCATGTTGAAGTCAAAATATTTCCACCCGTTTTATTGGGCGGCTTTTGTCCTGCATGGTGAATCCTTCTCAGCCCTGAACTATTAGTGGCCTTCAAAAGAAAAGGACTCCCTCTCATCAAGATCAAACAGGGATATGAAAGTTCAATAAATGCTGGAAAATGACCGGGATTACTCTCTCAAGACAAATTCTACCAGACGCGACGTGATTTTTTCTCCATGAGTGATCGAGGCTGTGACCATCCAAAAGTAAGAGCGGTTGATTTCCAATGTCTTGGCTAATTCTTCAGGCAGAACAGCAGAATTTTTGGCTATTTTCTCGCTCTTCCAGATTGGCGATAAAGCCTGATCAAACAGCTCGAGAACGTAATATTCTGAATCTCTGACATCTTCCCATTTAAAAACCAAAGAGGATTTGGAAATTGTTTGTTCAACGGGCTGGAGCAGTTCAACCCTCGCCAACGAGCCTGTGCGGTATTTCTCGGGAGTCCGAAAAATGACAAGCTTTGCAATAAGAAAACCAACGAGGACAAAGCTGGCGAGGAAAAAAGCAGTCCGCCAATCCATCCTCAAGCCAAAAATTTTCTGGCGATTTCCTTTCCGGCCCTGGCATGTTTCCCTGCCCGGAAACATTTGTTCGACCTCTTGAATAAAATCTTTTTCCTTTCTAAGAACTTCTAACAGGAATTCAAACTCGCAGAAACAGGAGCTGCACCGGGAGATGTGGTCCACGATTTCTGTCGCCTCTTTATCAGAGGACTTTGACCTCAGCAACCTGATCATCTTTTTCGGCGAAGGACATCCCTTCGTGGAAGAAGGCGTTTTTGACCGGACATAAGCCTGGTACAGAGCTTTTAGGTTATCACTATCGATCCTCATATTCGATCCCCCTTTCTTTAAGCTTCCTTTTTAAATCTGATAGCCCTCTGTAGAGCAAATTTCGTGTCTTGTCTTTGGTCCAATTCAGGGTCAGAGATATTTCATCGATGGTCAAGTTCGACAGAAACAGCTTAACGACTTTTCGGCGCGACTCCATGAGTGATTCTGCGGCTTCACCGACCATTTCCCAGAAGACATTGTCCTGAGCCGGCTCTTCGGGACTGCATTTTTCCTCAAGCAGCCATTTTTGTTTCTCATGATGAATGAGCTTATCCTGGCGCCTGGATTTTCGAACATGGTCAATTAAAGTAGAATTCACAACTCTTCTAATATAAGACGAATGATTGGAGACATTTTTCTCATGAGCAAATTTTTTCCAGATCTTGATCTTGACTTCCTGAAAAACATCTTCAGGATCAATCCCCCTCTTTTCCAATCCAAATTTTAAAATACTTGCCTTGATAGACCCTGAGAATTTTTCAAGAATACCCTCAAAGTCTTCTAAGCTGCTCTCATTGCTTTTCATGGAGATGGGAATTTTATAAAGAATTTTGATCTCGAAGTCAATTTTTAGGTGGGCGCGGCGAGAGCTTAGAAAAAACTATTCATGAGAAAATTTTGTTAGGCCGAGCGTCTATTTATATTGAAGGATACCTCATCGAAAGTTAAGGAGGATTGTGGGATGAAGACATTTTTAAAATATTTTATCGGCTCTGTGGCTGTTGTCCTCCTTGTCACAGCATATTCAGCTGGAACAAAAGCTACCGGAGTCACTGCCTCTTCGTCGAAGTACATCGAGGTCTGCACCAGAGGAATCGTTTATCTTCCCCCTGGCACACAATACGTCACCTGCCATGGGAAAGTCATGAAGGTGATCGCCGTTGTTCCCTATGTTGAAGGAGCTCAGACACTGGGAGATTGTTTCTGCCCGACATGTTGCGGTGGAGGCTGTGCTGTAACCGTGGCCTGTGAAAATATCTCGGAGAACCCGGCCAAATCGGACGGCTGCGGCTGTGGCCAAAGGAGCTCGAATGGAGGGGGGTTGTGTACAGCCTATTTAGCCTGCGGAGATTGATGTATTGAGCTGACCGTATCTTCCCTCAAAATTGTTATTATCCGCAAAGCGAATATTTTTCTGCATCATCAAGGATAAAAATCTTTTATGTGGTCAATTTCGATAATTTTTGATAAATTTAGCAAAAAGGATGGATCGTATTAAAAATTTTAAGTCATTATGGAAGCCCTTTCCGATAATATTCACTTCATTAAGTTGATTATTCAACTCGACTTGCAAAGCCAAGAAAAGTCAATCCGAAGCAAAAGACAGCCTGCCTGATTGTCCCTTTGATTTTTAGCCAGCAACGCGTTATGCTATTCTCCGAAAAAACTGAGCATGGACGAAAATCAATTCAAAGAGCTTGCGGACATTCTTCGGTCCAAGCCGCGCATAGCTGTCCTCACCGGGGCGGGAATTTCAGCCGAGTCAGGAATCCCCACTTTCCGCGGCCAGGACGGCTTGTGGAAACAATTTCGGGCTGAGGAACTGGCCACACCCGATGCCTTCCGCCGCGACCCCGGTCTTGTCTGGGAATGGTATGACTGGCGGCGCGGAATCATCGCCGCACGCGAACCCCATGCCGGCCACTATGTTCTTGCTCGCTGGGAAGAATTCTTTCCTGATTTTGTCCTGATCACGCAGAATGTAGATGGGCTGCACCGGAAGGCCGGGTCTAAAAATATCCTCGAGCTCCATGGGAATATCTGGCAAGTCCGCTGCGCAGAAGAAGGTACGATCGCAGAAAATGATGAATCTCCCCTCAAAGAGATTCCCCCACACTGCCCTTCCTGCGGCGCTCTCCTCAGGCCGAATGTGGTTTGGTTTGGCGAAGCGCTCCCTCGAGAAACGTTGGAAAAAGCCTCTGCCTCCTGCGCTCGCTGTGATCTCATGTTTGTCATCGGGACCTCGGCTTTCGTCCAACCTGCTGCTTCCCTCCCGTTCATTGCGGCAGAAAAGGGAGCCAAAATCGTGGAAATCAACCCCAATCCCACTCCATTGACGCGCTTCGCTGATTACTCCTTCCAGGCAAAAGCGGGCGAAAGCCTTCCGGTGATTGACGCCCTGCTGAGCGAAAGAAGCGAAGAGTGAAAGGAAAAGAAATGCAATGAAATACGTTTATTTTGATGCCTCCGCCGGATTGAGCGGGGATATGATTCTTGGCGCTCTTCTCGACCTCGGCGCCTCGCGGACACTTTTTCAGGAAAAAATGACCCGGCTACGACTCCCCGTGGATATCGCGATCAGGGAAACAAAAAGGGCCGGGCTGCGAGGGTTAAAAGTTTCGATCAAGGTCAAAAAAGGGAAAGAATCCAATCCGCGCCGCTGGCGCGATGTCGAAGCGCTCATCCAGAAGAGCCCTTTTTCGGGCCCGGTCAAAGCCAATTCTATGGCCGTTTTTAAAACGCTCTTTGAAGCCGAAGCGAAAGTCCACGGCGGCAAATTCCAGGAGGTGCACCTCCACGAAGCCGCAGCTGATGACGCCATCATTGATATCCTGGGAAGCTGCTATCTGGCGGAAGCTTTAGATATCGGCCGCGTCTATTGCTCGCCCCTGAACGTTGGCCGAGGCTGGGCGAAGACTTCCCATGGCGTTCTCCCTGTTCCTCCTCCGGCTGTGGCAGAGATACTCAGAGAAGCACCTGTCTATTCAGCCTGGGTTGAAGAAGAGCTGGTAACCCCTACCGGCGCGGCGATCATAGCCAGGTGGGCTCGCAAATTCATCCCCTTCCCGGAAATGAGCTATGAAAAGATCGGGTGCGGCGCCGGAAGCCGTGATTTTTCGAATTTCTCCAACATGCTTAGAGTTTTTTACGGCGAGGAGAAAGATTTTAAGCCGGACAAAAATGTTTATGAGATCGAGGCCAATATCGATGACGCGAGCCCTCAGCTTCTGGCTCATTTCATGGAACAGGCCTTGACACTTGGAGCTCTCGATGTGTTCTTAACGCCCGTAGTGATGAAAAAAGGCAGGATGGGCACAAAATTGACCCTGCTTGCCGATGCTGCTAAAATGGATAAACTTATAGACGCTGTCTTCAAAGAGACAAGCTCGATCGGCGTCAGGTACTTCCCCGTTGAAAGAAGAGTTCTCGGGAGAGAAACAAGAAAAATCACAATCTTGGGAGAGGAAATCGGCGTAAAAATCTCAACCTCGGGCGGAAGCGAGGTCAACATCCAGCCTGAATTTTCAGACTGTGTGAAGGTCGCCAAAAAAAAGGCTCTCCCGGTTAAAGTGATCCATCAGCTGGCTCTGCGGGAGTACTTTAAAAAAGGGCCAAAAAAGAATCAGCGCGAATGAGGGAGAAAATGAACCTGAAGAAGATTGAAAAGGGAGTCAGGCTTATCCTTGAAGGAGTGGATGAAGCCCCGAAGCGGCCAGGTCTTAAGGATACGCCCCGGAGGGTTGCCCGCATGTTTTCTGAAATCTTAGGAGGAACTGGTGAAGACCCGTCCAAGCACCTCCGGATGATCCAGAATGAGAAGCATGATGAGATGGTCCTCATCAAGAACATCCCGCTTTACTCGATGTGCGAGCACCATCTCCTTCCCTTTGCCGGCGTGGCCCATGTGGCTTACATTCCCAAGGGAGGAAGAATCGTCGGGCTGAGCAAGATCGCCCGCGTTGTCGATATCCTTTCCCGCCGGCTTCAGGTGCAGGAACGGCTGACCAAACAAATCGCCGACCTCCTCGACGAGCACCTGAAACCCCTCGGCGTGATGGTTGTCCTCGAAGCCGAGCACATGTGCATGTCCATGCGGGGGGCCAAGAAACCCAAATCGTTGACCGTGACATCCGCGGTCAGGGGTTCATTCCGCAGGAACAACGCCACCCGCGCTGAAGCCATGATGTTTATAAGAGGAGGACTGAGCAGTGTCAAAGAAATCTAGCCAAACATTTTATATAACAACGCCCATCTATTATGTGAATGATATCCCGCATATCGGCCATGCCTACACGACGATCATCGCCGACGCATTGGCACGGTTCAACAGGCTCCGGGGAAAAGAAGTCTTCTTTCTCACAGGAACAGATGAACACGGACAAAAGATTGAAAAGGCGGCGGCTGAAAAAGGCCTTAAGCCGTTGGAGCTCGCCAACAAGGTCGTCGGCCGCATCAAGGACCTCTGGAAGGCCCTCGAAATCTCCAACGATTTTTTTATCCGCACGACAGAACCTTTTCACGAGAAAGGTGTGCAGAAGATTTTCCTCAAGCTCAAAAAAAACGGAGACATTTACAAGGGGACCTACCAGGGGTGGTACTGTGTTTCCGACGAGAATTTCCTTTCCGAGGATGTCCCTCTCGAAGCAGAAGGCCACAAAATCTGTCCTGACTGCGGCAAAAAAGCTATCCTTGTTTCCGAGGACTGTTATTTCTTCAGGTTATCCCGGTACGAGGAGCCACTTCTCAAGTTCTATTCCCAAAACCCCGAATTTGTGCGGCCGCCCAGCCGGATGAACGAGGTGGTCAGTTTCGTCCGCCATGGACTCAAGGACTTGAACATCACCCGGACAACGGTCAAATGGGGCATTCCCGTTCCTGATGACCCCAGCCATACGATCTATGTCTGGTTCGATGCGTTGCATAACTATCTCACCGGCGCAGGCTATGACTGGAATTTGGCGCAGTTCCAGAAATTCTGGCCGGCCACCATCCATCTGATCGGCAAGGATATTCTCCGGTTCCATGCCATTCTCTGGCCGGCTTTCCTCATGGCTGGAGGTTTTCCTCTCCCCAAAACCGTTTACGGTCATGGATGGTGGCTTAAAGACGAGGCCAAGATGTCTAAATCAAAGGGAAACGTTCTCGATCCCTACGTGATCCTGAAAGTGTTCGGCCCCGACCCGCTGCGTTATTTTCTGCTTCGTGAAATACCAATCGGACTCGACGGGAATTTTTCCCACGAGGGATTCCTGCACCGCGTCAATTCTGACCTCGCCAATGACCTGGGTAATCTTGTCCACCGCACTCTGACCATGATCCAAGGCTATTTTAAAGGAATGATCGAAGACGGAGAAGAAGAGCAGGAAAAGGATAAGGTCATTCGCCAAGCCTTTGAGGCGCTTAAGGAGAGAGTTGCAGATTTATATGAAAATTATGCATTAAGCCGGGCCCTGGAAGAAATCTGGGTTTACATCAACTCCGTGAACAAATATCTCGCCGACAATGAACCCTGGAAGCTGGCCGAGGACGAAGCTAAGAAGAGAAGGCTGGCCAGGATTCTCTACCAGACAGCGGCGGCTATCAGAGGGATCGGTTATCTTCTTTACCCCGTCATGCCTGAATCCAGCCGAAAGATCTGGAGTTATTTGGGTGAAAATACGGCGATCGAAGAGATATCCTTTGCAGCTTTCCGGTTTGAAGACCTCAAAACCGGGTTGAAAATTCAAAGACCCAAGCCTCTCTTTCCACGGGTCAACCTGCAGGATTTCTTAAAAGAAGACGTCCCCTCGGCCGTCTTAGAAAAAAAGGAGGAGAAAATGGACATCGTCACGTTTGATGAATTCAAAAAGATGGACCTGCGAGTTGGGGAAATCCTTAAAGCGGAGAAAGTCCCCGGAACGGACAAACTCATAAAGATCGAAGTGAACATCGGAACCGAGAAAAGGACGATGGTGGCGGGCGTGGGAGATACCTACTCTCCTGAGGAGCTTGTGGGAAAAAAGCTCGTCGTCATTGTCAACCTGAAGCCGGCTGTGATCCGGGGGATAGAATCGCAAGCCATGCTGCTCGCTGCTGAGGTCGGAGGAAAGGCGATCATTCCTTTCTTCGACAGGGAAATCTCGGCAGGGGCCAAAGTCAGGTGAGGTATGCCTTGAGCCCCGCCTCGGGAATGGCCCCTTCACGAATAAGGATAGCTTCGCCTGAGGTTAAGTCAACAACCGTAGAAGGCAACGAACCGGGAGTTTGACCTCCATCAACAATCAGGTCAACTTTATGGCAAAAGATCTGGATGACTTTTTCCGCGGAGGTGATTTCGCCCTCTCCGGAGATGTTGGCGCTCGTGGCGATAAGAGGAAATCCGGCCTGCCTGATGAGCTCCCTGAGCCAGAGAACAGCCGGAAGGCGGATTCCTATGGTTCGGCCAGGCCCAACAAGCTCAGGTGGAAGCAATTCTGCTGCCTTCAGGATCAGAGTCAGGGGACCCGGCCAGAATTCAGCAGAAAGAGAGTGGAAAAGAGGGGGGATTTCGGCAGCAATTTTTCGAGCCATTCCGACATCCGCAATCAAGACGGGCAGGGGCTTGCTGAATCCTCTTTTCTTAACTTGGTAAATTTTTCTCACCGCCTTTTTGGAAAAACAATCGGCCCCAAGGCCATAATAGGTGTCCGTGGGAAAGATGATGACCCCTCCTCTGGAGAGAGTGCGGATGATAATCTGGATTGTCTGAGCCTCGACATTTTTCGGGTCGATTTTGATAATTTGTGCCCTCAAAGCCCCTCCATATATAAGGCATCAGACCATTGGCCAAATGCTAACGAGAGAGGACAAAAAAGTCAACGAAAAATACCTCAAAAAAGTGACAACTGACCTTTTTTGGGCACAGGCGGTCTCCGATCCTTCTGAGAAGGGCAGTCTCAATAGATTTGGCATAGAACTTGCTGAAAGAAAAAGCGGAGGAGAAATGAGATGAAAAAAAATATTGGGCTACTTGCTATTCTGGTTCTTTTGCTTCCCTGCCTGGGATTTTCGGACGCCGTTTCATTTCGACTCGGATATTTTGTCCCTCAGGCGAAGAGCGATCTCTGGGATATAGAATTTGAGAATATGACCTTCACCAAATCAAATTTTCAGAACACGACCCTCGGCTTCACCTATGAACACTTCTTGACCAGAGAGATCAGCCTTGTGGTCGGGTTTGAATCCTACAGCAAAATGCAGCTCGGTGACTATCGCGATTATGTTGGATATGCCTTTGTCGAAGGGGATTTTGCCTTTCCGTCCGATTATGAAGGGGACTTTTTGATCAGTCATCAGTTCAGCGTCTCGATCACGCCCATTCACGCCTCTTTAAAATTGACTCCTTTGGGCAGAAAATCCGGCTTCATCCCCTATATCGGAGGGGGAGTCTCTATGTATATCTGGAGTGTCAAACTGCAGGGCGGCATGATCGATTTTACGGATGCCTGGACCTATGATGACCCTGACCATGGGCCTATCGATGTCTACGGCATCACTCAAGAGAATGCAAGGGAAGAAACCCGGTTTGCCTTTGGATTTCAGGCTTTCGCTGGATTCATGATCCCCTTTGCCAGCCGTGTGGCCTTTGAGGCGGAGCTTAGATATAACTACGGAAAAGGAAATTTTAAGGATAGTTTTAAGGGTTTCGAAAAATTTGACCTCAGCGGGTTCCTGATTTCCTTAGGGATTAATTACCGGTTTTAGAATTAGGCGGATCATCTCCTGATATTTCCGAGCTTCCTCCGATTGATGCCTTTTGGCAAGTCCTCGAGCCGAGATTCGGCACTTCTTGACCAGCTCTTCTTTGACTAATTTTTCCTGCCAGACAATTCTCGGCCAAGAGTTTTCTCTAAAGCCTGGACACGAAATCTGTCCATACCCCAGTAAGGATGGGAAAGCTGGTCAGGATGTCCGCCTCGCTTGATGATCAAAGGCGCAGAGATAAAATAAATCGGATATTTTCGGTGGTTCTTCCTGGGGTTGAGATGGACTCCTCGCCGGATCCAAATCTCCTCAGTATAGCAGACCTTGGCCTCTGGAAAAGTCCTAAAGATGCTCATCTGAGTCCCGATTTTTTCTTTCCTCCAGAGGTCGTCAGAATCCAGGAAGGCGATAAAGTCACCGCAGGAGAGCTTTAAACCTAAGTTGCGGGCTGCGCTTACGCCTTGGTGCGGCTGATAATGACAAATCGCTTTTTTGCCGAAGGATTCCACAACCTCTCGGGTATTGTCGTCCGATCCATCATCGATAATGAGAAGCTCAAAAGAGTGTTCCAGGCCTGCGCGGCAAAAAAAATCCTCTTCAAGAACCGACGCCATTGCCTCCTTTAAATAGGAAGCACGGTTGCAGGTCGGGATGATGACCGATATCATCGGCAAAGAAGCGGACAAAAGAGGGACCCATCTCTTTTTTAGAACCGTTCCCGCTATTGTCTCACAATTTTGATCTTTTCGCTCTCGGAAAAATTTAGCTTAAAGTCCCCCCAGACAGATGTCGCTGCCGCTTCTCCGCTGAAATGGCATTCGGCAGAGGGTTGGTCGAAAACAGCAAACAGCTCCTTCCCCACTTCAAAAAAATCCAGAATGAGCGGCAAGGAAAAAATCCTTTTGCCATGCCCTTCGATCCTGTTTTCGCCGCGGATCACACCTTCAGAAATGGCTTTGCCCTCGAGCTCGATCTTGTAGGCCGTTTTCTCGAGAATGACCTCAAAGTCATTCTCATTTTTGCAGGAGAAAGCGAAGGTGAATTCAACGCCTCCAACGGTTAGGTCTTTCAACTCGAGTGGATGGATTTCTATTTCCAAATCCTTGAAGATGGGAAATTCTCCAGGAAAAGCAAAGGGCGTTTTCTCTTCCCTCCTTTTTCCATCTGAGAAAGTCATGAGACCGGTGACATAGCAAGGGATCTTTGGAATTCCTTCGATTCCTTTGACTGCCTCGAAAAGAAGGGCATAGGTGATTTTGATGGGAAGGGAGATGAGGGTATCTCCATTCTTCTCGATGTGAATGGGTTGCTCCAAAGGCATTTTCAAGAAGAAATAATCTTTCTCTTGGACAACAACACGGTAATCATATTGAGACAAATAATAGGGCGAAGAGGAAGAGTTGGATATTTTTAAATAAAACACCAGGATGAGTCCGGAAGAGTCCATGTCCCGGATCTCCTTTTTGCTCAGAGAGATGGAGATATTTTTTTTTGCCGCCCCCGCAGCTCCGGAGGCCATAATCAAGACAAAAAGGCCGAGAAGAGCTGCTTTCCTCTTGTTTTTTTCGCTCATCTCTTTCCTTGAAATTCTTAGGATACACGAACAAACCAGAAAGGACAAGCCTAAAACAATTTGAACATGGGGCTTGCTGTTTCTATAATAAGAGGAAATATGAATGACGCCATTCACCTTCGGGGAGGATAAGACGATGAAAAAAAACAACCTGCTTTTTTATGTTGCTATCTTTTCCTTTCTCTCTTTTTTCTTTTTCGCCTCCTGCGGCGAGAAAGAAAAGATCATAGAGAAATCTGTCGTCGAGATCGCCGGGAAAGAGCTTGAAGTCAAAAACCCAGCGCTCTACAAAACAAGGGTCGAGGACGGTAAAGAAATAACCTATCTATCGACAGATTTTCAAAGGATCTCCAAACCTGGTTCACTTGAGGAATTCAGACAATACTTTCATTTTCCTCCGATCCGCCAGTACAACACAGGGACCTGCTGGTGCTTTGCCACGACCTCGCTCTTCGAATCCGAGCTCAAGCGACTCGGAAAGCCTGAGGTTAAACTTTCTGAGATGTTTACGGTCTATTGGGAATATGTCGAAAAGGCAAGACGGTTTATCAGAGAAAAGGGGAACTCAGTGCTTGGAGAAGGATCCGAACACAACGCCGTCATCCAGCGGATGCAACAATACGGAGCTGTCCGTGAGTCCGATTACAGCGGTCTTCTACCCGGAAAAACAGAACATGACCACAGCGAGCTTTTTAAAGAATTCTCCGCTTATCTCGATTTCTGCAAAGAAAACGGCTACTGGGATGAAGACAAAGCTCTCTCCTACATAAGAGAAATATTGAATAAATACTTGGGTAAACCGCCTGAGACTATCGTCGTCGAAGGAAAAACCCTGACGCCGAGAGACTATCTGGAGAAGGAGCTCGGTCTGCCGCTCAATGATTATGTCTACTTCATCAGCTTTGAATACTTGCCTTTTTATGCCAAAGGCGAGTTCAAGGTTCCCGACAACTGGTGGCACAGCCAGGATTATTACAATGTTCCTCTCGAAGACTTCTATCAGGCTATCCTCGGAGCGATTAAAAAAGGGTTCACGGTTGCTTTGGGGGGCGACATTTCTGAACCCGGCAATAGCGGAGCGGATGATGTGGCGATTATCCCGACATATGACCTCCTTCCCTCGTTTATCGACCAGGACAGCCGCGAGTTTCGATTTTATAACCGGACCTCCACAGACGACCATCTTGTCCACCTTATCGGCTACAGAGAAATGGAAGGCCACACTTGGTTTCTGATCAAGGATTCTTGGCGGACTGCCTACGCAGGGAAATTCCCCGGATATTTCTTTTACCGCGATGATTACATCAAACTTAAGACTCTGACTTTTCTAACGCACCGGGACGCTGTGGCCGAACTCCTGCAGAAATTTGAAAATCAGTGAGAAAAGGAGAAAAAACAGGCCTGCGCATCTTTCTCGATGAGAAAGATGGGGAGAGTGTGATAAAATAAGCGGTCGAGTGACCGAAGACATGGAAAAGCTGAAAGTTGAATTCCGGGACAAAGACCTTTTCGTCCGTCTTTTCGGCGAGAACATCTATGCCGTCGGCGGCTATGTCCGGGATCTGGTCATAGGGACTCCATCGGAAGATGTCGATATTCTTATTGCCCGGACCCCCTTAGAACAGATTATCCGCAAGATAAGCTTCCACGGAAAAGTTGATCTTGTCGGAAAAAGCTTCGGGATCATCAAGTTCACCATCCATAAAAAAACCTATGACATTGCCCTCCCGCGGAAAGATATCCATAATGAAAGACCAACGCGCCGCCATAAAGATTTCCTCATCTCCGCAGACCCAGACCTTCCTATCGAGAAAGACCTCGAAAGACGCGATTTTCGCTGCAACAGCATGGCCCTGCGGCTAAGTGACGGTGCGCTCATCGATCCCTTTGACGGGTTCAAAGACACAAAAGCCAAGCTCATCCGTCTGACCAACTCGCAGGCTTTTCCCGAAGACCCCCTCCGGGTGCTCCGAGTGGCCCGTTTTTCCTCTGTCCTTCAATTTTCTGTCGATCCTGCCATCTACGAAATAGCAAAGGAGATTGACCTGCGGGGTTTAAGCGTGGAGAGGATTAATGAAGAGATGTTTAAAATTCTCCTCTTCTCTCCCCTTCCCTCTATCGGCCTGGAAGAGCTTTTTAAAGTCGGAGCCCTGAAGCAGCTTTTTCCCGAGCTCTACAGGCTTACACTCTCCATCCAGGACTCCTTCTTCCATCCGGAGAAAGACGACTACGGCCATCACAGCGTTTGGCATCACACGAAGCTAACGGTGGATCAGGCCAAGGTTTTGTCCGCCCTGGCCGGCCTGGATCAGGAGCGGAAACTCTGCCTTCTCCTGGCTGCGCTCTACCATGACGTCGGCAAACCGGCCACTGCTCAATGGGAACACAAGCGAGGCCGGATGGTCATCACTAATAACGGTCATGACCTGGTGAGTGAAAGAATCGCCAAAAAGGTCCTGTCCCGGTTCAGGATTTTCTCCTGGAATGGTTACAATCTCAAAAAAATGGTGCCTCTTCTCATCAAATCTCATCACCGTCTTTCCGAATTGTGGCAAAACAGGGAGGCCGTGACCAAAAAAGCCTTCAACCGGCTGGCTGCCGAGACAAATGGGGAAATCGAGCTATTGGTTTATCTGGATGCCGCCGACCGAGCCGGCCGCAAAGAAAGGCTGGTTAAATCATTGGACAAGCAGGGAAAGTGGCTTTTGCGAAAATTTAAGCAGTTAAACGTCAGCAAAGAGACCATCGCGCCCCTGATTATGGGCCGGGATTTGCTCGAACTCGGAGTGATGCCCGGGCCGGCCATGGGAAAAATACTCAGGCGACTTTATGAGCTTCAGTTGGATAATGCGTTCGAGACAAGAGCGCAGGGGTTGAAGGCGGCCGAGCAAATCCTCAAGGGGAAAAAGGGATGAAAATCCTGGTCTGCGGCGGGGCGGGATACATCGGCTCTCACACCGTTAAGGAACTTCTACACGAAGGTTTTGATGTCGTCATCTTTGATAATTTCTCGTCGGGCAGGAAGGAATTGCTCAGCGGCGGAAAAGTCATTCGCGCTGATTTGATAGATAAGGAAACTCTACGGCGGACTTTCCGATCCTATGACATCGGCGCCGTGCTCCACTTTGCTTCTCTCATCCAGGTCGGTGAATCGTTCCGCCATCCTCAAAAATACTATTTCCATAATCTCATCACCAGCTTAAACCTTCTGGAGGCCATGCTTGAGGCCGACGTCAAAAGGTTTATTTTCTCATCGAGCGCTGCCGTCTACGGAGTCCCTGAAATGACGCCTATTCCGGAATCACATCCTCTTAACCCCTTCAACCCTTACGGGCAGACCAAACTTTTCGTCGAGAAAATTCTCCAGGACTATGAGAAAGCTTATGGCCTGAAATTTATCTCTCTTCGCTATTTCAATGCCGCAGGGGCGGACCCTGATGGAGAGCTGGGCGAGATGCATGACCCCGAAACTCATCTTATCCCCAATATCCTTCTTTTTCTGCTCGAAAAAAAGAAGACTTTTGAGCTCTACGGAACAGACTTCTCCACCCCTGACGGCACAGCGATCAGAGACTACATCCATGTCACTGACCTCGCATCCGCCCATGTTCTTGCCCTCAAGAGACTTCTCGCTTCCTCGGAGAGCGATTTTATCAACCTGGGCACTAACCATGGGCACTCCGTCCTGGAAGTGATAAGAATAGCGGAGGCCGCCACCGGCCTTAAAGTCAAGTTTGAGCCAAGGCCCCGCCGAAAAGGAGACGTGCCGGTGCTGCTTGCTTCGAAAGACAAGGCCGAACAGGTGCTGGGCTGGAAGCTCCGCTATTCCCGGCTGGAGACTATCATCAAAACGGCCTGGAACTGGCATAAGAAGCAGTGATAAGGCGAGAGCCGGGGCCTCAGAAGCTATCATTATTGGGCGGCGGGTTGACGCGTCGTCTCTAAAGTGGTATAAAATACGTCCCAGGAGAATGAAAAAAAATAGAAAGAAGGCTTGTTTCTTTATTTTAATCCTGGCTCTACTCACCTGGGCCTGCTCTTCATCCAAGACTCCAAAAAAGATCATTACCGAGCCCCAGCCTCTCCCTGTCCAGGAAAAGCAGTCTCCTGCCTCTGCGCTTCAAGAAGAGGTTCTGTCCGTTGTTCAGGAAAAAGAAGAGATCAAAGAGGAAATCGCTGAAGAAAGCCTGAATCAAGAAAAGGAACCTTCCACTGAAAAAGAGGAGGGGGCGGTGCTTCTGGAAGAAGCCCTGAATACTTATCAAGATGCCTTGGCAGCATGGGAAAGAGGAGATCAGGATGTGGCTCTCCAAGACCTGGATGAAGCCTATGGCCTTATTCTTAGGGCGCATCTGCCTGCCGACTCTCCTCTTCTTCAAGAAAAGAACGATCTCAGGTTGCTGATCGCGCAACGGATTCAACAAATCTATGCTTCCCGCCTCGCCACCGTCGGAGATAATCACAAGACCATCCCTCTCGAAGAAAATAAAGAAGTCAATGATGAGATCCTCTCCTTCCAAACGAAGGAAAGAAAGCAGTTTGAAGAAGCCTTTCAGAGAGCCGGGTTTTACAGAGACATGATCCTCGAAAAACTGAGGAAAGAGGGGCTGCCAGACGAGCTCTCCTGGCTTCCGCTGATTGAAAGCTGGTACAAAATCAAGGCCCTTTCCAAGGCCCGGGCCCTCGGTTTGTGGCAATTCATTTCCTCGACCGGGTACCGATTCGGGCTTAAACGTGACCGCTGGGTCGATGAACGGATGGATCCCATCAAATCAACCCAGGCCGCTGTCAAATATCTCGCCGAGCTGCACACTTTTTTTGGAGACTGGACAACAGCGCTGGCGGCCTATAACTGCGGAGAAATCCGGATTCAGAATGTCATCCGCACCCAGCGTGTCGATTATTTGGATAATTTTTGGGACCTCTATCGCCAGCTTCCCTATGAGACAGCCCGCTTCGTTCCCCGGTTTATCGCTGCCGTTCTTATCATCAACAATCCCGAAAAATATGGGTTTAACCTTCCCCAGCCCTATCCTCCTTTTCAGTTTGAAACCATCACGGTCAATCAGCCCTTCAAGATCTCCTCATTAGCCGCATCCCTCGGAGTAGACCCTTCAGAACTTGCCTTTCTTAATCCCGAACTGCGTCATGATTCGACGCCGGCCTATGAATATGCCCTTCGTGTTCCGTTCGGCAATGCCGAGAAGGCTCAACTCGCCGTGACTGGCCTTCCCCGCTGGGTTCCACCTGAAGCCGCTTACTCTTGGCATTATGTGCGCAAGGGAGAAACCCTCTCCACGATCGCCGCGCGCTATAGAGCATCCGTGTCCGCCATCGCCCGGTTGAACGGACTGCGCACCGTGAACTTGCTTAGGCCTGGCCAAAGGTTAAAAATTCCGGGACGCGGCGAGCCTGTGGCTTCGTCTGCTCCTATCCCCAAGAAACCTGCTCCTCAAGCCGGTGAGAAGATTGTCTACACTGTTAGGGAGGGGGATAATCTTGCCAGGATAGCCAGCACCTTCTCAACAACTGTAGAGAAGATCAAGAAGGACAATAATCTTGAGAGCGATAACCTATCTGTCGGTCAGAGGCTGGTCATCGAATCAGGAGTCCCGGATGGCGCCATCCTTTACAGGACCAGTGCCGGGGATACCCTGTACAGTATTGCCAAAAAGTTCGCCATGAATCTTGATGACTTTTTGCTCCTGAACGGCTTGGCCAGCGACGCCAAGATTTATCCCGGACAGGAACTCTGGGTTATCCCCAAAAATTAGCCTTCGAGGGAACTCGGCTCAGCGGAGCGCCGAGGATGTCTGAGCCTCCCTTATCAGTTGGGCGGAGGGCCATGTGTGAAGGAGGACATCCGGAGCCGAGCGAAAAGCTCGGACAGGTGGCTCAAAACACGTTGATTTTCCCCATCGTGGAAAATCAACTCCCATTCGTCTTTCGCTCTTCTCTCCTTCGGAGAGAAACCCTGCCCGCTCAGGACTCATGGGGGTTTTTCACCCCCTGCTCTTCGCCCTGACTGAGAAATAGGGGCAAATTCGCGTGCCCTCCGAGCACATGGCCTGACCCCTCCACAGACGCCGAGAAGGACGGGGAGGGAACGGCCTTAAAAGCCTGAAGGAGAGCGAGGCCAGATCAGATATGTTATTTGGGCTTCTTGGCCTCTTTTTGTTTCTTTTTCTTTTCCTTCTTCTTGTACTCCGAACCGACAAGCTCCAGCATGGCCATCTGGGCTCCATCGCCCGAGCGCAGGCCCAGCCTGACAATCCTGGTATAACCGCCCGGTCTCTCTCCGAAACGAGGACCCAATTCATCGAAAAGCTTGGTAACGACGGCTTCTTTTCGGATGAAGGCCATGACCTGGCGGCGGCAAGAAAGACTCCCCTTCTTTGCTAACGTGATCATCTTTTCAGCTAAGGGTCTGGCTTCTTTGGCCTTAGCCAGAGTTGTCCGGACCCGCTCTTTTTCCAGGAATGAAGTGACGAGGTTGCGCAACAGAGCTAACCGATGAGAGGTCGGCCGCCTTAGTTTCCTACCCTTGACCTGATGCCTCATTCATTAAGCTCCTTTCGCTTCTTTTCTTCCTGAAGCTCGTTCTGGATCCTTTCGACGAGCTTAGGATGAAGATCCAAATTCAAGCCAAGGTTCAAATTGGTCAGGGTCTCTTTAATTTCGGCCAGAGATTTGCGGCCAAAATTCTTTGTTTTGAGCAATTCGTCCTCTGTCTTCCGGACAAGCTCATAAATTCTTTCGATCCCGGCCGATTTGAGGCAGTTACTGGAGCGGACAGACAGCTCAAGATGCTCAATGGGCTTCAAAAGAACATCTAACTGAGACAAATAGGGAATTTCTTTCTTGGCAATGATGGGTTCTTTCTCCAAAGGCTCATCCACGATATTCAGGAAAATGGCCAAATGGTCCCTCAGGATCTTAGCGGATTGTGAGAGAGCCTCTTGAGGCGTGATGGCTCCGGTCGTCCAGATTTCCAAGCTGAGATTTTCGTAGTCAATCCGCTTTCCCACTCGGGCCTGTTCAACCCGGTAATTCACCTTCTTGACCGGAGAATGAGAAGAATCGAGGGGAATATAATCCACGCTCAAGTCTTCATCAAAATTTTGCTCAGCCGAGATATAGCCGCGGCCGTTCTTAACCACCATCTCGATATTCAGCTTGCCATCCCGGTCGAGAGAAGCAATATGGATGCCCTTATCGAGTATCTCGATGTCCCCATCATGGACAATGTCCGAGGCTTTCGCTACCGCGGGTCCCTCCATTTCCAGAGTCATCTTTTTGGGCTGGTCCCCTTTGAGCTTCAGGGGAATGCTTTTCAAATTCAAGATGATGTCGGTCACGTCTTCGACCACGCCGGGAATCGAGGAAAATTCATGCAGGACACCCTGGATACGGACCGATGTGATGGCGGCTCCCGTGATCGAAGACAGCAAGATCCTCCGCAAGGCGTTCCCGACGGTCACACCATAGCCTCGCTCAAAAGGCTGCGCCGAGAACCGACCATGTGTGTCGGTCAAACTTTCATAATCACACTCAAGATATTTGGGTCTTTGAAAACCTAACTCTGTCATACTTCCTCCTTTTGAGGATGCCTCTCTAAGAAGCCATTTTTATTTGGAGTAGAGTTCAACGATATAGTGTTCTTCGACGGGGAGAGTGATATCCTGGCGTGTGGGCAGAGAGGCAATTTTTGCGCGCACAGCGTCCCAATCCACTTCGATCCAGCCGGGCACTGTCTTATTCCTGTTCTGGCTGACAAGTTGCTTGAAGCCGGCGTATTCGGCTGATCTCTGCCGGAACGTGATTTCGTCTCCCTCGCTGACAAGAAATGAAGGAATCGTCACTTTCCTCTCATTAACCAAAAAATGTCCATGGGTAATGAGCTGGCGTCCCTGACTGCGGGAGCGAGCGAACCCCAAGACATATACCACATTGTCCAGCCTCCTCTCCAGCATAGTCAGGAGATTTTCACCCGTGATGCCTTTTTTGCGCTCCGCCCTTTTGAAGAAGAGCCTGAACTGACGCTCGGTCATCCCGTAGAATCTTTTGAGCTTTTGTTTCTCTCGGAGCTGAATCCCGTAACCGAGGATTCTTTTTCTCGCCCTTCCATGCTGCCCGGGGGCATAAGCCCGGCGTTCAATGGGGCATTTCTCTGAGAGACATTTGTCTCCTTTTAAAAAGAGCTTTGTCCGTTCGACGCGACATTGTCGACAAAGAGGTTGATCATATCTCGACATCTCTTTCTCCTTAAATGCTCAGCCCCTCATACCCTTCTTCTCCGAGGAACACGGCAGCCGTTGTGCGGGATAGGAGTCACATCACGGATGGATTTGATTTCCAGACCGGAAGTCTGAAGGGCCCGGATGGCCGATTCTCGTCCTGCCCCCGGTCCTGAGATCCGGACATCCACATACTTTACCCCTAAATCTCTGGCTTTGTTCGAGGCTTCCTTGGCCGCCAGCTGAGCGGCAAAAGGCGTTCCCTTGCGGGCGCCTTTAAACCCGGCCGTTCCTGAGCTGGCCCCGCAAATGGTATTACCCTCGTGATCTGCTATCGTGATAATGGTATTATTGAAAGTCGCCTGAATATGGGCCACGCCAAAGCCGACTTCTTTCCTGACCTTTTTTTTCTTAGCTTTTGCCTTTGCCATGGACTATTCCTCTCTTTTAGCTTGATTGAGCCTTCATCTTCTTGATGGTATGACCTCGCGGCCCCTTCCTGGTGCGGGCATTGGTCCTTGTCCTCTGGCCACGCACCGGCAGCTTTCTCTTGTGCCGGAGTCCGCGATAACAGCCTATATCGATAAGCCTTTTGATATTCATACTGACTTCTTTTCTGAGGTCGCCCTCGATCTTCTCGCGCTTTTCGATGATCTGACGGATTTTATTGATCTCGTCCTCCGTGAGATTCTTCACCTTCTTATCCTTATCGATCTTGGCCTCATGGAGAATCTTATTTGCCTTAGAGCGGCCGATTCCAAAAATATACGTCAGGCCAATCTCAATTCTCTTCTCCGGAGGAAGTGTGATTCCTGCGATTCTTGCCATTTTTGTCCTCGTTTAGCCTTGTCTCTGTTTATGCCTCGGGTTTATACAGATGACCCGAAGGTTTCCTTTGCGCCTAACGATTTTACAGTTGCGGCAAATTTTTTTGACTGAAGCTCTTACTTTCATGGACCTTTCCCTTATTTAAACCTATAGGTTATTCTTCCTTTGGTCAAATCGTAGGGCGAAAGCTCGACCAGCACTTTGTCGCCGGGCAGAATCCGGATAAAATGCTTCCGCATCTTGCCTGATATGTGGGCCAGGATCCGGTGCTTATTGGCCAGCTCCACCCGAAACATGGCATTGGGAAGGGTCTCGATGACCGTCCCTTCTGCTTCATAAACGTCTTGCTTAGGCACTGCGGTTTACCTCCGAAGAGAAAACTCGCGGCTTCTCTTCTTCTCTCAGGCTTAATATTTCCACGCCTCTTGTTGTCAGGGCGATGGTGTGCTCAAAATGAGCCGACAGGCTTCTATCCTTGGTCACGGCCGTCCAGCCATCCTCACGGATTTCTTCTTGCCAACCTCCCGCAGAAATCATCGGTTCGATGGCTAACGTCAGCCCTTCTCTAATCTTGGGACCCCGTCCAGGGAGGCCAAAATTGGGCACCTGAGGTTCTTCATGCAGGGCGTGGCCGATGCCATGCCCTACGAAGGAACGGATGACTGAAAATCCCCGGGATTCCACATAAGTCTGGACAGCATGCGAAATATCAGAGATACGATTGCCTTTCTTCATCTGCTCAATGCCTTTATAAAAGGCTGTTTCGGCCGCGGCGATCAGCTGTTTAGCTTTGAGACTGACCTCTCCCACGGGTATAGTCACCGCCGCGTCCCCGTAGAAGCCATCAAAAAGAACCCCAAAATCGAGGCTGATGATATCCCCATCCTTAAGAACCCGCAAAGAGGGGATTCCATGGATGATCTCCTCATTGACAGACGTGCACAGAGCAGCGGGATAGCCTCGGTATCCTTTGAAAGCGGACACAGCGCCCATTTCTCTAAGTTTCGCTTCCGCGTATTCATCGAGCATCTTGGTCGACACTCCAGATTTGACCATCGCTTTCAACTCTGCCAAGATCTTGGCCACAATCTGGCCGCTCCTTCTCATTGCGGCGATCTCTGCTTCGGTCTTGTATATGATCATCCGAGCGCCTTATTTGCCTCTAACTTCGTTAGAGCGGCATCGAGAACGAAAGACAGCCGGCCAAAAACGTCCTGCACAGTGCCGGAGCCGTCAACTCGGTGATAGACTTTTTTGGCCTGATAGTATTCTCTGATCCTCTCTGTCTGCTCTTTATATATCCTCATCCTCTCTTTGGTGACGCTGGGTTCATCATCCTTCCTCTGGAAAAGGGGCCCTCCACAAGCATCGCATCGTCCCTCCTGCTTAGGGCTGGAAAGATAGAGGTTAAAAATCGCTCCGCACTGAGAGCAGACTCGCCGGCTTTCGAGGCGTCTCGTAAGGGTTTCGATATCGATGTCGATCTCGACAACTATCTCCGGCCTTCGTCCGTCTATCTTTTCAAGACTCTCGGCCTGGGCGATATTCCGAGGAAATCCATCTAAAAGATAACCCCGCCGACAATCAGATCTCTCAATTCTCTGGCGAACAAGCTCTTCGACAATATCATCGCTGACCAATTTTCCCTGGTTCATCAAAGATTCTGCTTTCTTGCCCACCGGGGTTTGATCCCGAACGGCCTGCCGGAGAAGGTCGCCCGTGGAGATCTTCGGAAAGGCATATTTCCTCTCGACGAGATCTCCCTGCGTGCCTTTGCCGCTCCCCGGAGGGCCTAAGAGTATGATCCTCATCCTCTTCTCCCTCGGATGCGGCTCCGCCGCATGAACCCGTCATAGTGACGCATCACCAGCTGCGCTTCGAGTTGCTGCAATGTGTCCATGGCTACTCCGACCACGATCAGGATAGATGTGCCGCCAAAATAGAAATCGACGTTCAAGCCTTGGGTGAACCATTTGGGTAAGTTGGCATCCAGGAAGCCGCCGATAAAAGGAAGCGTCTGAACCTTGATCCCTGTGATCAAGAACTCCGGCAGGATGGCGATGGCTGCCAAATAAATGGCACCGATGAGGGTGATTCGGGAAAGGGTGATATCGATAAAATCGGACGTATTTTTTCCTGGCCTGATTCCTGGAATAAATCCGCCATATTTTCTCAAATTATCGGCCACATCCACGGGGTTGAAGACGATGGAAACATAGAAGTAGGTGAAGAAGATGATAGCCGAGATATAAAGAAGGTTATAGAGCGGCATGCCGATATTAAATTGCTGGGAGATGGTCTGGAAGAAGGGGATCTTGATCAACTGGGCGACCGTCTGGGGAATCGTGATGATCGAGGCGGCGAAGATGATCGGAATAACACCGCCAGTGTTGACTCTCAGCGGGAGATGGGTACTCTGTCCTCCATAGACTTTCCTCCCGACGACCCTCTTGGCGTAAGAAACAGGAATCCGGCGCTGGCCTCTTTCGACAAAGACGATGATCGCGACAACCGCCAGCATCAGAACAACCAGGAAAATGAGTCTCAAGGGGTCCATGTTTCCCGTTCTCATGCCTGTGACGACGCTTTGGATTCCTCGGGGGAAATCAACGACGATGCCGGCGAAGATGATGAGAGATATTCCATTTCCGATTCCCCGCTCGGAGATCTGTTCACCCAGCCACATGATGAAAACCGTCCCTGTTGTCAGGGTCAAGACGGTCAGCAATTGAAACCCGAGACCTGGGTTCGGCACAATTCGAGCACCTCCGGGGCTCCGCAGAGTCTGAAGGAAGATGCTGATCCCTAGACCTTGGATAATGCAGATCACCAGCGTTCCGTAGCGGGTATACTGAGTGATCTTCTTCCGGCCGAGTTCTCCTTCCTTGGACAGTCTTTCCAAGTAGGGCCAGACGACCTGGAGCAACTGGAGGATGATGGAAGCGCTGATATAAGGCATGATGCCCAGAGCGAAAATAGTCATTCGCGACATGCTTCTCCCGGAAAACAGGTCAATGAACCCGAAAATCGTTCCCTTTTGGGTTTGCCAGAATTCCGCTAGAGCTGTGGCGCTGATTCCCGGGTTAGGAATTTGAGCGCCGATCCGATACACAGCCAGAAGAAGCAAGGTGAAAATGACTCTTCTCCTAAGCTCGGGAATGCTGAAAATGTTCCTGATGCTATCTAACATTATTCACTTCCGATGATAATAGCTTCGCCTCCCGCCTTCTCAATCTTTTGCCGCGCCGATTGAGAAAACTTGTGGGCGTGTATTTTTTTGGAGGAAGAGATCTCGCCCCGCCCCAGAATCTTAACAGCTGCGGACTCTTTCTTGAGGAGCCCTGCTTCCATCAATTCTTTCGGGCCGACTTCCACACTGGATATTTTTCCAACTCGGTCAAGATTAATTTCCGCGTATTCTTTTCTGAAGATATTGGTGAAGCCTCTCTTGGGGAGTCGACGGTGGATGGGCATTTGGCCGCCTTCAAACCCTCTCTTGCGTGAATATCCCGCAATGGACTTCTGGCCTTTGTGCCCCCGGCCTGCTGTTTTGCCCAGCCCGGATCCTGGACCTCGGCCTTTTCTCTTATCCTTTTTTCTTGAGCCTGCCGCTGGATGTAAATTGCTCAGGTTCATTTTTTCTCCAAAACCTCCACCTTCACCAAATGTGGAATTTTATTGATCATACCCCGAATCTCAGGGATGTCTCGGCGAATAACCTCTGAATTGATTTTCCTCAGGCCCAATCCCTTGGCCACTTCACGCTGAGCCCGGGGATAGCCGATCAGGCTGCGGCGGAGCTTTATGCGCAGGTCGCGCTCCGCGACTTCTTTCTTGCCTGCTTTTGCCTTCTTTATTGCCATATCGTTTCCCTTGCCTTTCCTCTTTTTTGGGAAATATCTTCAGGGCTCTTGAGCTGTCGCAAAGCCTTCAAAGTGGCATTGGCCACGCTAAAAGGGTTATTGCTGCGGATGGACTTTGTCAGAATATCCTTGATTCCGGCCAGCTCGACGATTACTCTGACGGCCCCGCCGGCGATGACACCCGTTCCCTTTGAGGCCGGCCGGAGGACGACTGTGCCTGCCCCGTCTTCCCCTCGAACCAAATGGGGAATTGTCGTTCCCGCCAGAGGCACGCTGATAAGATGCTTCTTGGCGCTCTCAACAGCTTTGGCGATCGCCATGGGAACTTCCCGGGCTTTTCCTTTGCCAACACCGACCACCCCGTTTTCATTGCCCACGGCGGCAAGAGCGGAAAAACTGAGGTTCTTCCCGCCCTTGACCACCTTGGTAACCCTGCGGATGGAAATCACTTGGTCCTTGAGCTCAAGTTCTGGCGTTTCTTTTGTTTCTGTCCCTTTCATTCGTTCCTCGTCCACATTCTCTCCTCCTTAATCGGCCTTGCTCGCTGAGGTCAGAAAACAAGGCCTCCTTTTCTCAGAGCTTCGGCCACTGTCTTCACCCGACCGTGATAAGGATAGGTGCCTCTATCGAAAACGATCTTTTCAATCCTTTTTTCTTTCAAACGCTGGACCAAGACTTGTCCCAAATTCTCGCAGGCGCCTTTGTTTTTAGAACTCTTGTTCTTTTCTTTAAACGCCTTCTCTAAGGTGCAAGCGGCCGCGAGCACTGTCCCGTTCTCATCATTGACAGCCTGGGCATAGATGTAGCGATTGCTCTTAAAAACAAAGACTCTTGGCCTTTCCGAAGTCCCCCGGACCTTTGCTCTTATTCTTTTGCGGACTCGCGCCTTAATTTTTTTCTTTAACTCTGATTTATCTTTATGCACCGGCCACCCCCGCCTTGCGCTCCTTCTTGATCAGGCGCTCACCAACAAAACGGACGCCTTTGAGCTTATAAGGGTCAGGCTTGCGATATCTTTTAATCTCCTCGGCAACCTGGCCGACCTGTTGTTTGTTGATTCCTTTGACCGTGATGAGGGTCGGCTTTTCGACGACAATCTGGATGCCCTTGGGGATTTTATACAAAACCGGCTTGGAATAACCCAGGCTGAGCTCCAGGCAATCCTTTTCGAGCTTAGCTCGGTATCCGACTCCGACGATTTCCAGCTGTTTGGAAAACCCCGTCGTCACCCCGATGAGAGCATTCTGAGCCAGGCTCCTCGTCAGACCATGAAAGGTCCGCAGCTCTTTGGAGTCTTCTGCCCTGGTGAGCAAGAGTTTTTTGTCTTCCAATTTCGCCTGGATTCCGCGGAACAAAGGTGACTCAAGCTTTCCCTTGGAGGATTCAAATTCAATTTTATCCAGATGGAGGGTCACCTTCACTCCATCAGGCACTTCGATTGCTCTCCGTCCTACTCGCGACATCTTCAGGCTCTCCCTTTTTCCAATTTTACCAAATGGAACATAAAATTTCCCCGCCGACAGCCAGTTCTTCACATTTTTTCCCGGTCATAATTCCCTTTGAGGTCGAAATGATGGCGATGCCCAGTCCATCGAGCACTTTCGGGATGGAATCTTTCGTGCAGAAGAGGCGGCATCCCGGCCGGCTCACTCGGCGGAGTCCGGAGATGACGCTCTGGTTGTCATCTGTATAGCGGAGGGCAACATTCAAGGTTCCCTGTTTATTATCGTCAATCACCTTGAAATTCCGGATATAGCCTTCTTCTTTAAGAATTTTGGCGATCTCCACTTTCAGCTTCGAGGCGGGAAGAGTGACTTCTTTTTTCTTGACGCCGACTGCGTTCCTTATCCTCGTGAGCATATCAGCAATAGGGTCCGATATTTGACTCATATTCCTGTCCTTTCCCAAATTCACCACGAGGCTTTGATAAGCCCAGGAATTTCACCTTTCAAGGCGAGCTCCCGCAAGCAGAGCCGGCACATGTCAAACTTGCGGTAATAGCCTTTTGGTCGTCCGCAGATTCGGCACCGTCTTTTCTTGCGAATCGCATATTTGGGCTCGCGCAAAGTTTTGGCTACCATAGATGTTCTTGCCACGTTGTCCTTCCTTTATTTCTTTCCTTATGCCTCTTGAAAAGGCATTCCTAATTTTTTCAAAAGAGCGTAAGCCTCTTTGTCGTTCCGGGCTGAAGTCACGATGGTGATGTTCATCCCTCTGGACCTTTCCACTTTGGTGTAATCGATCTCGGGAAAGACGAGCTGGTCTCTCAGGCCCAGGGTGTAATTTCCCCGGCCGTCAAAGGCCCGGGGAGAAACGCCCTTGAAATCCCTGACTCGGGGGAGCACGATGTTGACCAAACGGTCGAAGAATTCATACATCCTGCGGCTCCGCAAGGTCACATAGCAGGCAACGGCTTGACCTTTGCGAAGTTTGAAAGCCGAGATGGATTTCCTGGCTCTTCCGATGACCGGCCATTGCCCGGCGATCAGGCTGAGTTCTGACTTCGCTGCGTCCAACACCTTGATATTTTGAGTGGCATCTCCGGCTCCCACGTTCAGGACGATCTTTTCGAGTCTCGGGACAGCCATCCGGTTTGTGATTCCCAGCTCCTTCTGAAGCCCGGGAACGATTTCATTCTTGTACTTTTCATAAAGGCGGCTCATCGCTTTATCCTTACTTTTGCTTCTCTAAGCTCAATTCACATTTATCGCAAACCCGGATCTTGCTTCCATCTTCCAGGATTTTCTTCTTCACGCGAACGCCCCGGCCGCATTCAGAGCAGAACATCATCACATTGGCAATGGAGAGAGGAGCCTCCTTCTCCATGATCCCTCCCTGGATATTGCGGCTTCGGTCAGGGCGGATGAATTCCTTGATGAAATTGACCTTTTCGACAATGACTCTGTTCTTCTCTGGAAGAACCGCGAGGACTTTGCCGGTCTTCCCTTTATCCTTACCCTTCCTGACGATGACTTCATCTCCCTTTCTCAGCGCGATCTTGCTCATCAAAGAACCTCCGGAGCCAAAGAAACAATCTTCATAAACTTCTTCTCTCTCAATTCCCTGCCCACTGGGCCGAAAACACGCGTGCCGACTGGCTCACCGGATCGGTCGATGATCACCGCCGCATTGTCATCAAAGCGGATGTAGGAGCCATCCTTGCGGCGGACTTCCTTTCTTGTCCGGACGACAACCGCTCTAACGACTTTCCCCTTAGGAATCTTGCTCTCTGGCTCAGCCTCTTTCACGGTGGCGGAAATGATGTCACCAAGAGAAGCCAGCCGGCCGACGCCTCCTCCTTGGGGAGTGATGCACATGACTATCCGGGCCCCCGAATTATCGGCCACTTTGAGCATCGTTTGCATCTGGATCATTCTTTCGTCTCTCCCATTTCGCTCTCAATTTCTACCGAGGAAAGACCGACGATCTCCATAACCCGCCACCGCTTTCTTCGGCTGATCGGCCTTGTCTCAATGATCCGGACAATATCACCCACCTTGCACTTTTCGTACTCGTCATGAGCCAAAAACTTCTTTCGCCGCTTAATGATCTTCTTATACAAGGGATGCCGTATCTGCCGCTCGACCTCGACGGTGACCGTCTTTTTCATGTTTTTCCCGATGACAACGCCAATTTTCGTCGTTTTTCTTTTTTGTGGCTTGGCTTCCATTCTCTATTCCTTTCTTCGACCCTTTTCTTCGAGCACGGTTTTGATCCTGGCGATATCACGTCTGATATTCCTCAGCTTCATCGCATTTTCCAGCTGCCCCAGAGTATGCTGAAAACGAAGCTTGAAGAGCTGATCGGCGAGCTCCATCCCTTTGTTCTGAAGTTCCTCTTCCGATAGTTCTCTTAATTCTCGCGCTTTCATCTCAGTTCTCGACCCTCTCTCGATACAAAGCGTGTTTTGATCGGCAGCTTGTGAGCCGCCAACCGCATCGCTTCCTTGGCCGCACCTTCCGGGACACCCTCCAATTCATAGATGATCCGCCCCGGCCGGATCACATCTACCCAGAACTCCGGATCGCCTTTACCCTTCCCCATCCGGACCTCAGTCGGCTTTTTGGTAACGGGCTTCCAGGGAAAAGCTCTGACCCAGAGTTTCCCTCTTCTTTTCATGTAGCGGGTGATGGTGACCCGTCCCGCTTCGAGCTGCCGGGCCGTTAACCAGCAAGGCTCGAGAGCCTGGAGTCCGAATTCGCCAAAAGAGAGCTCTGCGCCGCGGCTGGCTTTGCCCCTCATCCTTCCTCTCTGGCTCTTTCGGTATTTGACTTTCTTAGGCATTAACATGGTCAGATCTCCTCAACCTCCGCCGTCTGAGAAGTCATTTTGGGTTTGTCCACATCACCCCGGTAAATCCAGACTTTGATCCCGATCTGACCGTAGGTGGTGAAAGCCTGAGTAAAAGCGTAATCGATGTCGGCCTTGAGCGTTTGGAGGGGAAGACGCCCCTTGAGATACCATTCTGAGCGGGCGATTTCCACCCCGCCCAGGCGGCCCGAGCACATGACTTTGATACCCTTGGCGCCCATTCTCAGAGCGGATTCGACTGCTTTTCTCATGGCTCTTCGATAGGCGATTCTTTTTTCGAGCTGCACAGCGATGCCTTCTCCAACGAGCAAGGCATTGAGCTCAGGCTTGTCCACCTCACGGATGTCCACGTAAACCTCTCTCTGGGCGATCCCTTCAAGAAAATTCTTGAGGCTTTCGATCTCTTTTCCTCCTCGCCCGATGATGATCCCCGGCCTCGCCGTAGAGATGATCACCCGTACTTTGGGGCCGACGCGCTCGACAACGATTTCAGCGATTCCAGCATGGTAGTACTTGTCTTTGATTTCCCTTCTCATCTTCAGGTCTTCGTGAATCAACCGGCTGTAATCAGTGCCTTTGGAAAACCACCGGGAAGACCACGTTTTGTTGAACCCTAATCTAAAGCCAACAGGATGCGTCTTCTGCCCCACTGTTTTATCTCCCTTTCTTTTCTTCTAAATAAATATGGACATGGCTTGTCCTTTTGATGATCCGATAGGCCCTGCCCATGGGAGCAGGCCTGACCCTTTTCATTTGAGGACCCTCGTTAATATAAATCCTCGCTATATAAAGGTTGTCGACATCGATGTTGGGAACCTTCTGTTGAGCGTTGGCGATGGCGGAGCGGAGAACTTTCTCGATGATTAAACTGAGTTTTTTCTTGTTCGAAAAATGCAGGATGGTCAGCGCTTCTCCAACAAAGCGCTCGCGGACAAGATCAGCCACCAGCCGGCCTTTCTGGGCGGAAATCCTGACGTACCTGGCTGAAGCCGTGGATACAAAGTTATTCTCTTTCATCTTACTTGCCTATCTTGATTGCTTTGGCGGCCTTAGATGTATGACCTTTAAATGTTCGAGTCGGAGAAAACTCCCCGAGCTTGTGGCCGACCATGTTCTCCGTGATGAAGACGGGGATGAATTTTCTCCCGTTATGAACGGCAATGGTGATACCGACCATCTCCGGGATAATCGTGGAGCGTCGAGACCAGGTCTTGACCACTTTTCTTTCCTTGAGCGAGCTGATGGCGACAATATTCTCCTTCAGGTTAGGATCCACATAAGGACCTTTCTTTAAAGACCTGCCCATGCTTACTTACTCCTTCTTCGGATAATAAAAGCCTGAGTTCTTTTGTTCTTTCTCGTTTTGTAGCCTTTGGTGGGAATTCCCTCTGGGCTCACGGGATGACGGCCTCCCTTGGACTTCCCTTCTCCTCCGCCATGGGGATGGTCCACGGGATTCATGGCCGTGCCCCGGACATGGGGCCGCCAGCCGAGCCAGCGGCTCCGGCCGGCCTTGCCGACGGAAATATTCTGGTGATCCAGGTTGCTGACCTGGCCGATCGTCGCCCGGCAATCTAAATGAATTTTCCTGATTTCCGAGGAGGGAAGCCGGACTTGGGCATAATCTCCTTCCTTGGCTAGGATCTGGGCGCCGGAGCCTGCGGACTTGGCGATTTGCCCGCCTTTATTCTTCTTGAGTTCGATGTTGTGGATGATTGTCCCGAGAGGGATAAAGCGCAAAGGCATGGCGTTTCCTGGAAGAATATCCACCTGCGCATCTGAGGAAATAATGATTTGTCCCACTTTCAGGTTCAGGGGCGCCAGGATGTAGCGGCGATCACCATCTTTGTATTTGATGAGCGAAATAAAAGCTGACCGGTTGGGGTCATACTCGATGGTCTCTACAACGCCAGGGATTTCCATCTTGTCCCTTTTGAAATCCATCACCCGGTACATCCTTTTGTGGCCGCCGCCTCTATGGCGTGTGGCGAGATGGCCACGCGAATCTCTTCCCCCTGAAACAGGAAGGAACTCGAGCAAAAACTTATGAGGAACCCGGGTCGTCAGTTCTTCATAAGTTAATCCTGTCCTATGGCGCAAGCCGGGTGTCTGCGGTCGGTATGTTTTCATGCCCATTTTAGACTGCCTCAAAATATTCAATCATCTTTTCGCCTTCTTTTAGCTTCACGTAGGCTTTCTTCCAATCTTTGGTCTTGCCTTGATTGCGCCCGACTTTCCGCCATTTTCCGGTCTTGTGCTGAGTTCGGACGCTTTCCACCTTGACCTTGAAAAGATGCTCAACAGCCTTCTTGATCTCTGTCTTGCTGGCTTTTTTAGCCACCTCAAAGCAGACTTCTCTATTTTGCTCTTTGAGATGGGTGCTTTTTTCCGTGATGATCGGCCTCAAAACGATCTGATAGGAGTCCTTCATTTTTAGATCCTCTCCATCAATGATTCGAGAGCTCGCTGGGTAAAAACGAGCCATTTGTGCCTTAGGACATCAACGGCTGAAAGCAGTTTCGAGTCGACAGCCTTTACGTTCGGAATATTCCGCAGGGCGAGAAAGAGGTTCTTATTGTCATGTTGATCAACAATGAGAGCAGAATTCAGGTTGAAACTCCGGAGAAGCTTGACCGCTTCCTTGGTTTTCGGCTCTTTAAGATTGGCCTCAGCCAAGACAAGAAGGCGGTTTTCAGCGAATCTTAGAGCCAAGGCAGACTTCAAGGCATTTTTCCTGGCTTGCTTGGGAATCTCATAAGAGTAGTCCCGGGGCTTGGGACCATGAACAGTGCCGCCTTTCCGCCATAACGGGCTGCGGATGCTTCCTGCTCGGGCTCTTCCTGTTCCTTTCTGCCGCCAAGGCTTGCGGTTGCTTCCACTCACTTCTCCCCTTGTCTTTGTGGAGGCAGTCCCCCGTCTTTTGCTGGCCTGATGCTGAATCACCGATTCATAGAGGAGGTGTTCTTTCACTGGATAAGAGAAGACTCTTGCCGGAAGTTCAACCTCACCGGCTGCCTGTCCGCTTTCGTTCAGCACTTGAACTTTCGCCATTTTTCTCTCTCTTATGCCTCTTAGGCTGTCTTGGCCTTAAAATTATCCTTTTTGATGAGAATGTAGCCATCTCTGGAACCCGGGATGGCCCCCTTGACCATGAGGAGGTTGTTCTCCTTGTCCGTATGGAGGACCGTTAGATTCCTGACGGTAACCCTATCCTGGCCCATGTGTCCGCCCATTCTTTTTCCCTTCATCACCCGGGAGGGATAAGAAGAGGCGCCGATCGAACCGGGCGCCCTGTGGAACATCGAGCCATGGCTGGCCCCTCCTCCCCGGAAACCCCAGCGCTTGACCACACCCTGAAAACCCTTGCCCTTGCTCGTGCCGATCACATGGACCTTCTCGCCGGCTTGAAAGATATCAACAAAGACCTGGTCTCCCTCCTTGATCTCGGCCTGGTCAGAGAAACAAAATTCCCGGAGAATCTTGGTCGGAGGCAAGCCTGATTTCTTAAAGTGACCGACGAGGGGCTTGGCCGGTTTCTTCGCAGCCTTCTCCTCCACTAACCCGAGCTGGAGAATGGAATACCCATCTTTCTCCAAGGTCTTCTTCTGCACGACAGTGCAAGGTCCGGCCTTGATTACCGTAACTGGAATCACATTCCCCTCGGCGTCGAAGCTCTGGGTCATGCCTATTTTCTTGCCAATCAGTCCTTCAATCATCTTTAATCTCCCCCTGTGCCAAAGGCCTGAATCTCCACGTCAATCCCGGCCGGCAGATCCAGTTTTTGCAGCTCCTCGATCGTCTCGTTGTTGTACTCGCTTATATCGATCAGCCGTTTGTGGATTCTCATCTCGAAATGCTCTCGAGATTTCTTGTCCACATGTGGAGAACGGAGGACACAATAGCGATGAATGGTCGTCGGAAGCGGGATGGGACCAGAGATCCGCGCTCCTGTCCGCTTGGCTTTGGTGACGATGTCTTTCACCGACTGGTCCAAAAGCCTGTGATCAAACGATTGAAGTCTGATTCTGATTTTTTCCATCTTTCGTTCCTCGGTTCTCCGTCTATCTCCTAATTCTGCGTCACAGCGAGGAGCGAAGCGAGGAATCTCATGCTATTACTCTGAGACTGCCACACTTTGCTGCAGCGGCCCGTCCGGATGGCTTCCTCACTCCGTTCCTCGCAAGCCCCGTCTCTCACTCCATAATCTCCGTGACCGTTCCCGCGCCAACCGTCCGGCCTCCCTCTCGAATCGCAAACCGCAATCCCTTCTCCATCGCCACGTCCGTGATCAACCCAATCTCCAAATTCACGTTGT